>Ga0114984_1000317_pt1 | contig 18851 bp, 13 predicted proteins | sample Shrwel1BS1Day1_FD_96987 | JGI IMG/M metagenome (GOLD analysis project Ga0114984, IMG submission 96987) | Subsurface microbial communities from deep shales in Ohio, USA - Utica-3 well 1 S-1-Day1 | ecosystem: Environmental > Aquatic > Deep subsurface > Shale gas/oil reservoir > Produced water/Flow...
CGGTGAAGATCTGAGCCAGCAAAGACGACGCGAGGCGTTCAGTGTCGTCAACCTCGGCTACCGACGAAAACTCGCCGACAGCCTCTTTCTCACGGCCACGGTGTCAGACCTCTTCGACAGCGCTCCAAGAAGAGAAAGGGTTCGCGGCGAAACCTTCGATCAGGACATCGACCGCCGCTACGACGCCAGACGCTTCACGCTCTCCCTGTCCTACGCCTTCGGGAGGCACACCGGCAGCCTGGAGGATCGCTTCGACTACGGAAACTAGAGTTTTCAACCCGGCATCGGCGGTCGGATCGCCAAGCGGAACTATCCATTGACTTAAAACAACCGAAAGGCATTATCATTGATCTGCCGTGGTTGCCGCACTCGCGGACTTAGAACGGCGCGGTCGGAGGGCACGAGGATCACCATGATGCAGGCGAAGGCGGAAAGGTCGTAAGCGCGAGCCAGGCCAAGCTCGCGAGGATTCTGACCTCCAGGGTTCAGGAGCTGATCCTTTTACCGACGGAGAAGTGCAACTTTCGATGCACCTATTGTTATGAAGATTTCAAAATCGGCAAGATGTCTCCGAGCGTTCAAACCGCCATCGAGCGGTTCATTGATCGCCGCATCTGCACACTCGACCGTTTGCATCTGAACTGGTTCGGCGGCGAACCTCTGCTGGCCAAGGATGTTGTCCTCAGAATCGCAAGATTCGCCCATCAGCGGAGCCAGGTCCATGGCGCAAAGCTGGCGGGATCTTTGACAACGAACGGCTATTTGCTCGATTTCGATCTTTTCGAGGAACTCGTTTCGTACCGGCAGGACTTTTATCAGGTCACGCTGGACGGGTCCGGCGATGTCCATGATGAAGTCCGGCGCCTCGCCAACGGCAAGGGAACGTTTGAGCGAATTTGGTCCAACCTCCTCGCCATGCGCGCCTCGAGCCAGACGTTCGAAGTTCTTTTGCGCGTCCACGTCAGGCGAGAAAACATCGAGCCTCTCGAATTCCTGATGACCCAGATTGCACTGGCGTTCGGCGATGACCCACGCTTCCGCTTCGGTTTCGAACATGTCCGTGACCTAGGCGGCGCGGGCGGCCAGACGGTGAAGCGTCCGGTGCAGCTTCAGGAATTGGTTGCGATCGAGGCGAACCTGAAGCGGGCTTATCACAGCGCTCTTGGGCAAGAGCTTCCAGCCGCGCCGCCGGAGCAAGCCGCACAACAACTGGCGGTCACGCTCAAGGCTGAATCGGCAGGCTCGCAGCGGGCGGAGGACCTCGCCGCCGGCGGCGGCTACATCTGCTACGCCTCTAAGCCCAACTCGCTGCTCGTTCGCGCGGATGGTCGGGTCGGCAAATGCACTGTGGCGCTTTATGACGAGCGCAACACGATCGGCCGCCTGACGGAGGAAGGCGAAGTCGCAATTGACCAGGGCAAACTCCGCCCTTGGATCCGAGGAATCTCCAATCTGGACGCCGATGCGCTCGCCTGTCCTCTGAAGGATCTGCCCCGCAGCCCACAGGCGCCGGCGCCGGCGCCTGTGATGGCCGGGCGGTAGAACCGAGGAAGCACGAGGCCATTGTGTACGACCTCTTCAGCCGCCGCCCGCTGATCGAACTCCAGACGCGACTGGCGGATTGCGGCTATATCTGCGCGTCCGCCGTCCTGGCCCATCACGGCGTCAAGCTGAAAGTCGCCGATATAAAGACTATCGGCGGAGCGACGACCCGGGGCCTGAAGATCCGGCAGCTCAGAGACGTGCTCACGGCCTGCGGCGCCTCGGCGGAGGCCGTGCGCTTCAATCCGGATGACGCCAAGACCTACCCTGTTCCAGGCGTTGTGCTTCTGAAACGCGGGCATTACGTGGCCCTTACCTCGGCGAGAGGTGAGAGCTTTCTCGCCTACTATCCGGAACGCGGCTGGCTTCGCATCCGGACAAAGGAAATTGCGGGAAGCCTTACGGGTTTGGGGGTTATGGCGGCGAGAATGGCGCGCTCGCCTTCGCCACCCCAGGCCCCTTCATCGGTGTCGAACCAGACGCTGACGACGCGGCTGATGCTCGCCGCCGTTCGCAGCCGCCTGGGTAAGGGCGTGATCGCATTTTCCGCCCTGACCCAGTTGATCGTCCTTCTACTTCCTCTGGTCTCAATGCTGTCGGCGGATCGCTTCAAGCTCGGAGCGGACGCGGGCTATATCGGGCAGATCGGCATCGGCTTCATCCTGATCTCCGTCACGAGTTCTCTCGCTCGTGTGCTTTCGATGGTGATCAACAGTCTGGTGTTTCGCCGCGTGTCGCTGGAGCTGGCGGCGGACACCTTCAACCGCTTGCTCGCCAAGCCGCCGCGCTGGTTCGACGACGTCATGCCCGACAGTGTCCGGAACGCCGTGACGTCGATCGATAATATTCAAAAATTCTGCGCTGAACTCCTGCCCATGATCGGCACCCTGTTCATGACAGCGCTTGTCGGATTCATCGCCTTCTTTTTCTTTTCACCTTGGTTGGCGATCCCTGGCCTTGTCTTCGTCGCGATCAATGTGGCGATGGAGCTGGCGTTCCAAACTTACAAGTCTCGTATCGTCGTCAACTTCATTGACGCCATACAGCGACGGAACGCCTTCGTCCTTGACGTTCTGAGCCAAGCGCCGCTCCTGTTGCGGCAAGAAGGTGTTCGACGAGGCCGGCGCTCCTATCTGCGCGTCACGCGACGGTGGGCCGAGGCCGACGCGGATATGGAACGCTTCACCAACATCCGCTCCGCAGTCGGCTCGGCCCTGAAGGCCTGCGAAAATCTAACGTTCGTCTCCCTGGCGGCGCTGTTCATGGGCAAGGAGAATTATACGCTGGGCGCCTTCGTCGCCGTTGGCGCGTACAAGGATCTGGTCTCGCAGGCCCTCGCCTCCGGCTTCCAAATGATCGAGCGGCATCGCACGCTTGCCACCCATATTCGACAGTCGGCGGAGATCATCGACCAGGAACCAGTCGGACGCCTGGAGCGTCGCAGCCTAAGCGATGGAAAGGTCAGCGTGCGCGATCTTTCTTTCCAGTACAGCGCCTTCGATCCGCCGACCTTCAGCCAAGTCTCGTTCGAACTTGAGCCTGGCGACTTCGTTGTGATGGCCGGTCCCTCGGGGGTCGGCAAATCGACCCTCGTTAAACTTCTCTGCGGCTTGCTCACGCCAACCAAGGGCCACATCCAATTCGACGGCTTGGAACATGGCGGCCTCTGGGACGGCATGGCCTGCATGCTGCAAAATGAGCGGCTGATCGCCGGCTCGGTCCGCGACAACGTCACCCTGTTTCGCGGCGGGGTTCCGGACGAAGACATTTACCGCGCTTTGCGCGTGGCGGAGTTGGAGGATTTTGTCCTTTCGCTGCCGATGCGCTTGGATACAATGGTGAGCGACAGCGCCGGCGGACTTTCCGGCGGCCAGCGTCAAAGACTCATCTTGGCTCGGGCGGTTCTATCGCGACCAAAGCTCCTGATCCTTGATGAAGCGACGTCGGCTCTGGACGTAGAGATGGAGGGGCGCGTCCTCGCCAATCTCTCCGGACTCGGAGCCACCGTCATTCTTGTGGCGCACCGGCCGGAAACCTGGACCCATGCGAACAAGATTCTCTACCTTGACGAGTGCGGGGCTCGGCTGCGCAGCCGAGACGGCGCGCCATGGGCAGGCGGTGACCGGTCTGCGGTCATGAGCGCGGATGAGGTCGGTTTGCTTTGACACGGCGACGTGCAGGCGAGGGCCTTGGCGCCCAGGATCGTACGGGCGCCCGTTTCAAGCTTGAGACACTCTAGGTCTGACCGGAGATAGAGCGGTTTTCGCGCGTCTGGAATCGCGGGGGATTCCCAAGCGGGTCGTGATCTGATTCACCGTGAGGGCTGGCGAGGGAGGCCGGCCCGCATGCCTAAGCCGCTGTCGTACGATCTTCGCTCTCGGGTTCTGGCCGCCGTCGACGGCAGGCTGTCGTGTCGTCAGGCGGCCGAGCGCTTCGGGGTCAGCCCGTCCAGCGCGATCCGCTGGGCGGCGCGACGCCGCGAGGAGGGCGACGCCCGGCCTCGGCCGCAGGGCGGCGACCGGCTCTCGCACCGCACCGAGGCGCACGCGGCGAAGATCCATGCGGCGCTGGCGGAGGTTCCCGACATCACCCTGGCCGAGCTGAAGAACCGGCTGGCCGCCGACGGCGCGCAGGCGAGCGTCGCGGCCTTGTGGCGCTTCTTCCACCGCCACGGCCAGCGCCACGATAGGATTCAGCGGCCTTTCCGGAGCTCGATGACGGCTCGCTCAACCAGCGGGTCCATCAGTCGGCTGGATCGATCCTCGGCTCGATAAATCCGGCTCTGCAGACAGGGGCGTTATCGCCCTCAAGGCAGTCCGACCAGCGAAACAGCTTTTCGATCTGGACGACCGAGCTGCGCTCTGAGCTCCCCACCACGGCCAAGGGAGACCTTGTCGGAGATTCGTCCCACTACCGTGACATTCGTGAACGCGCTGATCAACGCGGGGTCATAGGCTCCAACCGAACAGGCCTGGAAACTATGGTAGGTCGGGTCATCGGTCCAGCGTGGCGCGCCATCATCGTCGCTGCGAGCATAGAGTACGGTCAGACAAAACCGATCATCTACCCTGCCGATCTGCTGGATGGCGCCAGCCCAACGAATACGGGCGCCCAGGTTACGACGGCCCCCCCTGTTCAGGGCTCAAGGGGGACGCTCGGACATCTCTCAAGACCTCGACATCCGAGGCGGTGGAGCGTTCCATAGGAGCCCCCGGCGGTGCGGTGAGCACGGCGGTCGGCAGGATCGTCGTCCCAATAGTATGGGCGCCGCTGGAAGAGGGCGCGTCGGCGCACCCGGCCAACAACGCAAGTGAGAATATCGCACTCGCGGCCAGTGGGGCGATCAGTCTGCTGGAGAGAGTTCTCATTGACCAGGAACTTCCGTGTCGAAACGATGCTCAATATCTATCGGCAGCAGACCATAGTTCAGCGGCTGTCAAAAGCTGCGAAGGGAGAGACCATGCGGGCGGTCGGCGGATGGAGTGTGGCGACGCTGGTGTTGGCGCTGTGCGTGCCGACGCTCGCGCGTGCACAGGATCAGGAATGCGGGGACATCGGGGCGATCGTTCGTCAAGCCTACCCCAATGCGGTCGCGGACGGCGAGCGCACTATGAAAACTGGAAATCGCACGCTCACCCTGCCCTCACCCTCGTCGATAAACCCTCACGCCATCGTCTGTCGTCGCTGGCGGGGAAGGCCAGGACTGCTTCTGGTCGCCATCCCGCTTATTGCTGAGGTTGGCGTGGATTCGACGCTGGGTGATCTTGATGTGCTCGTCGTCGACGAGCCAACCGGCACGCCGCGCCATCGGCTCCGCATCCCCCACGCCATGGACGACGACGCCGTCCGGATTTCCCGGATTTCTTTCGACACTGCGCCATACCGCTTCGGGCCAGATCGACTGGCGTTTGGCGTGAGACGCGAATGGGTCGGCTGTTCGCGCCCGAACCCGTTCATGGAAACCACGCTGTCCCTCTACGAGCCACGGGGCGCGGCCCTCGCGCCAGTCTTAAACGACCTGATCGTCGAACGCAGTCAAGGGCAATGGGATCTGTCCTGCGCCGGCGAGACTGTTGTGACCGAGCGAATCCTTCGAATGGTCCCGGGCCAGAAGGGGCAGGATATTTCGGTGCTGGAGCGGATCACTCAGAGCACGTCTAGGGAGGCCAAGAACGGTGAGTGCAGCACGACCGACCAAGCGGTCGCGCCTCGCACGATCCGCCTTTCATTTGACGGCAAGCGCTATGACGTTCCCCGCCTGATCCAGCGACGCTAGCCATCTGGTCATAAGGCGACGCGAACGGCGATCTTGATGTCGCTGGTGCGCCACGACAGGTCATCCCTCCCGCGTCATGTCGCTGGACTTGATGGGACGGCGACGGGCTTCTTGGGCGGACGGGCGATCGCCTCGGCCCTTTCCAGAAGGCTCTCCGTTCTGAGGAGGCGATCGTGATCCGTGTGGATCATCCCCCGCACGATGTAGCTGCCGAGCAGGACGCCGAACCCGATAATGGCCAGCTCCAGGGCGAGGCCGGTGGCGAGCGCGCCGAGGGCCCCGGCCGGATCGCCCCCTTCCACGGCGGACCTGAGATTGGCGGCCGCTCCGACCGCAAGCTCTCCCTCCGGAGAGACGATGAACCGTACGGCGGCCGCGCTCGTCGCGATGAGACCAACGGCGATCGGTAGCTTGTCCGGGGTGCGCGCGTTGAGCTTCAACTCGAGACGCACGGATTTCAGCCGACTTGTGATCTCGTCCTTCGAGAACTGATCCGCTACCTCCCCGGCAAAGGAAGCCGCCAAATCGTGGCTGCGCTGGAACCGCCCCTGTGATCTCGCATGAAGTTCCCGGACAAGGACGCCGAAGCTGAAGACCCAGCTTAGGCCCACGAGACCGAGCCCCAGCAGGAAGGCTCCGGCAACGACCGGCTTGAGCCACGCTCTGATCGTCGCCGCGTTCAGGGCGAGAAGCCCACCCAGTATCGTGACGATCAGCGCCCCGACACCGATCACCATCATCCATTTCAACACAGTCTCAAACCGTCCCTCCGGAGCGGAGGTCCGGTTGGCGCGGCACAAGGCGTCTATCGAATAGTCGGAGTTCTTGCCTGTCATGGCGGCGGTGTGGCCTCAGAACGTAAACTTTGAGTTGCGCTCCACAGCGCGCCCCTCAACCGTCGTCCAACACGAACACCTTGTGAGGGCCGGTTGCTCCGGCCGAGGCGCCACCATGGCGCGCGACAGTCTGGCGGAACAGGTGCAGCTCAAGGAGGCCGAGATCCGCTCCACCTAACTGCGCCTCAGAGAGCAGGAGCGGATGATCGCCATCAACGAAGAGCGCCAGCGCCTGGTGCGCGACATGCACGACGGAGTCGGCGGCCATCTGGTCTCGCTGGCCCAGTTGAGAGGCGGCGCGCCCGATGTCGAAACCCTGCGCCAGGGCGTGCGGATCGCCATCGACGATCTGCGGCTGATCATCGACTCGATGAATGGCGTGGATGACTCGCTGGAGGTCGCCATCGCCATTTTCCATGAGCGCATGGCGCCCCGCCTGCGTCTGGTGGGTATCGAACTGACCTGGACCGCCGCGCCGGGCGCGCCCGTCGAGGGTTTCAGTCCGGAGGCCAGGATCAACATCTACCGTATTCTTCAAGAGGCGATCACCAACGCGGTCAAACACGCCCAGGCGTCCCGCGTGGACATCCGCCTTGAGAGCGAGTCCGAGGCCGTCGTCATATCGGTCTCGGACGACGGCATGGACCTGCCGCCAAGGCTGCGGGATGGCGGCAAGGGCCTGCCCAACATGAAACGCCGCGCGGAACGGATCGGCGGAACCTGAATCTGGTCCCGCTGAACCCCGGACTTTCAGTTCGGCTGCGGGCGCCCCTGCCCACCTGGTTCGCACGCCGCCCGGAGATTATGCCCCAGTTTTTAGCTCGACCTGCCTCAGCCGTAACGCCTCGGCCTCGTCTGAAGTCAGCGGCAACAAGGCCATGGCGTCGTTCAGATAGGCGTCCAGAGGGCCCGAGAACGGCCAGTCGGATCCTGGTACGAACCGATCGACGCCGATCCGTCGCATCAGATCGACCAGCCTTTCGCGATCTCCGGGCGGCGTGTCGGCGTCGAAGACCTGGGCCAGGTCGAAATAGAGGTCTGGAAAACGCTTGGGATCCGTCGCCAGCGACTGCCGGAAGGCCTCCAGCGCGTCCCAAGTGTTCGCATCCAGTCCGCCCCAGCCGCCCGAATGGGCGATGACCACCGGGACGCCGCGAGCATGGGGCAGAACCTGTTCGACAAAGATGCGCACATCCTGGGCGCCATAGTCGGAGGCGCGGGTTCGCATGTGGATCATGATGGTCAGGCCGGCGCCCGAGGCGGCGTCGAAGACGGCGGCAAGACGGCGAACCTGACCGGGGTCGCGAAGATCGACGCCCGAGTTGGTCAGATGCAGCTTCAATCCCTTTGCAAAAGGCTCGCCTTTCCACGCTTCGATTTCGGCCAGAGCCTCGGGCGCCAGCGGATTGACCGAGATGAAGGCGACCAGCCGCTCGGGATGCGCGGCCGCCGTGGCCACGGTGAAGGCGTTGGCGGCATGAACGCGGTCGGCCGCGTCGGCCAGGGGTGGAACCATCATCGGGCTCTCGGCCAGATAGGCCGTGGACATGATCCAAGCCGTCTGGACGCCCGTCTGGTCCATATCCGCCAGAAGATCTTTGGCCGTCAGTGGTTTGACGAAGGCCGGATCGCAGGCGCTGATCCGCCCCGGACTGTCGCAATAGGCCGTCAGAATCTCCCGAATGGGCGGGGCGTGCACATGGACATGATGGTCGGTACGAACCGGAAGACGGGTCTGGGACGTGGCGGGCGCCGCAGCGAGCACGACCAGGGCCGCGCTCGCCGCGACAAGGCGTTTGAAGAACATGGAGCGTGACTGGAACTGTGTCGCCTAGCGCGCCGCCTCGCCCAGCAGGGTCTGTTTCCAGAACAGAAGGCTGGTCCAGAAATAGTAGTCCTCGTTCTCCTTCTTGTGGAAGCCGTGGCCCTCGTTCTGGGCCAGCAGGTGCCAGGCCGTGCCTCCGCGGCTGCGGACTGCGCTGACGATCTGGTCGGCTTCGGAGGCCGGGACGCGGGGATCGTTTCCACCGGTGGCGACCAGAAGCGGAATGGTGATCTTGTCGACGCTGGTCAGGGGGGAGATGGCTTGAAGCTGGGCGCGCTGAGCCGGATCCCGTTCGTCGCCGTATTCCACCCGTCTCAGGTCGCGGCGATACGACTGGGTGTTTTCCAGGAAGGTGACGAAGTTGGAGATGGCGACATAGCAGTTCGCCCCCTTCAGCCGGTCGCTGTAATGCACGGCGGCGGCGTAGCACATGTAGCCGCCGTAGGAGACGCCGGTGACGGCGAAGCGCGAGGCGTCAAGGGTGGGATCGACCTCGAGCGCGTCCAGGAAAGCGCCGATGTCCTTGACCGAATTCTCGCGCTGGAACGGGCCGTTGTCCAGATTGACGAACCGAGTGCCGAAGCCGGACGAGCCGCGCACGTTCGGGAAGAAAAGGGCCACGCCCATCTCGTTTAACAGATAGTTCTGCGCGCCCAGGAAATCGGGGCGCGTCTGGCCTTCAGGACCGCCGTGGATATCGACAATCAGCGGCCGCTTGCCGGGGAATTCGGAGGGGTCGGGCCGGTAGAGGAAGCCGGACACCGTCTCGCCGTCGAAGCTCCTCACCTCGACCAGTTGCGGCTCGACGTTGACAGCAGGGTCCAGACCGCCCGTCTCGCTATGGGTCCATTGGGTGACGGCCAGGGTGGTCGGATCGACGGAGAAGGCGTCGCCGGAGACGCGCGCGGACGACAGGCTGAGACCGATCGCGCCCCATGGGGCGATGTCGATGGCCGGGCCGATGCTGTAGGGGATGACGCCTTCCGGCAGACCTGTGACGACCCGGACGGCGCCGGTCGCGACATCCATAACCTTCAGCCGCGATATCCCAGCCTCGTTGACCGCATAGGCGATGAAGCCGCCGTCCGGAGCGACGGCGTAGTCGCTGACATCCCAGCGGGCTTCTGTGCTGACCGGCACAAAGCCGTTCCGCACGATCCGCCCCAGACGCAGGAAGTCAGAATCCTTGTTCGAGGTCGCCCAGACGGCGCCGTCGGGCCCGTACTGAGGATCGACATAGGAGACCTGCGCGGCAGGGTCGGTCAGCGGCGTCATCCGGCCCGAGGCGAGGTCCAGCTCATAGACAACGGCCCTGTTGATCGACATCCGGTTCAGGACCAGGGCCTTGGTCCCGTCCCTGGAGAAGTCGGCGATGTTCCAGCCGCCGCCGGACACCTGGGCCACCAGACGGTCGGTCGAGGGGTCGGAGGGATCGACCACATAAAGGTCCATGTCCGCGCCGTTGCGACGCGATGAGGCGTAGCCGACCCGCTTGCCGTCCCGACTCCAGGCGCCGAACCAATTGCGGCTCTTGCCGTCCGTAATCAGGCTCAACCGACCTGCGGCCAGGGTGTAGAGTTGATAGAATTCGTCGCCCCCGTTGTCCTTCTGGACAAGAAGGGTCTGACCGTTGGGCGACAGGGCGCTGGCCAGGATCGGCTCGGCCTCGAAACTGATCTGGGTTCGGGCGCCGTCAGGAGCAGCCACGACGTGAAGCTGATCCGTGGCGCCGAACCGCGTCTTGATCAGCATTGACTGATCGGCGGCGTTCCAGCCCAGGAAGGTCGCACGGCGCGTCTGAAGATAGGGCTGGGTCGCCGCGACCAGATCGTCGGGCACGGCGGGAAGGCCGTCGGCGACGATGGCGGCGGGCTTGGGCGCCTCGGCAAGGGCCGCAGGAGCGACGCTCAGGGCGAGCAGGAGAGCCATCGGCAGACGGGAAATCATGGCACAGACCGTGTGAAAAATGGGGGAGCAGAAGGGGAGATCGCCGGCCCAATGGAGGAGCGGGGCCGGCGATCCGGAGCGCAGAACCAGAACTAGAAGCGGTACCGCGCGCCAACCGTGACGTACCGACCGATGACGTCGTAATACGGCGAATAGAGCGACCCGACCGGCGGGTCCTTGTCGAACAGATTGGTCGCATTGGCGTACAGCTCGACCCCGTTTGCGCCGTAGTGCGCCAGGTCGGCCGTCAGCCCTAGATCGACATAGGTGAAGGCGCCGATGTGGTTGTTCGAGATGGCGACGGTGCTGTTGTAGTCGCCCGCCGAGATGTAGCGCGCGCGCAGGTTCGCGCCGAACACCTCGCCCTTCCAGCCGAGGCTGGCGTTGACCCGCAGCTTGGGCACGCCCAGGCCGAAAGAGTAGCCCTGGGATTCGACATATTCGATCTTGGTCACGCCGTCGTCCGTGGTCAGGCTGTTCACCCAGGTGCCGACCAAGCGCATCATCACCCGGCCCGTCGCGCCCGGAACCCAGAGGTCGGCGTCGGAGGCGTAGGAGGCCTCGGCGTCGATCCCGTCCGTGTGGTACTCGGCTAGGTTCACATAGGTGGACATGGTGCGGACCAGATTGCCCGCCGAGTCGCGCTCGACCTTGGAGCACAGGTCGAGGTTGCCGTTGTAGCAGCGGTTGACCAGATCCTGCGGCGCAATCGTCGTGATCACGTCGTCGATCTTGATGTCGTAATAGTCCAGCGACAGGTTCAGGCCTGGGATCGAAGGCGGCGAGTAGGTGACGCCCAGGGTCAGTGTATCGGCGGTCTCCGGGCGGAGGTTGGGATTACCGCCGCCGTTGTTCAGCGTATAAACCAAGGCCCCGTTCTTGGCCGGGTCATTGATGTTGTTCCAGCCGGTGGTGGTGGTGGTGAACAGCTCCGAAAGATTGGCCGAACGGATATCGCGCGACTGGGTCACGCGACCGCGGAAGCCGGGGAAGAACTCGTTGGTGGCGCCAACCTTCCAAGACCAGATCGAGCCCGTGGTGTCGTAGTCCGAGATGCGAGCTGCAGCATTGAACTGCAGGTCGTTCAGGATCGGCAGATCCTTGACGATCGGGACCAGGACTTCGGCGAAGGCCTCCTTCACGCTGAACTCGCCGGACATGGCCGAGAAGCTGAACGTCTTGAAGGCCTTGGCCGCGTCCAGCTCGCCAATGCGCTGATCGGTCTGCTCCTTGCGGGCTTCCAGGCCGACGGCGATCGAGACGTCGCCGGCCGGCAGGCTGAAGGGCTCGCCACGCAGGCTGACGCCGGCGACGTCCAGCTTGGTGGTGGCCCGCTGCTGAGGCGTGCCGGTGACATAATCGATGGCTTCCTGAGACGGCGCGCCCAGGCCAAAGAGATTGATCGGCACGCAGCCCGAATTGGGATTGGTCAGGGTCACGCGGCAGACGGCTCGACCGCTCACGGGATCGATTACGGAATCGACCGCATTGGCGAATTCGGTCTTCAGCAGGAAACCGGGCGTATCGATATTATTCTCAAACTCACCGTGGCTGTAGTAGGCGCCCCAGCGCCAGCTGTCGCCGAACTCGCCGTCCACGGCCAGAGTGGCCTGGGTGGTGACGCGCTCGAAATCGATCGTGGAATAGGACAGATCGGAGTTGAAACGTCCGAAGGTGAAGGACGTCTGGCCAGCGGCCGCCATCTGCTGCTTGATCGTGGATGACAAGAAGGCGTTGTCGATGCTGATCGTCAGATCGCCGCGATCGTGATCGCCGAACCAGACATAGTCGTTCCACATCCGCGAGTGACGGACGTCAGCAGTGACCCGCAGCTTGTCATTGATCTCATAGACGGCGCTGGCCAGCCCGGTGTAGCGGCGCTGCGGCGTGACCAGGGGGCTGAGATCGTCATTGGACGGACCTTCGCCGCCGATCGAGTTGGTCCCGCTGACTGTGCCGTAATCGAAAGGCCGAAGCGTGCCGTCCGGGTTAAACACCTTACCGCGGTTCACGCCCGACAGGATCAGACCGCCGTAAGCGGCGTTGGCGAAGCCGACGTCCGGCTGCAGGGCGCCGTTGACGGTGGCCCATCGGCCGATATTCGGGCGCGACGCTTTGGGGATGACGCCTTCGTTGTCGAGGTATTCGCCGCCGATGACGAAGTGGCCGCGCCCGTCGGCGAAGTCCGCGCCCCAGGCGCCTTCGAACCGTTCCTGCTCAGCGTCGTCGTAGGAGGAAACGCCGTATTCGGCGCCCAGCTTGCCGCCGGTGAAATAGCGATCAATGCCGATGTTCACGACGCCGGCGACGGCGCCTGAGCCCCAGGCGGCCGATGCGCCGCCCGTAACCACGTCGACGCTCTTGACCAGCACCGACGGCACGGCGTTCAGATCGTTCTCGCTGGACACGCGACGCCCATCGATCAGGACCAGGGTCCGGTTGATGCCCAGGCCGCGCAGATCGACCGGCGCGTTGCCCGCACCGGTGTTGGTGCCAGTCGTCTGGGCCGATGTGGTGGCGCGAAATTGAGGCATGTCGTTGAGGGCGGCGGCGATATTCGGCCGCGCGCCGACCGACAGATCCTCGGCGGAAAGATGGATGGTCGGCGTCGGCGCCTCGAAGCCGGCGCGGTCGATCCGAGAGGCGGTGACGACGATGTCATCGACCGAGGCCGCATCCTCTGGGGCGCCCGCCTCCTGGGCATGGACAGAGGTGGCGCAGGCCATCAGCGCGATGGCGCTGCAATAGTAGGTCAGGTTGCGATTAAGACGAGACAAAGCGAGATTCCTCATGGCGATGACGCCCCTCCCCAGGGTTGCCCAATGCGACCGGCGCTCTGCGGCGCCCGTTCGCCCCCGCTGTCATTGGGCCTGAGAGCTTCAGGCCGTTCGCCGACCCTTTCTCCTTCGGCGAGGCCGCATCCCCCGGATTCGACCTTCTCTCCAGCGTTCCTTCAGCAAGACGGTCCGTTTGCCTGAGCGTTTCCGGGGCGGTTGCGCCTTCGGCGTCGGCGGGAACCGATCTCTCCCGCCTTGCTGAAGCGAGTAAGATCGACCAACGAATGCCTGTCAAATCGGCACGCCTCGCAAGGCTAATGCTTCTATTTTCACATTCATGCAATTACATGCCGCTTTTGAAGCGCGTCAGTCGTTTGTCGCCGAGCGACTATCGGTCACCGCAGGATCGGTGAAAGCGAGGTGACAGAAACACCGCCTTCAGAAGAAAGAGACTTATCCACAGGAAAGCCTTAGGGCGCCCTAGGGTCGTCCGGCGCCCGTTCCGCCGCCTGCATGGCGGCCCGCCAACGCTGCAGAAGCCCCTCGCGACGCGCCTGATCGAGATTGGCGAGCAAGGCCGGTCCCACACGGACCGGCCGAGCGCCGGGGATAGAGGCGCGACGCTCGGTAAGAATGTCGCCGCGAGCTGGGCGGACCCCCAGGCCGGCGATGATCCTTTGCCCTTCACGCGATAAAAGAAAATCCAGAAAAAGCCGGGCGGCGTTGGGGTGGGCCGCGTTGCGGGGTATGAAGGCCACGCGCGAGACGGACAGATGATAGTCCTCTGGCGTAACCAGGCCGATATCGGGCGCCCGGGCGACCCACGACGCCCCGTAAGACTGGTTCATATTGTAGGCGAAGGCCATGCGGCCCTCAGCCAGTTGGCCCATCATCCTTTGGCCGGACGTATCGGCACGCGGATGAGTAGACCCCAGGGCAGTCATCAGGGCCCAAGCGTCGGGATAGATCTGGATGTCGGCCGACAGTTGCAGAAGCGCCACCCCGCTGCGTTCGGCGTCATACAGGGTGACCCGGCGGAAAAACCGGTCCGCGTCGGTAGACAGCCGTTCGAGCAGTTGGGCGTGGCTGCGCGGCACGATCTCCGACGGCAACCGCCTGCGATTATAGGCGAAGACGACGGGCTCGGCCGTCACACCGAACGCCTGGTCTCGCCAGACCGAGCCGTCCGGCATGGCCGCCCGATGCGGCGATCGATAAACTTGGGCGTAGCCGTCATTGATCAGCTTGACCTGCACGTCCATCGCTGTGCTCCAGACCAGATCCGGCCCCTCCAGTCCGGAGGCGGCGCGGGACTGGACTCGGTTCGCGATCAGGGTCGAGTTGATGTCCTCGAGCCGCACCGCGATCTCGGGCCAGCGCCGTTGAAACGCCGCCAGCACAGGCCCCATCAGGCTAGTGTTCGTGAGGATGTGCAGCCCGCCCTCGCGCCTGGCCAGCCATCGGACGCGGGGCGCCGTCGCGACCCCGTCCGGCTCGCCCGCGCAGGCCGAAACCCCCGCCCCCGCGAGTCCGAGAAGCAGATGTCGGCGGTCCGTCTTCACCGGGGCGGGTTTCCCGCTATTGTACCGCTCATGATCCGCTCCTTCGCATCGCCATGAGAATACTGGTCGTCGAGGATGACAAGGCGCTTCAGCATTCGCTCGAGGCCAGCCTTCTGGCGGTCGGTTTCGAACTCCGCTCCACCGACAGCGGGGACCAAGCCCTTCATCTGGAAGCGACGGAGCGGTTCGACGCCGCCGTGTTGGACATCGGCCTTCCCGACATCGACGGTTTCGAGGTCCTGAAGGCCTTCAGACGGCGGGGATCGCAGACGCCCGTCCTCATGCTGACCGCGCGCGACGCCCTGGGCGACCGGGTGGCGGGACTGGATTTCGGCGCTGATGACTATCTCGTCAAACCCTTCGCCCCTTCGGAACTGATCGCCCGATTGAGAGCGATCGTGCGTCGACGCCAGGGTCGGGCGGCGGGCGCCGCGATCGTCGGCTCACTGGTCTGCGACTGGGACGCCGGCCGGGCCCAGGTCAATGACCGGGAGCTGTCGCTCCGTCCGCGCGAATGGGCGGCCCTGCGCGTTCTGGCCTCGCGCGCTGGCCAGGTGGTGGATCGGGAGTTGTTGGCGGCCGAAGTCTTTCCGCAGGATGAGGCTCCCTCGCTCAACGCCCTGGAGATCCATGTCGGTCGGCTGAGGCGCCAGTTGCAGCCTGACGGCCCCGCCGTGACCAATATCCGCGGTCGCGGCTATCGTCTCGATCCATGAGCGAGGCGCCCGGCTCGCGCCGCCCCCACAGTCTGGTGACACGTCTGCTGATCGCCCAGGTCGCGCCCCTGGCCCTGTTCGCCGTCGTGGTGCTGGCGGTCGGGGCTTGGACGGCCCACCGCGTGGTGGCGGAGACGGCCGACCGCCTCCTGGCGGGGGCGCTGCAGACCATCCGGGAAACGGTCTCGGTCGCCGACGGCAAGGTGACTGTCGATGTCGCGCCCTGGACTCTGGGCCTGCTCGACGGTCCCGAGCGGGACGCCGTCTTCTACAGTGTTCGCGAGGGCGGCCGACTGATCACAGGCTATGAGGAGTTGCCGCGCCTGCCCGACGCCTCGTCGGATGCTCCGATCTTCGCCGACCTGTCCGTCCGCGGCGTGCCGGTTCGCATGGCCCAGCAAACCCTGACGATCCCAGGAAGACCCGCCCCCGTCACCGTGTCGGTGGCTCAGAGCCTGGACTCGCGACGCGCCAGCCTGTTGGATCTATATCGCAGCCTGCTGCTGCCACCCACCCTGCTCGTCCTGTTGGCCGCGCTTCTGATCTGGCCGGCCTTGAAGTGGGGCCTCAACTCGCTCAAGCGGCTGATCGACGACCTGACGCGCCGCCCCGGTCCCCGTGCCGACTTCGCGCCCGCCGACATCGACCTGGCGCCCCGCGAATTCCAGCCGGTGCTGACCGCCTTCAACCATCTCCTGGCGCGGCTTGAGGCCTCGACGTCGGGGGTTCAGCGCTTCGCAGCCGACGCCTCGCACCAGTTGCGCACCCCGCTTTCGGTCGTGGCGGCCAATCTCGATCTGCTGGCGGGCGCGCCCAGGACCTGGACCGTGCGGGAGAGGCGTCTGATCGACGACTCCCGCGACGCGGTCGCCGGCATGACCCGGCTCGTCGGCCAGTTGCTTTCCACGGCCCGGGCTGACGGCGCCCGGATCAAGTCGTCTGCCGACCTGGGCCGGGCGGCGCGGCGCGCCTTTCAAATGGCTAAGGCGCGCCGGTCCGCCCCGAACGGCGCTCTACGCCTTCGTCTTCCGGCAGAGGCCGTGGTCGTTCTGGGCGCCGAGGACCTAATCGCTGAACAGATCCTCAATCTTATCGACAACGCCTTCCACCACGGCGCGCCGCCCGTCATCGTGCATGTGCGAACAACGGGCGCGGTCTGCGTCTGGGATCACGGCCCCGGCGTCGATGAGGCCGCCCTTCCCCGCCTTACAGACCGATTCTTCCGCGCCGCGCCCTCCCAGGCGTCCGGTTCCGGCCTCGGCCTCGCCATCGTTCGCACCTTGGCGGAGGCCCAAGGCGGGCAGTTCGGTTTATCCAACCGCAGCGGCGGGCGAAGCGGCCTCGTCGGGCGACTGACTTTCCAACCCAGTGCGGAAGAATGAGTCGTCGAAACGACAAGCCGTTCTGAAGGTGGACGCGCGCCACCGGATCGGGAGCGCCGTTCGCACCGACGGCGGCTGAAGGCGGCTTCGATCGATGTGCGGTTTAAGGCGGCTGCGCCGAAGACCCTCTCGCCAAGCCCCACCAGAGGGCTTTCGGTTTTGTCGGACAGCGCCCGTCGGCCGCCACAGCCCTGCGCGGCTTCGGTCGCTGGACCTTTGCTTTGTTTAGGTCCAGACAAAGCCTGACCAAGAAGACGCGGGAGGCGCCTGAGATGGGTGGCACGAAGGCCTCGGACGAATAGGCCGCAACGACGAACCCGTTGTTGCGGCGATCTGCTGACCTCCACCCGGCTGATCGCCGTCAAATCCAGCATTTGACGCGAAGCGATCCCTCATGTCCGACAACCGGCCCATTTGGGCCCACGCCCTTCCGACCGCCATCCTGCTGATGGCGCCCTTTGACCTGCTCGCCTCGCTGGCGATGGACATCTATCTGCCCGTGACGCCGGCCATGCCGGCCGCTTTGCAGGCCGATCCACCCGTCATCCAGCTCACGCTCAGCGTCTACCTCCTCGGCCTCGGCCTCGGGCAAGTCATCTTCGGCCCGCTCTCAGACCGGTTCGGTCGGCGGCCTGTGCTTCTGTCCGGCGCGCTCACGTTCGCGGTGACTTCGGGCCTGTTGGCGATGGCGGCGTCAGGCTGGGCGTTCGTCGTCCTTCGGCTTGCTCAGGCGATGGGCGCCGCGGCGATGCTGGTGGCGACCTTCCCGACGGTCCGTGACGTGTACGGCGACAAGCCGGAGAGTGTCCGGATCTATGGCCTGTTCAGCGCGATGTTGGCCTTTGTGCCCGCGTTCGGACCCGTGCTCGGGGCGCTCGTTTCAGCGCAGTTGAGCTGGCGGGCGATCTTCTGGTTCTTGGCCGCTTTGACGCTTCCGCCCCTGATGCACGCGCTTTGGCGGTGGACGGAAACGCGCCCTTTGGGCGAAGCCTCTCGCCCACGCCCGGGCCCCATTCTCCGCAGTCGGGCCTTCCAAATCTACACCTTGGCGTTTGGAGCCGCGATGGGGTCCTTCTTCGTCTAAGTCTCGACGGTGCCACGCATTCTTGTCGAAAGGGTGGGACTGTCGGAGCTTGAGTTCAGCCTCGCCTTCGCCAGCACGGCTTTCGTCATGATCGTCGCATCCCATGCCGCTCGCCCTTGCTTGGACCGATGGGGGGGTGGCGGGCGCCGTTCAGCGGGGCATGGGCCTGCTGCTCGCGAGCGCCCTGTGTTTCGGCGCGAGCGCCGCCTTCGGCGAGCCCTCCATAGGGAGCGTCATCCTCCCGTCTTGGATCATGGCGGTGGGGATCGTCCTGACCGTGTCCGTCTCGGCGAATGGCGCCCTCGAAGCCTTCGGCGATCAGGCGGGCCTGGCCGTCGCGCTCTACTTTGCGGGCCAGAGCCTGATCGTAAGCCTCGTTGGGACCCTGGCCGTGATCCTATTCAACGGCAGCACAGTTTGGCCTCTGGCCGCCTACACGCTGACACTGCCAACCCTCGTGCTACTGGGTCTCAACGCATCACGGAAATCCTGAAACCCAAGAGATCATCACGGATCGAACAGGCGGCTGCAGCTCAACGTCGCCAACTCAGGGCGTCGCCTGCGCTTCCGTCTCGATCTCGTTTCTGAGCCAACGCAGACCGTGATCATGGTCCCGCCGGTCATGCCAGACCTGGACAAGCGAAATACCGGCCAGGTCGATCGGCGGGGCCCCGAGGGTCAGACCGTCTTCCCGGCGCGCCTCAAGGCTTCGGCGCGCCGCCGTCACGATAAGGTCCGTCCCTCTGACAATCCGAGGGGCGACGGACCAGTGCGGCAGGGTGAAGATCACCCGACGAGCGTTGCCCAAGGCTTTCAAGGCGGCGTCCACCTCGCCCCTGTCGTCCGGCGACGCCGCCACCGCCACATGAGGTCGGGACAGATAGTCCTCCAAGGTCGCCGGCAG
>Ga0114984_1000318_pt1 | contig 18838 bp, 17 predicted proteins | sample Shrwel1BS1Day1_FD_96987 | JGI IMG/M metagenome (GOLD analysis project Ga0114984, IMG submission 96987) | Subsurface microbial communities from deep shales in Ohio, USA - Utica-3 well 1 S-1-Day1 | ecosystem: Environmental > Aquatic > Deep subsurface > Shale gas/oil reservoir > Produced water/Flow...
GAATAACCGGAGTGGTTATGGGCAATCACCATGACAGCATCGCCCTCGACTGGGTTCGGGGAGAAATACAGGACACGCTGACCCAAGGCCAGCATGCACTGGAAGCGTATGTCGAGAATCGTGACGACACCGCGCGCCTGCGCTTCTGCCTGAACTATCTCCACCAGGTGCACGGCACCCTGCAGATGGTGGAACTCTACGGTGCGGCACTGCTCACCGAAGAGATGGAAAAGCTGACTCAGGCGATCCTCAACGAGTCCGTCAGCAATGTGGACGAGGCGGTTGATATCCTGATGCAGGCCATCCTGCAGCTGCCCCAGTATCTGGAGCACCTGACCAGAAGCGAAGATGATTTTCCGATGGTGCTGCTGCCGATGCTGAACGATCTTCGGGCAGCCCGGAGCGAAGCGCTGCTCTCCGACACCTCGCTGTTCAAGCCTGATCTCAGCCGGGCGCAGATGAGTGTCAGCGGTACCGCATCCCGGCGCCTGCAGGATCCGAAAGTTCTCGGCCATATCCGCAAACTCCGGCAGATGTACCAGTTCGCCCTGGCCGGCGTGGTCCGAGAGGAAGACCTGGATGCCCAGTTCAGTTACCTGCAGAAGGTCATCCAGCGGCTCGCCCGCTTGTGCCAGAACACACCACGCGGTGAACTGTGGAAAGCCGCCAGCGCTTTCGTGGAAACCCTCGCGGCCCATGCAAACCCTGTCAACGCAGCCGTCAAATCACTGTTGCGGGAGCTTGATACCGAAATCCGTCTGCTCACCGACGGCCAGAGCAATGTCCTGCAGCAACCGGCCCCGGAAGCGCTGTTCAAGCACCTGCTCTACTACGTGGCCCGTGCCCGGGAGCTGGACACCCCGCAGGTCCGGGCTCTGCGCAATGACTACAAGCTCAACATGGCATTGCCATCGGACGATGATGTCGACGCCGCCCGTACCCGGGTATCTGGGCCGGGCCGTGAGGCGATCCACTCGGTGGTCAGCGCATTGAACGAAGAGTTGGCCAGGCTCAAGGACCAGCTGGACCTGTTCGTGCGCTCCGAGCTGCGCCAGAACAGCGAACTGGAAGATCTGTTGCCTGGCCTGCGCCAGGTGGCCAACACCCTCGCCGTGCTTGGCCTGAGTATTCCCCGCAAGGTAGTGACCGAACAGGTCGAGCTGGTGGAAAAGCTCAGCGACCAGATGGAACTGGTCGACGACGGCACCCTGATGGATATTGCCGGCGCCCTGCTGTACGTCGAAGCCAGCCTGGCCGGCCTCGACACCGACCGTCAGACCGGGTCCCGGGACCAGGCTCGTCCCGGCGACGCGATCAACCCGGGCTCCCGGGAACTGGGCGAGGCCAGCTCTGCCCTGCTGCGGGAGTCGCGCAACACCCTTGAGCAGGTCAAATCTGCCATCGTGAACTTTATCGCGTCCCAGTGGGATACCCGCGAAATCGAGCACGTTCCCGAATTGCTGCACAGCATCCGTGGCGGTCTGGCTCTGATTCCCCTGGATCGTGTGTCGGACATGCTTGAATCCGCCGAGCGTTACATCACCGATGTCCTGCTCGGTGGCAAACAGGTGCCGGACTGGAAACAACTGGACACCCTGGCCGACGCCGTCACCAGTATCGAGTACTACCTGGAACGGCTGGCCGAGGGTATCAGCGACAACGACGCCGTGCTGCAGGTCGCCGAGGACAGCCTGGCTTCTCTCGGATTTCCGGTGGGTGCTGAGCCTACCTGGAGCGCCCTGGCAGCAGAGCCGGAAGTGCCGGCAGAGGTGGAGAGCCCTGCCGAGGAGTCGGCCACCGCGCCGGAGGAAGCCAAAGGATCCGATAAAGATCTGCTGGACGACGAAATCCTGGAGATCTTCATTGAGGAAGCCGAGGAGGTTCTGGAGACCATCCACGATTTCTATCCGCGTCTGCGCCAGAACCACGACGATCGTGAAGCGCTGACGGAAGTCCGTCGCGCATTCCACACCCTCAAGGGCAGTGGCCGCATGGTGGGCGCCACCAGTATCGGCGAACTGGCCTGGTCGGTGGAAAATCTGCTCAATCGGGTCATCGATCAGACCATCAAACCGACCGACGACCTGTTCACCCTGGTCGATGAGGTCAACGCCCGGATTCCGACCCTGATCCAGGAATTCCGGAAAGGCCAGGCAGACGGCCAGGTCGATACCCTGATCCAGCGCGCCCAAGCCATGGCCGATACCCGGCGCACTGACGCCGAGCAACCAGTGGAGGCCGGGGCCCCGGTCACCGATGCGACTCCGGCACAACCGGAAACCGCCCCTGTCCCCGAAGCGCCGGCCGGAAGCGGCGATGACGACCTGATCGACGATGAGATCCTCGATATCTTCATCGAAGAGGCCGGCGAGGTCCTGGATACCATCCGTGAGTATTTGCCGATGCTGCTGCGACAGCACGAAGACCGTAGCGCACTCACGGAAGTCCGCCGCGCTTTCCACACCCTCAAGGGCAGCGGCCGTATGGTTGGCGCCAATGTGGTGGGTGAGCTGGCTTGGTCCGTGGAGAACATGCTCAATCGAGCCATCGACGGCTCGATTCTGATGAACGACGACATTGCCGCCCTGCTCGAGGACGTTTCCGAGGCACTGCCGCCGCTGGTCGAAGACTTCCAAAAACGCCGTGCGCCCTCGACGGACACCTCGGTCCTGGAAGCCCGGGCCAATACCCTGGCCAACGGCGAGATCCCCGACACCGGCGCCATGCCGGCCAGCACAGAAGCAGCCAAAACGGCACATGAAACTGCCGCCGAAACCGATGAAGCCGACGACAGCGGTGTGGACCCGGTCCTGCTCGACATTTTCGAAAGCGAAACCGAGACCCACCTGCAAACCCTCAAGGACTACCTTGCTGCGGTCGGCGACAAGACCACCGTTACCTATAGCGACGACCTGTCCCGGGCCCTGCACACCCTGAAGGGCAGCGCCCATACTGCCGGCATCACGCCCATTGCCGAGGTCATCACCCCCCTCGAGCGCTTTGTAAAAGAAGCCCGCGCCCAGAACAAGCGGGCTGATCGGGAAGTGATCGCCCTGATTGAGCAGGCCTGCACTTTCCTGACCCGGGGTCTGGCCCAGATTCGACAGAACCCGCAAGCGCCACTCGCGGGCACCGACGAATTCCTCGAAAGGCTCGAGAGCATCAGCCGCTCCACCCTCCGGGCCACTGCCGAAGACGACACCAGGGAGCCGACCCGACAGCCCGAATCGCAACTCGTGCGCCTGTTCCTGAATGAGGGCCTGGACATTGTCCTCGACGCCGAACAAATCCTTGACCAGTGGGCAGCCGATCCGACGGAAACCGGCACGCTGTCGCAGCTCCGGAACGAACTGGAACAACTGACCGAGGGCGCGGCCGACGCCGGTCTCACCGACGTCTCAGCGCTTGCCCGCGCCCTGAAGAATGCCTACGAGGCGGTCGCCGACGACCATCAGGCGCCGAATGAGCGCTTCTTCACCACTGTCCGTGCCGGTCATGAGCAACTGATCAACATGATGGATCAGATCGCTGCCGGTCTTGCCACCGGCTCCGATCCCGGGCTACTGGGCCGTATCGAGACATTGGCCGAAGGCGGGCGCGAGCCGGTCGATACAACCAGCACCGATGCACCCGGTACACCGGACGCCTTCGAGCAACAGTTCAGCGACGAGCTTGAAGAGATTGACCTGAGCCTCGACACCGATACCGAGGCAGGTCCCGAGAGCCTCACCGCAACCGATCAACCACCGCTTCCGGAAACCGATGAATCGGATGACGAGCTCGATCAGGAGCTGGCCGAGATCTTCCTGGAAGAGGCCTATGACCTGATCAACTCCACCGGCAGTGCTCTGCACACCTGGAGCGAAAATCCCTCTGACACGTCGGTGGCCGCCGAACTGCAGCGCGATGTACATACCCTGAAAGGGGGTGCCCGCATGGTCGGTGTCAACGCCATCGGCGACCTCACTCATGTGCTTGAGGACCTGTTCGAGAAAGTTGCCGAGGGCCAGCTGGCTGCGTCCGAGGAAATGACGGACCTGCTATTTGCCTGCCATGACCGTCTGGCCCAGATGGTTGAGCAGGTCGCGACCCAGAAGCCCTGCCCGCCTGCGACCGATCTGGTGGCCCGGGTGGAATCGGTTATTCGCGGTGAAACCCCGACCACCCCGGCGCCGGAAGTCTCCGGGGCGCAGTCCGGCCCTGGCGCCGAATCCGGTCTGGAGGAGCATCTGGAGCCGGCCTCCGACAACGACCTGATCGGCATCTTCCTCGACGAGGGTCTGGAAATTCACGCGGCCATCAATGAATGCCTGGCCCAGTGGAAGGATGAACCGGAGCAACTGTCCGGGGTGACCCAGCTCCAACAGGAGCTCCATACCCTCAAGGGCGGGGCCCGACTATCGGATGTGGATTCCATTGCCGAGCTGGCCGAAGCCTGGGCCCAGGCCCTGGACCCCCTGATTGGCGGTGCCAACAACCAGCACGCCCTGCTGGAGTTGAGTGAACAGGCCAATGCCAGCCTGAAAACCATGCTGACCGCACTGGAGGAAGGCAATAAGCCGGAAACCGCCCACGGTCTGGTCGAGGCCCTCCGGGCGGTCGGAACGGACGTGCCAGCCGAAAAGGAAGGCACCGGGACACCGGCAACCGCCAGTGCCGACACCGTCGATCCGGAAGTCCTGGAAATCTTCCTGGAAGAGGCCGGCGAAATCATGGACGAGCTCGAGCAGGTGCTCGAGAACTGGCGGAAACAACCCGGCAATCACGATTTCAACCAGGAAGCCCAGCGGGCCCTGCATACGCTGAAGGGTGGCGCCCGCCTTGCCCAGCTGACCGAACTTGGCGACAAGGCCCATGCCTTCGAGACCCGGTTGATCGACCTGGGCGCCAACGCGCCGGATGACGCCCAGTGGCAGGCCATCACCGCCGATCACGACGCCATCATTGCCCTGGTAGACGAGGTTCGCCGTCGCTTCGAAGGCGGTACGGCTGAACCGGAGGCACCTTCCGCGGCCGAAACCGGTCCTGCCCGGGCCGAGGAAACCCCGGCCGCCAGACCCGAGCCCGAGGCTGAGGCCGCGCCAGCTCCGGCACCGAAACCGGAAAAAGCACCGGCGAAAACACCATCTCAACCGCGGAAAAAAGCCCCGGAAGTACAACGGGTCCAGGAAACCATCCGGGTTTCCGCACCACTGCTGGATGAGCTGGTCAACCTGGCCGGTGAGACCAGTATCACCCGTGGCCGGCTGGAGCAGCAGACCAGTGACTTTGGCCACACTCTGGATGAAATGGCCGCCACCATCGAGCGTCTTCGGGAACAGCTGCGCCGGATGGAGATCGAGACCGAAGCCCAGATCCTGTTCCGTGCCGAACAGGAGCACGGCCCGGACTATGGCGAGGATTTCGATCCTCTGGAGATGGACCGCTATTCCGCCATCCAGCAGCTGTCACGGGCCCTGACCGAATCCTCCTCGGACCTTGCAGACCTCCGGGAAACCATGGCTGACCGGGTCAGGGATACCGAAACCCTGCTGGTCCAGCAGTCCCGGATCAATACGGAACTCCAGGAAGGTCTGATGAAGACCCGGATGATTCCGTTTGCCTCCATGGTGCCCCGCCTGCGCCGGATCGTCCGCCAGATCAGTGGCGAGCTGGGCAAAAAGGTAGCCTTCGACGTCCGCAATGCGGAAGGGGAGATGGACCGCAACATCCTGGAGCGCATGGTCGCGCCTCTGGAACACATGCTGCGCAACGCCCTGGACCACGGCATCGAAGCCCCGGAAGACCGCAAGAACGCCGGCAAGCCCGAAATCGGGGAAGTGACCCTGTCCCTGACCCGGGAAGGGGGCGACGTGGTGCTGCGGATGATAGACGACGGCAAGGGCATTCCTTCCCATGTCATCCGCGACAAGGCTATCCGCCAGGGGTTGCTGCGGGCCGATGAAAACCTGTCAGAACGGGAAGTCCTCCAGTTCATTCTGCAACCGGGCTTCTCCACCGCCGAGCAGGTCACCCAGATTTCCGGCCGCGGTGTCGGCATGGACGTGGTGGCCAGCGAGATCAAACAGCTTGGCGGCAGCCTCGATATCGATTCCACTGTCGGCCGGGGCACCACCTTCACCGTGCGCCTGCCGTTCACGGTCTCGGTGAACCGTGCCCTGATGGTGACCACCGGCGAGGATTTCTACGCCATCCCGCTGAACACCATCGAGGGTATCGTGCGGGTCAGTACCTACGAACTGGAGGAATACTACAAGCCGGATGCTCCGATGTACGAGTATGCCGGCCAGGAGTACCGCCTGCAGTACCTGGGCAGCCTGCTCAACAGTGACCATCAGCCCAAACTCCAGGGCCAGGCACTGCCACTGCCGGTGATCCTGGTGCGTGGTGCCGAACAGCCCATGGCCCTGCAGGTGGACAGCCTGGTGGGTAGCCGGGAAATCGTGGTCAAATCCCTCGGTCCGCAGTTCAGTTCGGTTCGCGGGGTCTCCGGTGCCACCATCCTGGGTGACGGTAACGTGGTGGTGATCCTGGATCTCCCGGCCATGCTGCGTTCGGATATCCTGTCCGACCGCCAGCGACTGGCAAACCTCGAGAAGGCGCGGGAAGCCGCCCGCGACGAGGAACAGATCACCACCGTCATGGTGGTGGACGACTCGGTCACCGTACGGAAGGTTACCTCTCGCCTGCTGGAGCGCAACGGCATGGAAGTACTCACCGCCAAAGACGGTCTGGATGCAGTCGCCCAGTTGCAGGATCACAAGCCCGACATCATCCTGCTCGATATCGAGATGCCGAGAATGGACGGCTTCGAAGTGGCCAGCTTCATCCGTCACGACGACAATCTGCGGGAAACGCCCATCTGCATGATCACTTCCCGGACGGGGGAGAAACACCGCGAGCGCGCCCTGGCAATCGGCGTCAACGAGTACCTCGGCAAACCGTTCCAGGAAACCGAGCTGCTTGAGACCATCAAGCGGCTGACCGGAACCGAGTAATGGCCGGCCAGGGAGGCCGGCCCCGGGTCGGAATTGTGTCCGATGTGGTCCTGCAGCGACACCGGCTGCAGGCTGCAACGGCCAGGTTCGGACTCGAAGTCTCCTTCTGTGGCGATCCCCAGCGGCTGGAATACCAGCCGCAGTTTCCCGGGGCGGACCTGTGGCTGATCACCCTGGAAGACGAGGCCGACCACCCTGCGCTGTTCGATCTGTTGCTGGACAATACCGAGGCGCCGGTCCTGTTTGGACTTGATCAGGCCCCCAAGCCCGGCAGTACCGACTACTTCCGCTGGGAACGACGGCTACTTGGGAAGCTGGAAAAGCAACTCGGCCATCTGGAGGAGCTGGACTCGGAGACCTCGCTCAAAAAGCTCGAAGACGAGCCAGCACCCCCACAGAGCAAGCCCGGACTGCCCCACTGGATCAAGCCTGCAGCACCTGATTCCATTGCCGGGGAGGTCTGGATTCTGGGTGCTTCCCTGGGTGGGCCGGCAGCGGTAAAAGCCTTTCTCGATCACTTGCCTCAAGGGCTGCCCGTGGGGTTTATCTATGCCCAGCACATCGACGACAATTTCACCGGGGTGCTGACCCGGGTTCTGGGCCGTGATGCCCACTACCGACTGAAGCCGGCACAGGAAAGCTACCGGGTTCGCAACGGGGATGTGGTGCTGATGCCGGTCGAACACGAGTGGCGGCTGGACAGTACCGGCGCACTGACCGAAGTAAACAGGCCCTGGCCCGGCCCCTATGGCCCGTCCATCGACCAGGTGCTGCTCAATGTGGCTGACCATTACCGGGCCCGCTGCCATGCTATCCTTTTTTCCGGAATGGGCAACGATGGCGCCCTGGCTGCGCCCATCCTCAAAGCCTTTGGCAGCCGGATCTGGGTCCAGGAAAGCAGCAGTTGCGGCAACAGTTCCATGCCGGATTCCGTGGCCGCCACCGGCTGCGCCAGCTTTACCGGCACTCCCGAGCAACTGGCCCGGGAACTGATCAAAACCATTGAAAAATCCTGCCTGCTCAGAGGCCGGCAGAAACGCGATTCCGCCTGAGGACAGAAGCGATGCCCGAAAACCGTCAAACCCTCCCCTGCGTCATGATCCCGATGACCGGTCGGCAATTGTTACTGCCCAACGTTTCCATTGCCGAGGTTGTGGACTATGCCAGTGAAGAAGCCGGTTCCAACACCCCGGACTGGTTGGTCGGCTACCTCGACTGGCGAGGCCTGGAGTTGCCGGTGATTTCCTACGATGCCGCCAACGGCGGCAGCCTGATGGTGCCGGGCGACAACCGGGGCCGGATTGTGGTGCTGAACACCATCGGCGAGCATCACAATGAAGTACCGTTCATGGCGCTGGTCACCCAGGGGATTCCGAGCCAGGCACGACTGACCGAAGCGCAAGTGCACCAGCTTGAGGGTGACACGGGCCCGGCCGACCTGATGAAGGTCGAAGTGGAAAGCGAGGAGGCCTGGATTCCCAACCTGGAATACCTGGAATCCCTGGCACGTTCCGCCCGTCGCAGTGTCCCGTCTGGTTAATTCGCAGTAGATCAGCGGACTAACCAGACGGGACGCCAGCCACTGCTCCACCAGCTCATGGCAGGGAGTCCCGGAAATGTTATAATGTATCAAACTTTCCAGGATTCCTGTCATGGCAAGCCAGGCACTTCCCTATCGCCCCCATAACCACCAGGCCTGTGTCAGCCAGGCGCTGGCCGACGCACGTGCGATTTGCCGGGCCCGGAACGCGCGCCTGACGCCGACCCGGGAGCGGGTCCTGGAACTGATCTGGCAATCCCACAAGCCCCTCGGGGCCTATGATGTCCTCGCAGAACTAACCGCCGAGGGGCAGAATGCGGCACCACCAACGGTGTACCGGGCCCTGGATTTCCTCCAGCAACATGGACTCGTGCACCGGATTGCGTCTCTCAATGCCTTTATCGGCTGCGCCCACGCCGGGGAGAATCATACCGGCACGTTCCTGATCTGCCGCAGCTGCGGCAATGTCCTGGAACTCACAGCCCCCGGCGTCTCCGGAGCCATCGAGGGCGCCGCCAAAGCCGAGCATTTCAAGGCCGAGGATGTGACCCTGGAGATCGCCGGCCTGTGCCCGAGATGCCAGTCGGAGACCCGCCATGACTGACCCCCTGGTGACCCTGGACAACCTCACCGTCCGGTTCGATGACCGTCCGGCCGTGGACCGGGTCAACCTGAGCGTCCATCGCGGCGACATCATCACCATCATCGGCCCCAACGGCGCCGGCAAGACTACACTGATCAAGGCGCTGCTGGGCCTCCAACCGATCACCGGAGGCAAGGTGCAACGGTCGCCCGGTCTGGTGATCGGCTATGTGCCCCAGAACCTGCAGATGGAAGCCACGCTGCCCCTGAGCGTCAAGCGTTTCATGGCCCTGACTGGCCGCAATCGGACGGAATGCCGGAAAGCCCTGGCACGGACCGGTATCGGGCACCTGGTCAACGCCTCGGTCCATCACCTGTCCGGCGGTGAGAAACAACGACTGCTGCTGGCCCGGGCACTGGCCCGGAAACCGGACCTGCTGGTACTGGACGAGCCGGCCCAGGGCGTGGACATCAATGGCCAGGCGGCGCTCTATGAACTGATCCGGGAACTTCGCGATGAACTCAGGTGCGGCGTCATCATGATCTCCCATGACCTGCATCTGGTCATGGCTGCCACCGACGAGGTCATCTGCCTGAACCAGCACATCTGCTGCAGCGGCTTTCCCGCTGATATTTCCCATGATCCGGCCTTCATCGAAACCTTTGGCCGATCGGTGGCCGAATCGGTGGCGGTTTACCACCACCAACACAACCACCGCCACAACCTGCACGGAGATGTCGTCCTCGGCCAGCCATCCTCAACCCACACCCACGGAGACAGCTGCGACCATGACCATCATTGACAGCCTCCTGAATGACTTCTTCTGGCGCGCCCTGATCGGTGGGCTGGGCGTCGCTCTGATCGCCGGCCCCCTTGGCTGCTTCGTGGTGTGGCGGCGCATGGCCTATTTCGGCGACACCCTGGCCCACTCCGCCCTGTTGGGCATAGCCTTGAGTTTCCTGATCAGCGTGCCACTGAATGTCGGTGTCATCATCACCTGCGTGGTCATCGCCCTGGTTCTGGTGGCCTTCTCGAGAACCCGTGCCCTGGCCACCGATACACTGCTCGGGATCCTCGCCCACAGTGCCCTGGCCATCGGTCTGGTCACTCTGAGCTTCATGCCGGATGTGCGGGTGGATCTGACAGGATTGCTGTTCGGCGACCTGCTGGCGATGAGCCGGGATGACCTGTTGTGGATCTATGGCGGGTCCGTAGTCGTACTCGTGCTCCTGGTTACCCTGTGGCAAGGCCTGCTGATGAGCACCATTCATGAGGAGCTGGCCCGGGTGGAAGGTTTCCCGGTGGAGCGGCTGCGGCTGGTCTTGATGCTTATGTTTTCCCTGGTCATCGCCGTGGCCATGAAAATCGTCGGCGTGCTGCTGATTACCGCACTGCTGATCATCCCGGCCGCCTCGGCACGACGGCTGGCCCGCACACCGGAACACATGGCAGGGCTGGCCATGGTCTTCGGTTTTGTCGCCGTGGGTGGCGGCCTGGCACTGTCCTGGCACCTGGACACGCCGGCCGGTCCTTCGGTGGTGGTAACCGCTTTTCTGGCCTTTCTGGTGACCTATAGCACTACGGCCAGGACCGCCACCTGATTCTTCCCATGCCTTCCGGGCTGGTCTATGGTGTAACCATCGACGCCGCTTCGGATCGGGAGCCACTGGGTGCTCCCGGGGAGACTGACGCATGGAGAACCGCTCTGCCCCTGGCGCCGGGCCATTGTTCTGGCCCGCGCTCTGGATTCCCATCGTTATCCTGATCACCGGGCTGATCACCACCGCCCTGACCGCGAACCTGCAAGCGGGCCAGGCACGGCAGCTGGCTGACGCGCGCTACCGTGCCCAGCACCAGGCCATAGTCAATCAACTGCTGGCCAATGCGCCGACCTACCTGGACAGCGAGACCCCGCCTGCGAGCTGGCTGCCCGTCATTCTCGGTGACGCTCTGCCGGACCAGCTGGGGTTGCGCATCGACACCCTGCAACGGCACAGCAAGATTCCCATCCTGCAGCTACAGGCCGAAGGTCACCTGGATCCCACCCTTGCCCTGCGCACCGAGATCCAGCCCGGCAATCATCACTGGATGCTGACCACGGTGCCCACGTCAGCGTTGCTGGGGAAAGCCGCGGACCAGGCCCGGTCTCGAACCTGGATGGTCGGCCTGGCACTGACTCTGGCCGCCGCCGGATTGGCGCTGCTGCTGTGCCGGCGCCTTCATGGCCAGCACCGGCGGATACTGGAACTGGAGCGGAGGGACCAGGGGGCCGACCAGCGAATCAACAACCTGCAGGTGGAAAAGACCATCCTGCGCCAGGCGCTCAACGACAGCGAAGAGCGCAGCCGGGACCTGGTCACCCTGTCCGGGGCGCTGATTGCCGAACTCGACGACCATGGCGTTATCGGCTTTATTTCCGCACAAAGCGCCTCCCTGCTGGAACAGGCGCCCGCGGATCTGACCGGCCAGCCGTTTCCGGATCTGGTGACACCTCCCTTCCGGGATAATTTCCAGCGCACCCTGGAGGCGGCGCGCCACGACAACCAGGCACATCGGATTGATCTGGATCTTACGGTCAGGAACCGGGAAGCCCCCTTGCCCGTGGCCGTGCGCATCAGGGCGCTCAAGGACCCGGTCCACGGTCTGATGGGGTATCGCCTGAGCGCGACGCCCACAGCCAGGGCCAGCGACTAGTCCAGTGTCTTGTGGGTGCTCACACATCGGTGGTGAGCCGGTCCGTTTGCAACCACAGAACCAGACATAGTTCTTGCCGCCTTCGACCGGCCCGGACAGGCAGGGCCGGTACTCGGGTGTGGATGGCGGTCATGGCAGGCTCCGTGTTTCAGTGCCGGGGAGTGTATCGAAAGGCATGAGTAACGGCCAACTGAACAAAACATCATGTCTGGTATCGCGTCTGGTTACGAAAATCCCGGTACGCGGTAAACACTTCCCACGGGCTTTCAAAGTGGGGATAGTGGCCGACGTTGCGCAGGCTGACCACATCCGATTCCCGGATCAGCTCCCGGTAACGCCGGGCCATGGCGACACCGGCCACCGGATCGGCGGTGCCGGAAATCAGGCGCATGGGCTGGCGGGCCGACTGGAGTGCACCCACCCACCGGTTCCGGTGACAGCGGCGCTCCTCCATGAACTGGATCAGATGGTGCAGGATACCCCGGCCGTTGTTGTAGGTCAGCAGGTGCCAGAAATCCTCAAGATCCTGGCGATCCGGCGGATTCCGGGGACCAAACAGGCGCCGGAAGTTGTACTCGAAGGCTCGACGGGTCAGGCCGCGGCTGATCAGGCCACCGAGGGGACTGCGCAACACCCGCTGGATCAGCAACGGGTTGTGGACTTCCGGGAAAAGTGCGCCATTGAGGAAACAGACCGAACCGATCCGGAAATGCAGTCGCTCCTCCTGATCCCGGGCCAGCAACTCCTGGACCACGCTGCAACCGTAATCGTGGGCAAAAAGGTGCACCGTGCCCAGTCCCAGCCCCTCAAGCCAGCCCTGAACCAGGTCCGCCTGATCCTCGACGCTGTAATGGTAATCCCCGGGTTTGTCGGAAAAGCCGAAACCCAGCATGTCCAGGGCCAGTACCGAGTGTTGCTGGACCAGCATCGGCCAGATCCTGCTCCAGTCCCAGCTGGCGGTGGGAAACCCGTGCAGGAGCACCGACGGCTCGCCCTGACCGGCCATCCGGCTGAAAATGGCGTGGCCACCGTAGCTGAACCACTTGCCTCCCTGCTGCCATCCCTCGAGGCTCTCCGCCTCGCGTGCCTGGGCACCTGCCCCGGCTATCACCTGATCCATGGGTCATCCCCGGCATGTAACTGAATGCCTGAAACTTTAAAGCAAAGAACCGGAGCCCGCCATAGCCTGCGCGTGCCTGTCGGCATGATTTTCAGGCAAAGCGGTCTTTTCTCCCGCCGGCAGCGTAAGGCGTAGAGATGACGGGCAAATTATCTTAAGCTTTGGCTCTTGAAAGTGACAGCCAACCGGAAACGATTATGACCAAACTCCTTGACGACCTCGCGGGCCACTACCGTGCCATCATTGACGGACTCGGCGAAGACCCCGACCGCGAAGGCCTCCAGGACACCCCCATGCGCGCAGCCAAGGCCATGCAGTTCCTGACCCGAGGCTACCAGCAGGATCTCGGCGACCTGGTCAATAATGCCGTGTTCGAATCCGCGATGGACGAAATGGTGGTGGTCCAGGACATCGAGCTGTACAGCATGTGTGAACACCACATGCTGCCGTTCATCGGCAAATGCCACATTGCCTACCTGCCCCAGGGAAAGGTTTTGGGCCTGTCGAAGTTCGCCCGCATCGTCGACATGTATGCCCGTCGCCTGCAGATCCAGGAAAACCTGACCCGGCAGATCGCCGAGGCCATCGAGAGTGTCACCAACGCCAAGGGCGTTGCCGTGGTGATCGAGGCGCAGCACATGTGCATGATGATGCGCGGTGTGGAGAAACAGAATTCCCGCATGAAAACCTCGATGATGCTGGGTCAGTTCCGGAAATCCCAGGCGACCCGTACCGAGTTCCTCAACCTGATCGGCCACAACCGCTGAGCCCCGCCACCGGGCAAGGAAGACCGTATGACAGACGTTATCGGCAAAAAGCAGGCCCGGGTGCGCATCAAGAACCTGTTGCTGCGCGCCTACATTGGCATCAAGGAAGAAGAGATCTACAACCAGCAGGACGTGGTGGTCAACGTTGAGCTGACTTACGATGCCAGTGATGCCATTCACCAGAACGAGATTGAAGCTGCGCTGAATTATCGCACCATCACCAAGCAGATCATCGCTCATGTGGATGGCAAGCGTTTTGCGCTGCTGGAACGTCTGACCCATGAAGTGCTGAGCATTGTCATGGAGCACGACGCGGTGAAATGGGCGCAGGTGGAAATCGACAAGCCCCACGCGTTACGCTATGCCGAATCCGTGTCTGTGTGCCTTGAGGCGCACCGTTAATCCGTAGCAGAGAAGCTTTCATGCCCAGCAATTCCCCGGAACAGATCCGCTCCATCCTGGAAAACGTGCACACCATTGCCCTGGTGGGCGCCAGCGAAAAAACCAACCGGCCGTCCCATGAGGTCATGGCATTCCTCCAGCGCCAGGGCTATCGGGTAATCCCGGTCAACCCCCGTCTGGCGGGCCAGACCCTCCTGGGGGAGACCGTTTTCCCGGATCTGAAATCCGTCCCGCAGACGGTGGACATGGCGGACCTGTTCCTGGCCCCCGAACGTACCGATGCAGTGATTGACCAGGCCATTGAGCTGAAGATTCCGGTGGTGTGGATGCAGATCGGCGTGATCAACCAGCCGGGCGCAGCCCGGGCCGAGGACGCCGGTCTCACGGTGGTGATGGACCGCTGCCCGAAACAGGACATTCCGCGCCTGGGCATCACCAAAAAGCATTGAGGGGCGATTAATGGCGCCCACCAACAACACTCTCGTCCGCACGCTGCTGAGCCCTGTTTTCCCGGTTCTCATCCTGCTGACGTTCCTGGCCCTGGCAGCCGGGTTGCGCTATGGAATGATTCGCCAGGACAACCACCAGATCCGGACCAACCTGGCCAATGAAGCGGTCGCCATGGTGGACCATCTTGAGCCGGAGTTCACCATCCACGCCCAGGCCATCAACCGGATGGCCGCCCGGCTGCAGGCCGAACCGGAAACCACCGAAGCCGCCTGGCGCGCCGATGCCCGCCACTACCTCAACGATTTCGGGGTCTACCAGGCCATCGAATGGATTGACCGGGCTGGCCAACCGCCGGTTCTTCATGGAGGACCTGGCTTACACGCTGGGTATTTCCGGGCGCCAGAACCGGCAGGTCGCTTTAATCATGCTGGACCTGGATCGGTTCCAGATGCTCAACGATTCCCTTGGCCACCAGTTCGGTGACGAGCTCCTGGTCCGGGTTGCCGAGCGGCTGAACCAGCTGAGCGATGAGCGGATACTGGTGGCCTATTCCGGGGGCGACGAGTTCATGTTCTGCCAGCAGCAGATGGAGAATATCGATGACGTCATCCATCTGCTCGGGCACATCAGGCATTGCTTCGAAACGCCCTTCGAGGTTCAGGGCGAAGGCCACCGGATTACTGCCACCATGGGTGTGGCGATCTACCCCCATAGCGGGCAGGATGCCGATACCCTGTTACGCAACGCCGATGTCGCCCTGTACCGTGCCAAGGAGCAGGGTCGCAATTCCTACCAGTTCTATACCGAAGGCATGCAGGAACGGGAAGTCACCCGCCTGGAACTGGACGATGAACACCTGGTGGATGATATCCGCAAGACCCTGGAAACCGAGCACGTAACCGCCAATCACCTGGAAGTGGAGCTGACTGAAGAGATCTTCATCCAGAACATTGAGCACAACCGCAATCAGCTGGGCCGGCTCCACGAGCTCGGCGTCAATCTAGTGTCCCGTCTGGTTAATTCGTTGACCTACTGCGAATTAACCAGACGGGACACTTAGCCATTGATGATTTCGGTGTGGGCTATTCCTCCCTGGGCTACCTGCGGGACTTCCCGGTGGATCTGTTGAAGATCGACCGGTCGTTCATTACTTCGGTGACCGAGCGCCATGACGATTCGGTAATTACCCGCGCGGTGATCAATCTGGCCCACAATCTGGGTATGCGGGTCATTGCCGAGGGCGTGGAGACCGAGGAGCAGCTGAATTTCCTCAGGCAACACGGTTGTAACCTGGTCCAGGGCTACCTGATCAGCCGGCCGATTCCTGCCGCAGAACTGGAGAACGCCCTTGAGGCAGGGATTCTGGGTCTCGGCACTCCGGAGAGTAGCGGATTGTAATGGCCAACTCTTATCTCCATGATGTCTGGAACAGTCCAATGGCGTATATTTTATGGCAGCGAAGTATCTGACTCCCGAACAGGATAAGCAAATCCGGCGGTGGGAGCGCTGGAATCGCAATTACTTCATTTTCGCGTTTGTGGCGCTGACGGTGGTTCTGGTGTTCAGTAGCCAGCTGGGACTGTCCAGTGGCGAGAACTGGGGCTCACTGGGGGTTCTGATTGCGGCCCTGATCGCACCGATCATCGTGCTCCAGCTGCGGTTGCGGTGCCCGGCCTGTGGTCACAAGATCGGCTGGCAGGCGAAGCTGATGGCGCCGGACCAGTGCAAGGCCTGCGGAACCTTCCTGCGCGCCAAGGGGCGCTGACTTCATCCTTTCTCAAAAAACCTTTGACCTGTGAGTTGCTCACAGGTTTTAGGCTATCTTCATTAGTTGAGTTATCACTGGTGCATGCCGTGGCCGGTTGGGCTATCGGTATGAAACACGCTCAAGCACGTCCCTGTGACGCTTGAGCTCCGCCATCCATGGCTCCGCACAGTTTCATACCGATAGCCCAACCGGCCACTCCGCCAACTAAGGGTGGAAACGTCATTATGAAAGTCAAAGAGATCGCCCGGGCCGCCGGTGTAAGCCCCGACACCGTCCGCTTCTATACCCGGGAGGGTCTGCTCAATCCGGCCCGCAACCCGGACAACAACTACCAGCAGTACGATGCCGATGACCTGCGTCGGCTGCGGTTTGCCCGCAAGGCGCGGCAACTGGGGTTTTCGCTGCCGGAGATCCGATCGATCCTGGACCAGGCCGATGACCATCATTCGCCCTGCCCGATGGTGCGAGAGGTATTCGAGAAGCGGCTGGCCGAGGTCGAGCGGGAGATTGCCGAGTTGCAGCAGCTGCGGAAGCGGATGAAAAGTGCGCTGGGGATCTGGCGGGAAATGCCGGATGGCACGCCGGACGGTCATACGATCTGTCGGCTGATCGAGCATTGGGATGGTATGGCCCTCGCCACCAGCGGGGAGGAGTAAGCAGATGAGTGAGATAACCGAACTGCACCGGGCATTGTCCATTTCCGGGGCATCCTGTCAGGGCTGTGCCAAAAAGATTCGTAATGCCCTGGAGCCTCTGACCGGTGACACTGATCTGGTGGAGGTGAATCTGGAAGAGCAGACCGTCGCATTGCCCGAGGGTATCGACGTCGCGGATGCGGCGCGCCGGGTAACGGACGCAGGCTACCCGGCTGAGCCGGTCAAAGAGGCCAGTGAACAACCGACCAGTTGTTGCGCCGGCAAGGCGAAGGCGGAGGCTTCTGACGAGCAACCTCACCAGGACCACTCCGGGCACCACGCGGAAGAGCGGGATCAGGGCACCACAGAAGCGCCGACCGGGGGTGACCAGATCAGCCTTTCCGTCTCGGGAGCTACCTGCGCCTCCTGCGTGAACACCATCGAGAGGGCGATGATGTCGGTGTCCGGCGTCGCTCATGCCCATATGAACCTGGCGGATAACACCGCAACGGCGACCGGGGATGCGGACCCTCAGGCGTTGGCGAAAGCCATCGAGAGTGCCGGCTATGGCGCCAGTGTGATCGAGAATGCCGACGATGCCGATGAGCGCAAGCAGGCGGAGGATCGCAAGCAATACCGGTCGCTGCTAATCAAGATGGCGGTGAGCCTGTCCCTGGGTCTGGGCCTGATGATCTGGGGTATGGGCTTCGGCTCGATGATGGTGACCGAGGCCAATCAGACTACCTGGCTGGGGCTCGGGGCACTGACGTTTATCGTGATGGCTGCCACCGGCGGGCACTTTTACACCGGAGCCTGGAAGGCATTCCGGCATCACAACGCCAATATGGATACACTGATTGCCGTTGGCACCGGGACTGCCTGGCTGTATTCCATTGTTGTGGCCAGTGTGCCGGAACTTTTGCCCGAGATGGCGAGACACGTCTACTTCGAGGCCTCGGCGATGATCATTGGTCTGATCAATCTGGGCCAGGCACTGGAGCTGCGGGCCAAAGGCAAGACTTCCGAGGCGGTCCGGCGGCTGCTGGATCTGCGGGCGAAGACCGCCCGGGTGATCCGGGACGGCCAGGAGCAGGACATTCCGGTGGAAGAGGTGCGCAAGGGCGACCGGGTCCGGGTCCGTCCGGGCGAGAAGATTCCGGTAGATGGCCTCATCTGCGAGGGCAGCAGCCGGGTGGACGAGAGCATGCTGACCGGTGAGCCCATGCCGGTCAGCAAAGCCGAAGGTGACGAAGTCTCCGCCGGTACTCTGAATACCCACGGCTCAATGATCTATGAGGCCACCCGGGTCGGTAGCGAGACTGCCCTGGCGCAGATCATCCGGCTGGTGAAAAAGGCCCAGGGTTCGAAGCCCGCCATCGGTCGTCTGGCGGACAAGATCTCGTCGGTGTTCGTACCCACGGTGATGATCATCGCCGTCTTTTCGGCGCTGGTCTGGTACAACGTCGGGCCGGAGCCGGCGGTGGTGCACATGATGGTGGCTGCCACCACGGTGCTGATCATTGCCTGCCCCTGTGCACTGGGTCTGGCCACGCCGATGTCGGTGATGGTCGGTGTCGGCAAGGCAGCCGAATATGGCGCCCTGATCCGCCAGGGGGATGCCCTGCAGACCGCCGGCAAGCTGGATCTGGTGATCCTCGACAAGACCGGCACCATCACCGAGGGGCATCCTGCGGTCACTCGGGTGCATTCCGCCAACGGTGACGAAAACCGGCTGTTGACCCTGGCCGCCGGCCTCGAGCAGCATTCGGAGCATCCGCTGGCGGAGGCGGTTCTGGCAAGAGCCCGGGATGAGGGCGTCGAACCTGAAAAGGTGTCCCGCTTCGAGGCCATCAATGGCAAAGGCGTCCGGGGTGAGCTGGA
>Ga0114984_1000319_pt1 | contig 18773 bp, 19 predicted proteins | sample Shrwel1BS1Day1_FD_96987 | JGI IMG/M metagenome (GOLD analysis project Ga0114984, IMG submission 96987) | Subsurface microbial communities from deep shales in Ohio, USA - Utica-3 well 1 S-1-Day1 | ecosystem: Environmental > Aquatic > Deep subsurface > Shale gas/oil reservoir > Produced water/Flow...
GGGGTGGGCATTGCCCATACGGGCCGGTGCCGTGCCCGTGGTCAGGTAATTCATGGCCTGGTTGGCCAGGCAGGCCACCTGCACGTCCAGCAGCGCGGCCTCCACGTACTGCCCTTCCCCGGTCCGGTCCCGGTGGCTGAGGGCGGCGAGCACGCCAATGGTGGCGTAGAGCCCGGTCATGATGTCCGTCAGGGCCACGCCGACTTTCATCGGCCCAGCCCCGGGTTCGCCGTCCGGCTGGCCAGTGATGCTCATCAGCCCGCCCATGGCCTGGATCAGGAAGTCATAGCCCGGACGACTGGCATAGGGGCCATCCTGACCAAAGCCGGTAATGGAGCAGTAGATGAGTTTCGGGTTGATGCGCCTGAGGCTGTCGTAATCCAGGCCATAGCGCTTGAGGCCGCCGACCTTGAAGTTCTCCAGCACCACATCCGATTCGGCCACCAGCTTGCGGACCAGCGCCTGCCCCTCGGGATGGGCGATATCCACGGCCAGGGACTGTTTGTTGCGGTTGGCGGTCAGGAAGTAGGCGGATAGCTCGGCACTGCCATCCGCGCCCTGAAGATAGGGCGGCCCCCAGGACCGGGTGTCATCCCCGGTGCCTGGGCGCTCGATCTTGATTACCTCGGCGCCAAGATCTCCGAGAATCTGACCGGCCCAGGGGCCAGCCAGAACCCGGGAAAGGTCCAGCACACGCAGGTGCGACAGGGGGCCTGCCATCCGACTCTCCTCGCAACCGACGTGTTAGCGCATGCCACCAAGGCACAGGTATTTGAGTTCCATGAACTCATCCAGGCCATAACGGGAACCTTCCCGGCCCAGGCCGCTCTCCTTGACCCCGCCGAACGGCGCCGCTTCGGTGGAAATAATGCCCTCGTTGATACCGATCATGCCGGTTTCCAGGGCCTCGGCCACGTGCCAAATGCGACGGATGTCATTGCTGTAGAAGTACGCTGCCAGGCCGAATTCCGAATCATTGGCCATGGCAATCGCCTGTTCCTCGGTGTCGAACCGGAACAGCGGCGCCACCGGGCCAAAGGTTTCCTCACTGGCCACCAGCATGTCCTGGGTGACGTCGGTAAGGATAGTCGGCTCGAAGAAGGTACCGCCGAGCGCATGCACCTTGCCACCAAGGGCCACCTTTGCGCCCTTGGTGGTGGCATCCTCGATGTGGCGCTGGACCTTGTCCAGGGCCGCGGCATTGATCAGCGGGCCCTGCTGGGTGTCACCTTCAAGGCCGGCACCCACCACCATCTTGCTGACGGCAGCCTTGAGCTTCTCAACAAATTCGTCATAGACACCCGACTGGACATAGATGCGATTGGCGCACACGCAGGTCTGCCCGGTGTTGCGGTACTTGGAGGCCATCAGCCCCGCCACCGCGGCATCGAGATCAGCGTCGTCAAAGATGATGAACGGGGCATTGCCACCCAGCTCCAGGCTCACTTTCTTGACCGTGCCGCTGGCCTGGCGCATCAGCAACTTGCCCACCGGCGTGGAGCCGGTGAACGACACCTTGCGGATGTCCGGGTTGGTGCTCAGCTCCTCGCCCACCTCCGGCGCCCGGCCCTTCGAACAGGTCACGATGTTGAGAATCCCGGGCGGGACACCGGCTTCTTCCGCCAGCACCGCCAGGGCCAGTGCGCACAGCGGGGTATCCTCCGCCGGCTTGACCACCACCGGACAGCCGGCAGCCAGGGCCGGGGCCACCTTGCGGGTGATCATGGCCACCGGGAAGTTCCAGGGTGTGATTGCCGCCACCACCCCGATGGGCTGCTTGATCACCACGATGCGCTTGTCACGGCCGTGGCCCGGAATCACGTCACCATAGGCCCGCTTGGCCTCCTCGGCGAACCATTCGATGAAACTGGCGCCGTAGCCCACCTCGCCCCGGGCTTCCGCCAGGGGCTTGCCCTGCTCCGCGGTCATCAGCCGGGCCAGGTCTTCCTGATTCTGCATCACCAGATCAAACCACCGGCGCAGGATACCCGCGCGTTCCTTGGCAGGACGGGCACGCCATTCCGGCCATGCCGCCTCGGCCGCCTGGATCGCCTGCCGGGTATCGTCGGCGCCCATGTCAGGCACGCTGGCCAGATGTTCGCCATTGGCAGGGTTGGTCACCGGCAACAGATCCCCCGAATGAGCCTGGACCCACTCGCCATTGATATAAGCGCTTTCACGCAGCAGTTCCGGATTCGTCAAACTGATAGTCATCACAGTCCTCACAGGAGAGAGTCAACGCCCTCAGAGCAGATAGCTTTCGATCACATCCCTGACAAAGGCAGCATAGTCGTCAACGGCCACATTCTGGTCGCGGTATTTCCGGCGCTTCAGGTACCAGTCCTGCAGCAGGGCCTTGATCATCGAGGCCACCAGCCGGGCATTCCTCGGCCGGTACACGCCAGCCTCGATACCGTCCTCGATAACACCCAGAAAGATGTCTTCGATCTCCAGCTCAATGGCCACCGCATCCCGCTTCTCCGGCGCCGGCAGGCTTTTCGCTTCCATGTAGGAGAAATAGAACCAGGCCCGCATCAGCTCGCTCAGGTACAGGTGCGCCTTGATCGCCGAGAACAGCTTGTCACGTACGTCATCCACCTCGCCAGTGTAGTGCAACAAAGTGCGACGGGTGATGGTGAAGCCGTGACTCTGGATCAGGTGGATCAGGTCGTCCTTGTTGCGAATGTAGGCATAAAGACCGCCCATGCTCATGCCCGAATCCGAACACAGATCCCTCAGGGTCATGGCATGGAAGCCCTTGGAGTTGGCCAGTCTCAGCGTCGACTCGATGATGCGGATCAGGTTCTTGACCGCCGTCGCCTCCTTCTTGATGCTGATCCTGTCCTTGTTCTGACGATAAACCTCGCGGACCACGTCCTCCTTGGACATGCTCAGCTCGTTGCGAAATGCCTCGTAGTTTTCAATCATTGGTACCACGCCTGTCTGCTCCTGCGGCGGGGATTATAAGTCAGATCACGCCACCGACAGGAACCGGTCCTGGGTTGCCTGGTCTTTGCGCAACTCATCGCTCGGTGCCTCGTGCACCACCTGTCCTTTTTCAAGAATGTACGCCCTGCGGGCATGCTTGAGGGCGAACTGTACGCTCTGGTCAGTGAACAGAATGGTGGTGGTCTTGCTGAGGTCGTCGATCAGTTCACCGATCTGCTGCACAATAACCGGAGCCAGCCCTTCGTTGGGCTCATCCAGCAACAACAGCCGCGGCTGGATCATCAGGGACCGGGCCACCGCCAGCATCTGCTGCTGTCCACCTGAAAGCGTGGCGCCGTCCTGATCGGCCCGCTCACCCAGCATCTCGTACTTATCGAGAATGCCATCCACGGTCCAGCGGGCGGCACTGCCCTTGCGCTGGTAGGCAGCCACATCCAGATTCTCCCGCACCGTCAGGCCCGGAAAAATCCGCCGGTCCTCCGGCACATAACCGATACCGGCCCGGGCAATCTGATGGGCCGGCAGACCGTGAATCGGCTTGCCATCAAAGATCACCTCGCCGGATCGTGGCGGTGTCAGGCCCATGATGCTTTTCAGGGTCGTACTCTTGCCGGCACCGTTCCGGCCCAGGATGCACACGGTCTCGCCCTCGTCCAGTTGCAGCGTGACACCCTGAAGCGCCTGGCTCTCGCCGTAGAAGGTCTGGATATTGCGAACATCAAGAATCATGGGTTGGCCTCCTCGACCGCGTCCTCTTCTTCCTCACCCAGGTAGGCGACACGAACTTCCGGATGGTTCTTCACTTCTTCCGGAGTGCCGGCAAACAGTTTTTCGCCGCGATGCATGACCAGAATGCGATCGGCCAGATTGAACACCACGTCCATATCGTGCTCGGTGATCAGAAACGTGTAATCGCCACTGTCCGCCAGGCTCTTCACCAGTTTGGTGGTGCGGCGGGTCTCGTCCGGGGTCATGCCGGCAGTGGGCTCGTCCAGCAGCACCAGCTTGGGCTGTGTGGCCAGCACCATGGCAATTTCCAGCAAGCGTTTGTCACCGTAACTGATGACCTCGGCCCGCTGGTCCCTGAGACCGTCAATGCCCAGCCGCTTCAGGTACTCCACGGCCTCCTGCTGGATCCCGGTATTGCGGGAGGCAATGTTGAACAGTTTCCGGCTGTGGCCATGGTAGGCCGACAGCACCACCTCCACGTTCTCCTGCACCGTCATCTCCGGGAAGATGTTGTTGATCTGGAACGACCGGGACACCCCCAGACGGCTGATCTTGTGGGGCGGCAGTCCGGTGATGTCCTGCCCGTCCAGGGTGATCTTGCCCTCGGTCGGCAGCATCCGCCCGGACACCATGTTGTAGAAAGTGGTCTTGCCGGCACCGTTGGGCCCGATGATGGCGATGGTTTCCTTCGGCATGACCTCCAGGTTGATACCGTTGACAGCGGTAACACCACCAAAACGCTTGGTGAGGTTGTCTATGGTCAGGATCGGCTTGCTCATTTCTTCACCTCCAGCCACCAGTCAAGGGCGGTACCCAGCAACCCCTTGCGGAAGAAAATCACCATCATCGCCAGAATGATCCCCAGAACCAGCATCCAGGACTCGGTGAAACTGGTGATCCAGGTTTCCAGCAGCACGAACACCGCAGAGCCGACAAACGGCCCCAGGAAGTAGCCGGTGCCACCAAGGATCGCCATCAGAACCGGTTCGGCGGACATGGACCAGTGCAACAGCTCCGGACTGGCCACCCGCAGGAACGGGGCCATCAGGCCACCGGCGAGGCCGGCAAAGGAGCCTGCGATGACAAATGCCACCAGGCGGTAGGTGCGCACGTTCAGCCCGGCGAAGGACACCCGCTCCGGGTTCTGGCGGATCGCCTTGAGGATCATGCCGAAGGAACTGCGGCAGATCAGGTACAGCACCACCGCGGCAATAGCGACGATGACCAGCACCACATGGTAGTAGACCGCCGGGTTACCCAGGATCAGGTCCACGCCGAGCCCGAAGGACCCCAGGGTAAAGCCGGCCAGGCCGTCACTGCCGTTGGTCACGGAACGCCACTGGTAGGCGATGGCAAATACCATCATGCCGAACGCCAGGGTAAGCATGGCGAAATAGACCTCATTGAGCCTTACACTCAGGAAGCCGATCACCAGGGCCAGCAGTGCCGAGGCGCCCATGGACACCAGCAGGCAGGCCAGGAATGGCCACTCCAGGTGAATCAGCACCAGCGCCGTGGCGTAGGAACCGATACCGAAGAAGGCCGCATGGCCGAAACTGAGCATGCCAGTGTAGCCGAAGATCAGATTGAAGCTGGCCGCGAACAGGCCAAGAATCAGGATCTCGGTGAGGATGAAAATATAGAAGTAGGAAGCAATCCAGGGCACCGCAATCAGCCCCGCAATCGCCACGGCCAGCAGGCCCATCAGGATCTTGGTCTTCATGCGGTCGCCCCCTTGCCCATGATGCCATTGGGTTTGAACAACAGAACCAGCGCCATGCCAAGGAACGGCAGCAGCAGGTTCACTTCCGGCAGATAGCGGCCGCCAAAGCCGTGAATCAGGCCGAGGACGATGGCACCGAGCAGTGCGCCCGGGAAACTGCCCAGGCCGCCGATGACCACCACAATGAAGGACTCGATGATGATCTTGTCGCCCATGCCCGGGTCCAGGGCCCGCATCGGCGCTGCCACCACACCACCAACAGCGGCCAGCCAGGCACCGAAGGCAAACACGCCGGTGACCACCATGCGGGTATTGATGCACAGGGCTTCGGCCATGTCCCGGTCCAGGGCTGCGGCGCGCATGATGCGGCCAACACGGGTGCGATTGAACAGGTACCACAGCCCGGCGAGCAACAGCAGGCCGACAACAATCACGAACAGGCTGTAAGTGGACACGGAACTGCCCAGCAGCTCCATCGAGCCGGACAGCAGCTGCGGTGGCTGCACCACGTGGATGCCACTGCCCCAGATAACGCGGACACTCTCGTTGATGATCAGCAGGATCGCGAAGGTCAGCAACAGGCTGTCCGCCACGTCCCGACTGTAGATGAATCGCAACAGCAGCCGATCAATAATGACGGCCAGGATGGCCACACCGATCGGCGCCAGCAGCAAGGCCGCCCAGAAGGGCATCCCCACAAGATTGATCAGGGTGAAAGCCAGGTAGGCTCCCAACATGTACAACGCCCCATGGGCAAAGTTGATGATGTTCAGCACACCGAACACGATGTTCAGGCCCACTGCGATGATGAACAGCAGCAGCCCGATATCAAGACTGTTTAGCAACGCCGCTCCGATGCCAGACATGGATTACCTCATTAGGTTAGGGCCGGTTTCGTGGCGCCCCGGAGGGCGCCATGTCAAGCTGATGAAAGATGGTCAGATCAGAGCTTGCAACCAGTCTCTTCAATGGTGCGGGCTACTTTCTCGCCGTCAAAGATCTGCAGGTTGGTCAGGGTCCGGATACCGTGCTCGGCATGCATCGGGCCGGAAACACCCCAGTTCGGGCTGACCATGGCCTGGTGATCCCCGGCACGGAAGGTCACGGTGCCATTCGGCGCTTCCATGCTCATGCCACTGAGGGCCTTGGCCACAGCCGGACCCTCGGTGGTTCCGGCCGCTTCCATCGCCTGCTTGTAGGCATAGATGGCAGCGTAGGCACCCTCGGCGTTATAGCTGGGCGGCGTACCATAGGCATCCATGTAGGCTTTGACAAAGCGGTCGTTCACCTCATTGTCGTAAGCGTCATACCAGTAGCGTGTGGACAGGTGAACCCCTTCAGGCATCTCCTCACCCAGGGCGGACAGCACCTCGGTGGCGGCACCCACGGTGAACATCACTTCCATGTCCTTGTCGAAGAAACCACGGGTGTTGGCCTGACGGATGAAGTTGACCAGGTCACCACCCCAGACGGAGATCAGCACACCCTCGGCATCGGAGTTCATCACCCGGTCGATGAATGGCGTGAAGTCCTCGGCACCGAAGCGCGGGAAGTTGGTCTCCGACATCAGGTTCACGTCCGGATTGATTTCCTTCAGGTAATTACCGAAGAATTCCCAGGACTGGTGACCAAAGGCGTAGTCCGGACCGATGGTGGTCCAGTTGGTGGCATCCGTTTCCGCCGCAACCAGAGCCGCAGCCTTCATGTTCTGGGCCACGTTGACGCTGATGCGGTAGGTGAACGGGTTACACAGTTTGCCGGTTACATCCGGCGTGGCGGCGTGGGTAATGATCAGCGGTTTCTGCAACTCCGGCATGGTTGGCACCATGCCCTGGGCAACACCCGAGCTGTCCAGGCCCACCAGGGCTTCAACACCCTCGGAATAGACCAGTTTCCGGGCGGCCTGGATGGCCACCGAGGCTTTGCCCTGGCTGTCCTCATAAACCATTTCCACCTGGCGACCCAGGATGCCGCCGGAGGCGTTGATTTCATCCACCGCCAGGTTGATACCCTTCTGGGCAAACTCACCGTAAGTGGCAGCACTGCCGGACAGAATGTAGATCCCGCCAATCTGGATCGGATCCTCGGCATAGCTGGTCCCGGCGGTACCGAGAGTTGCGGCTGCGGTCATCGCAACCAGCAGTTTCTTCATGCTTGTTTTCTTCATGGTATTGCTCCTGTGTTCTTGTCTTTGTTGTCACTGGAACTGTCAGGCCCGTTACATCGGGGCCGGTTTTCGTGGGTCTGAATGCGTTGTTCGCGCTATCGCAACCTCCTGCTGACCATGGTCAGCCCAATCATCGGGACAGGGAGTCCCGGAGAATGTTCTTGCGGATCTTGCCGGTGGCGGTCTTGGGCAGCTCGCCCAGCACCACCTTCCTCGGCGCCTTGAAGTGCGCCATGTTGTCCCGGCAAAAGGCAATAATGTCCTCGGCAGTCAGCTCGTCACCGTCATCAATGGGATTGACGAAGGCACAGGGCACCTCGCCCCACTTCTCGTCGGGCATGGCCACCACCGCCGCTTCGGACACTTTCGGGTGCCGGTAGAGCACTTCCTCCACCTCGAGGCTGGAGATGTTCTCGCCGCCGGAGATGATCACGTCCTTGGCCCGGTCCCGGATTTCAACGTAGCGGTCGGGGTGCATGACCGCCAGGTCGCCGGTATGGAACCAGCCATCCCGGAAGGCCTTGTCGGTGGCTTCCGGGTTCTTGAGATAGCCCTTCATCACGGTGTTGCCCCGGATACAGATCTCCCCCATGGTCCTGCCATCGGCCGGTACCGGCTCACCGCTGGCCATATCGAGGATGTCCACGTCGTCCAGGCCATGGGTGGGCACGCCCTGGCGGGACATTTTCACCGCCCTCTCTTCCAGGGGCAGCGCCTGCCATTCCGGCTGGGGCACGCACAGGGTGGACGGGCCGAAGGTTTCGGTCAGGCCGTAGAGGTGGGTGATCTCGAAACCGATTTCCTCCGCCTTGCGGATCACGGCGCTGGGGGGCGCGGCGCCACCGAGGGCGAAACGGGCGCGCCGTGAAAGGGTCAGGTTCTCACGACCGAGATCCTGCACCAGCATGTTCATCACCACCGGGGCGCCACACATGTGGGTCACGCCGTATTCCTCGATCCGCCGATAGATCTCCCGGGTATCCACTTCCCGCAGGCAGACATGGGTGCCGCCGACGGCGGTGATCGCCCAGGTGTAGGCCCAGCCGTTGCAGTGGAACATGGGCAGGGTCCACAGGTAGACGGTTTCGGCGGTCATATCGAAGGCCATGGCGTTCGACATGGCGGCCAGGTAGGCCCCCCGGTGATGATAGACCACGCCCTTGGGATTGCCGGTGGTGCCGGAGGTGTAGTTCAGGGTGATGGCATCCCATTCGTCGTCCGGCTGCGACCACGATGCCTCCGGGTCGCCCTCCGCAATCAGGGACTCATAGTCCAGTTCCGCCAGACCTTCGCTGGCGCCGGCCTTGCGCTCGATGGCCACCAGCAGTGGTGACACCTCGAGCTCGGCAATCGCCGCCCGGACCTGGTTTTCCCACTGGGTGTCGTAGAACAGCACCCGCGCCTCACCGTGAGCCAGGATGAACGAGAGGGTGCCGGCGTCCAGACGGATGTTCATGGCGTTCAGAACCGCACCGGCCATGGGTACCGAGTAGTGGCACTCGAGCATTTCATGGCTATTGGGGCACAGGATCGCTAACGTGTCGCCGGGGGCAATACCCCGGGCGCGCAGGGCATCCGCCATCTGCCGGCAACGGCGATACAGGTCCCGGTAAGACAGACTCATGTCATCGTCGATAACCGCCCGTTTATCCGGGTAAACCCGCGCCGACCGCTGCAGCAGAGTCAGCGGGGTCAGGGCGGAATGATTGGCGGCGGTCTTGTTCAGGTTCTTGTACTTGTTCATATCGCACCGTGTTGGACTGTCCGGATTACTTCAGGAAGCCCGGGTTGTTGATTCGCAACCGGGCCGCCGTCATGCCTTTCAGAACCGATCTCAGTTCCGGATCATCGCCATCGAGCCGGCGGTCACAGAGGGCCCGGGCGAGGGTCTGCTCACCCTGTGAAGGGTCATCCGGTAACTGGTGTCCGGCCAGGAATTGCGACAGCGACCGGTCGGTGGCGTGAGGCTCACCCTGTTCGCGCTGCTCGATCTCGCGGATGGCCATGCCCATGGCATTGGCAATCATCAGGGCCTGGTATTTCTGCTCCCCCGTCAGATCCGGCACCAGGGAGTCCAGCAACACCGCGCGGGCCTCGGTCAGCAGGTCGCGGCTATCCGGCTCGTTGATCATTGCCCTTCCTCCAATTCCGGAATCTGGTTCAGCAGGTCGTATTCCATCTGGGCCACCATGCGCCCGGTCAGGGCCAGCTCCAGCGAGCGCTGTTCTCCCGACATATGCCGCCGTGCCTGCTGCAATGCGATCATCGCCCAGCGCACTAGCGCCATGACTTCCCAGTAGCTGACCGCAGCCGGATCGATGTCGGCGCCACTCACTTCCCGGTAACTGGCCAGAAGATCTGCTTTGTCGCCAACGCCACCGACTTCCCGGTCATCACCACCGAAGCGCCAGCTGCGGCAGCACAGCCAGCCCAGGTCCTCGCAGGGATCACTCCAAGCGGCGAACTCCCAGTCCAGCACAGCAGTCAGCTCGTCACCATCCACCATGTAGTTTCCGGTGCGGAAATCACAGTGGCACAGCACCGTGGGACCGGGTTCCGGCGCGTGGTCCTCGAGCCAGTTCAGGGCCCATTCCAGCACCGGATGCGGCTCCCCGATTTCCTCCAGGTAGCGGCGGTATAGCCCCACCCGGCTCAGGGCCGGATTGCTCCCTGTCGGCAGTTCGAGAAAAGCCAGCGAATCCATCGGCGGCCGCACCGTGTGCAGCCGGGCCAGCTCGGCACCGAGCCGGCGCACGAGGTGCCGACGCTGATCCTCGGTGAGATCACCCTTCACCAGTTTCCGTGGCGAGGCGGACCCGGAAGCCCGGCTCATGACATAAAAGATACGGCCGCTGACTTCGGCGTCCTCACACAGCCAGAGCGGCTCCGGAGCGGTAACTCCGGCGCCGAATGCCGCTTGCAACACCCGGAACTCCTCCGACCGGGACAGACTCTCCGCCACCCCCGAGGGGGCGTCCTGCCGGACCACGAATTCCTGCCGGCCCGGCCGGTCGCCGCCTTCGAGTTCCAGGGTCAGACCGAAGTTGTCCTGGATGGCGCCCCCGGAGAGCTTGCTGAACTCGATGACCCGCGCGTTGCGGGCGCCGGTCTGCCGGACAATAAAATTGCTGAAGGTGTCGGCCAAAGCAGACATCAGGGCTTGACTCCCCAGTGCCAGAAGTCGGTGCGCTCCGACAACAGCAGCTTGGAGAACACCATCTTGTGCACTTCCGAGGCACCATCCACCAGGCGGGCCTGGCGGGCATAGCGGTAGATCCACTCCAGCGGTGTGTCTTTCGAGTAGCCCCGGGCACCACACAGCTGGATGGCCGTATCCACCGACTTGTGCAGGGTGTCGGCCACCGCGACTTTGGCCATGGACACTTCCTTGCGGGCAAAGTCGCCCTGATCGAGCTTCCAGGCGGCGTGCATGGTCAGCAGCCGGCCGATCTGGATCTCCATCGCGGCCTCACCCAGCAGCCACTGGACACCTTCACGCTGGGCCAGGGTCTGGCCGAAGGATTCGCGCTTCTCGACATAGTCGGTGGCGATTTCCAGGGAACGGCGGGCCAGTCCCAGCCAGCGCATGCAGTGGGTCAGGCGGGCCGTGCCCAGGCGGATCTGGGTGACCTTCAGGCCGTCACCCACTTCCATCAGCCGGTTTTCGTCCGGAATCTCCAGGCCATCGAAGCGGATTTCACAGTGGCCACCGTGTTCCTCCGGGCCCATGATCGGAATCCGACGGACCACTTCCCAGCCCGGATCGTCCTTGTGGAACATGAAGGCGCTGAGCCCCTTGCGGGTGTCGTCGGACGTGCGCGCAATCAGGATGAAATGGGACGCCTCCCCGGCTCCGGTGATGTAATGCTTGTGACCGTGGATGACCCAGCGATCACCCTTGCGGGTAGCGGTGGTCTGCATCATGCCGGGGTCCGAGCCGCAGCCGGGAGGTGGCTCGGTCATGGCAAAGGACGAACGTACCCGGCCCTCCACAATGGGCTTGAGCCAACGCTCCTGCTGGGCCCCGGTGGCCACCTTGGCCAAAACGATCATGTTGCCGTCATCGGGTGCGGCGGAGTTGAACACTACTGGCCCGAAGATGGACCGGTTCATTTCCTCGTAGCAGGCCGCCATGCCGGAGATATCCAGCCCCTGGCCACCGAGATGCTCGGGAATCTGCAGGCACCACAGGCCCTGCTGTTTGGCCTTGGCGCGCATCTGCTCCAGATATTCCGGCGCAATGTTCTCATGCTCGTCGTAGGCGTCCGGATTCTGCTCCAGCGGCAACAGCTCCTGTTCCACAAAGTCCCGGATGCGTTTCCGGTACGATTCATTCCTGGGATCCAGATTGAAGTCCACAGCCTGCTCCTTACAGCGAGGATTGAAGATGGCCGCCATCCACCACGAGGGTGCTGCCGGTCATATAGTCGGAAAGGTCCGAGGCCAGCAGCAGCAATGGCCCGCTCAGATCCCCGGCCTGGCCGAGGCGGCGCTGGGGGATCCGGCGAATCATTTTCTGGCCGGGCTCGGTCGCGAAGAAATCACGGTTCAGATCGGTCTCTATGTAGCCGGGAGCCAGGGCATTGACGCGAATACCATAACGGGCCCATTCCAGCGCCAGTGCCCGGGTCAGCTGCTCGACGCCGGCCTTGGCCGCCGCGTAGGGCGCCACGTTGCCGGCCATCCGATGGCCCAGGATGGAAGAAATCATGATGATGCTGCCGCCCCGGTTGATGGCGGACAGACGACGGGCGGCCTCATTGGCCACCAGCCAGCAACCCTTCAGATTGGTGTCGACCACCTGGTCCCAGTCGGAGCCAGTCAGGTCCAGCGCCTTTTTGCTGGTGGCGACACCGGCATTGGAAACCACCACATCCGGAATGCCGACGTCATCGGCCATGGTGTCGAAGGCTTCGGTGACACTTGCCTCGTCGGTGACATCCATGGTGACCACATGGATCCGGCCGGCATGTTCGGGAAAATCGCTCTTGAGAGACTCCAGCGCCTCGCGGCGGCGACCACTGACGATGACCGTGGCGCCGGCTTCGAGCAGGCATTGGGTAAAGCTGTGGCCCAGACCGCCAGCGGCGCCGGTGACCAGTGCGGTCTTGCCGCCAACGTGCAGGGACCAGTCTGTATTGCCAGGGTTCGTGTTATTGGAATTGTTCATATCTCGACCTCCGGAACCCAAAAATAGAACGAGCGCTCGAAATATTCAAGAGGTGAGACTAAAAAAGCGCAACTGGATAAAAAACCGGCAATCGGGGATAATCCCCACCCGTTTTCTAACCCGTTTGTTTAACTTTACTTACGTAGTACCATGACATTTTTACAAGTAGCCCAGACACTTATCTTTATCGTTCTGCTTCTGAACACAGTTCACCTGTTACCCGTGCTGGGACGCACTCTGACAGGACCGGCGAACACCCTTCAGCCGGGATTCCATTACAGCATCCTCGGCGTCCGGCTGCTGCGTAACGGCATCGGTCTGATCCTGGTGCCCGCCGTCGCCGCGCCGAACCCCGAGGTTCACGGCCTGGTGCCTTTCGGCATTTTCGTGTTCCTGATGCTCGCCGGCGTCAACAGCCTGCTGACACAACTGCAGAAGCGCAGCCTGATGGACTGGTCCGAGGACCGTTACGGCACCGAGTGATCCCCACTCTCCTGGAATTGCAGCAAGGCATTGACGGTCTGGGTGTAGGGAGCCGGAATGCCCAGACGTTCGCATCGCCGCAGCACTGCCCCGGCAATACTGTCCAGCTCCAGTGGCCGGCCCTTTTCCTTGTCCACCAGCATGGAGGTCTTGATGGCGTTGAAGTTGCTGATCAGATCAAACATCTCGTCCAGATCCTGCTGACCAAGGTTTACCCCATCCGCCTTCGACGCCTCCACCGTTTCCGCCATCATGCCGTAGACAATCTTGCTGAACTCGGGATGGTGAGTGAGGCTGCGGGTATCCAGGCTGGTCAGGGCCGAGAGTGGATTGACTCCATTGTTGATGACCAGCTTGCGCCAGAGTTCGTAACGGATGTTGTCAGTGACCGTGGTGGGAACGCCCGCTTCGTTGAAGGCTTTTTCCAGGCGCTTGAGCAGCGGCAGCCGGGTATCGTCCGGGCCGTCTGTTTGCGGCCAGGCCCCCATAACGATCTGTGCCACGCCTTCGGCGAACACCTTACCGGGCCCGATGATGTGGCCACCAATGCGCACGGCCAGGCCGCCCAGCACCCGATTCTCCCCGATCACATCCGCAATCAGCGGCTCATTGTCCACGCCGTTCTGCAGGGATAACACCGGGACGGAGCCGGTTCCAAGCCAGTCCCCGAGTTCGTCCATTACCGGACCGGTTGCGGTTGACTTGAGGGCAACTGCAACCAGATCAAAATCGTCCGGCCGATAATCCTGGACCAGTGCCGCGTGATCGACCGCCGGTAACCGGCAATCCAGCTTTTCGCCCTCGTAATCCACCTGAAGCCCCTGGCTTTGCAGCGCTGTCAGGTGATCCCCCCTGGCCGTGAGCACCACGTCATGGCCGGCCCTGGCGAGCCGGGCTGCGTAATAGGCGCCGATCCCGCCGGCACCGATCATCAACACTTTGAGGGTCATGGAGTGATTTCCTGCTGCATGGAAAGCGGCATTTTACCATGGACAACGTCGGGGAATGTGAGGCAAACCCGCTGACCCGCAGGATCACTACCTGAGCGCACCGAGACACTCAGAATATTTGATGAAATCCTGCTGAATCCTCCGTTATCTTTTCGCGTTCCCGCACTTTACTCTCTGTTTCCAATCAAGATTTGTTAAACAGATTCTCTGGCCGGCCCACTACGGCTGAGAATCCACTATCCGAGGTCCTTCCATGAAACTGCAAACCATCATCTGCAGCACACGCCCCGGCCGGGTCGGCCCCTCCATTGCCGAGTGGTTCGACTCATTGGCCAATGCCCAGGGAGCATTTACCAGCGAACTGGTGGATCTGGCAGATTTCAATCTTCCGGTCTATGACGAGGCCAACCATCCTCGCATGCAGAAGTACGAACATGAGCACACCAAAGCCTGGTCAGCGAGCGTCAGCAAGGCAGATGCGTATGTGTTCGTCATTCCCGAATACAATTTCTGCCCGCCGCCGTCATTCATGAACGCGCTGAACTACATCTACAACGAGTGGAACTACAAGCCCTGCGGATTTGTCAGCTACGGCGGTGTTTCCGGAGGTCTACGCTCGGCCCAGGTCGCCAAGCAGTTGGTCACCACGGTAAAAATGATGCCGATGGTGGAAGGCGTGATGGTCCAGATGCCCTGGGAAAGCCTGGATGACCAGCGTCGTTTCCTCCCGGCCGAGCATCACACGGGCTCCGCCAACGCCATGCTGGAGGAAATGGAAAAATGGGCGAGGGCCCTTAAAACGATTCGCTGAACAGGGGAATAGGCGACCAGAATCCCCGGCCGGCAAACCGGGGATTCTGCATTTTTATTGAAAGGCGGCTCAAGCCCGCCGGTTCACCAGAACCCGGCCATCGCGGATGGACACGGCAACCGGCAACTGCCCCAGCAACACCTCGTAAGGGGACCGCCCCTGAAGAACCACGCAGCGTGCCGGTAACCCTTCCTCGATGCCGTACTCCTTCAAATCCAGGGCTGCGGCGCCGTTGTCCGTAATGAGTTCCAGCGACCGATCGATCCAGCCCATGCCAAGCATGTGGCAGGCATGCAGGCCGACGTCCAGGGTGCGCAACATGTTGCCGTTCCCCAGCGGGTACCAGGGATCCCGGATGGAATCCTGACCGAACGCCACCTTCAGGCCCGCATCGAGCAGTTCCGGGACCCGCGTCAGGCCGCGCCGTTTGGGGTAACCGTCAAAGCGGCCTTGCAGATGGAGACTCTCGGTAGGCATCGACAGAAAGCGCAGACCGGATTTCTTCAGCAACCGGAATAACCGGCTGCAGTAATGATCGTTGTACGATCCCATGGCACAGGTATGGCTGGCAGTGACCCGGGAGCCATAATCGAGCCTGAGAGCTTCGGCAGCCAGAACCTCCAGGAAGCGGGATTCAGGATCGTCGATCTCGTCACAATGTACGTCTACCAGGCGGTCGTGTTTATGAGCCAACTCCACCAGCCAACGCACCGATTCCACACCGTAATCCCGGGTGAATTCGAAATGGGGAATGCCACCAACCACATCTGCTCCCAGACGCACGGCCTCCTCCATCAATTCCCGGCCCTGGGGGAATGACCAGAGGCCCTCCTGTGGGAAGGCCACTATCTGGAGATCCACCGTTTCAGCCACGCGCTCACGCACTTCAAGCATGGCCTTGAGGCCTGTCAGCTTGGGGTCTGTCACATCCACATGGGTGCGGACATGCTGAATACCATGATCAGCAAACAGTTTCAGCGTCTGCTCGGCCCGGCCTATCACGTCGTCGCGGGTCAGGCTGGCTTTGCGCTCGGACCAGCATTCAATACCCTCAAACAGGGTTCCGCTCTGGTTCCAGCGTGGCTCGCCGGCGGTCATGGCTGCGTCCAGGTGGATGTGCGGCTCCACGAACGGTGATGTAACCAGGTTACCGCCGGCGTCCAGCTGATTCTCACCGGCATCGGCCGGTGCGGACTGGGCCTTGATGCTGCTGAACCGGCCATCGGCGATGGTCAGTTGATACAGTCCCTCACGGCCCTGCAGCCGGGCGTTGACAATGGCATTCAGGTTTTCACTCATAACATCTCCACATTCTCACTCTGGCGCGGATCATCGCTTTGACAGCAGGTGAGCCAGCACCAGGGTCTTGAAGGTTTCATCAGGGTCGGTCTGCGAAGGCATGTCCCCCGCCAACCGGTTCATCCGGTTCCGGATGGTGTTTCTATGGCAGCCAAGCGCCTCGGCCATGGCACATTGATTGCCCCGCTCGGCCAGCCAGGCTTCGAGGAGATCCGCACTCCCGGCTAGATGGTCCTGCATCCCGGGCAGATACTGCCCGATGAGTTTGTCCAGCTGATGACCGCCAAGGCGGGCCACCAGGGCATCGGCCAGGCTGTCACCCTCGGGCTGTTGCGCCTGCTCGCCCGCCAGAATGGCCCTGGCGATGGTCTCGGTCACATTCACCAGCGGCAGTGAGTACGGCTGCTCGAACAACGGTATGGCAAGTTCATCCGCCAGACGGCTCAACATGGCGGGCAACTGGCCGATGTAGGCATCGCCGGTCAACACGACCAGCCCCGAGATGCGGCAGTCCCTACCTTCGTAGAGACACTCGGCCAGGTTCTCCGGACTGCGGTGGCGGCTGATCCCGGTGACGAACACCAGCTCGCCGCCCTGCACCCAGTTACTGAAGGACCGGTTCTCCGCCAGATAGGTCCAGCGCACAGCGTTACCCGCGCCCGAAATCCCGCCCCGTAGCTGGATAGCTTCGAGGCCGGGAAGTTGCGGAATGTCGTGGCACCGCAGGGTCACTTACGCCACTCCCAGGACCTGGGCCCGGCGCTCGCGCACCGCGTCGCTGACCAGCAGCACCAGACCATAGCTGGCTGCCGCGGCCAGCACCCCGACAATCGGCGCAATCCAGGGTGAGGTATAGGCCGCCGTAGAGCCGATGGCATAGGCAGCCAGGCCGGGCAGGTTGAAAGCCGGCAGTGTCACCTCATCAAGGGCCGGGTACCGGCGCTTGTAGCCGATAAAGTAGCTGGCCATGATGACGCCACCGATGGGCGGGATGAAGGTTCCCAGCAGCACCAGGAACGGGATCAGCCACTCGTACATCCCCATGACGGCCAGTGCCGTACCGATGGCTGCGCCACCAATGGTCACCGACTTGCGTCGACGGGTACGCAACATGTTGCAGCCGGCGACCGCGAAGTTGTATACGGTATTATCCTGCGTCGTCCAGAGATTCAGGAACAGCATGAGGATGCCGAGCGTGGCCAGGCCCTGGGTAACCATGATGTCGACGATGTCTGCCTGCTGGTACACCAGCGCGCCGAAGGCGCCGATCAGGGTCATCAGACCGTTACCGAGGAAAAAAGGCAGCCAAGGTCGCAATCACAGCAGTCTTGCCGGATTTGGCAAAGCGGGTCCAGTTGGTGGCCTGGGTGCCGCCACTGACGAAGGTGCCAAACACCAGAGTGATAGCGGCCGCCATCGTCATATCACCGGCCGGGGTAATGGCCAGCAATCCGCTGAATCTTCCGGCATCGGACGTCGCAATGGTCATGCTGACCGCCACCAGAATGATCATGGCCGGCACCGCAAAGCGGGACAGCATTTCCAGCCCCTTGTAGCCAATAAAGGCGGTGATACAGAAGCCGAACCCGAACACCACCATCAGCGGCGTGGTCCAGCTTTCCGGCATGCCTGTCAGCTTGACCAGGAGGATGGCCATCGTTGCCGTGCCCCAGGCGTACCAGCCGATCTGGGTAAACCCGAGAATGAAGTCGGACAACTTGCTGCCCAGCTCGCCAAAGGTGAAGCGGCTCATCAGCGCCGTGTTCAGGCCGGTCTTGGCGGCGATATAGCCGAGTATCGCAGCGTAGGAGCCCAGCAGGAGATTACCCACTGCCAGCACCAGCAGCATGGTGGAAAAATCGAAGGCGACACCGATACTGCCGCCAGCCCACATGGTGGCCGTGAAGAACGTGAAGCCAAGCAGAACCAGACCCATGGACCAGATACTGCGACGCTGGTCCATGGGAACCGGGCTAAGGGGATAGTCCTGTTCCTGGGGAGATACTTGTGAAGTCATTGCCATTGTCTCTCTGTGGTGAAAACTCACCCGAAGACATGGCAACGTCTATGCCATTTGCCGTTTAATTCAGCCACGCGCTAACAAAAAGAGGACCCTGCCTGTGCAATCTGCACAAAAAGAAAGGCGAAGAGACCTCTGACGAGACCTTTTCGCCTTGTTTTGGTGCAATAAAGCGGGCCGGTTTTCATTACGGTGCAACCCACGATCACTTACGATTCGATTCCTGCCTTGCCGATGCCCCCGGAGTTGAGAACCCAAAGCGATATAAACCTCCGGCAACCACCGCCACCACGATCCCCGACAGCGCAAATGACACACCAAAACCACCGGCTGCCAGAATCGCACCGAAGAGCAACGGAGCCAGGAAGTGGATCGCCCGGTTCGCCATCAGCCGCATGCCCAAAGCACCCGCCCGCTGGGCCTTCTCGACACTTTCCGCCAGCACCACCATCGACAGGGGCTGACACAGACC
>Ga0114984_1000320_pt1 | contig 18760 bp, 30 predicted proteins | sample Shrwel1BS1Day1_FD_96987 | JGI IMG/M metagenome (GOLD analysis project Ga0114984, IMG submission 96987) | Subsurface microbial communities from deep shales in Ohio, USA - Utica-3 well 1 S-1-Day1 | ecosystem: Environmental > Aquatic > Deep subsurface > Shale gas/oil reservoir > Produced water/Flow...
GCCGGGGGACAACGTGCAGATGACCGTCACCCTGATCAACCCGATCGCGATGGAAGAGGGGCTGCGCTTTGCCATCCGTGAAGGCGGTCGTACCGTCGGGGCCGGCGTGGTCGCCAAGATCCTGGAATAAACCGCACCGATCACTTCCCGAATCTCCATAAGCCCTCTTCGGAGGGCTTTTTTATTGCCACGGCTCTTGATCGAAACGCAAATTTGTAGTTGACGGGGGCGGTGGGGCTGGGTAGAATTTGCGTCCCCTTTATCCGAGGGGAGGTCGGCTATTGCCGTTAAAAAACTTACAGGAAATGCGTGATCAGAATGCAGAACCAAAAAATCAGAATTCGTCTGAAGGCTTTTGATCATCGCCTGATCGACTCGTCTGCTCAGGAGATCGTTGAGACCGCCAAGCGGACGGGTGCTCAGGTGCGTGGTCCGATCCCACTTCCTACCCGCAAAGAGCGTTTTACCGTACTGATCTCTCCGCACGTCAATAAAGACGCGCGCGACCAGTATGAAATCCGTACTCACAAGCGTGTACTGGACATCGTCGAACCGACGGAAAAAACCGTCGATGCGCTGATGAAACTGGATCTCGCGGCGGGTGTTGAAGTGCAGATCAGCCTCGGCTAATGGCGCACGGCGCCACTTTATTCAATCAATGAAGCGCTATTTGTGGAATGCGCCTGAAAAGGGCAGCCATAGCGGGTGACAGCCCCGTACACAACTGGCAAGAGGTATAAACATGTCTGTAGGACTTATCGGACGTAAAGCGGGGATGACCCGTATCTTCACAGAAGATGGCGTGTCCGTGCCAGTCACCGTCATCGAAATGGAACCGAACCGTGTTACCCGCATCAAGACCGTCGAACGGGATGGCTATGCAGCGGTACAGGTGACCACCGGCAGCCGCAAGGCGAACCGCCTGAGCAAGCCGGAAGCGGGTCACTACGCCAAGGCCGGAGTCGAGGCCGGGCGCGGTTTATGGGAGTTCCGTCTGAATGGTGACGAGGAAATCAACGTTGGCGATTCGCTGACAGTTGAGCGCTTCGAAGCCGGTCAGAAGATCGATGTTACCGGGCAAACCAAGGGCAAGGGTTTTCAGGGCGGTGTCAAGCGCTGGAATTTTCGCACCCAGGATATGACCCACGGTAACTCCGTTTCTCACCGGGCTCCGGGTTCCATCGGTCAATGTCAGACCCCCGGGCGTGTCTTCAAGGGTAAAAAGATGGCCGGTCACATGGGGGCCGAGCGTTGCACGGTGCAGACCCTGGAGGTCGTGCGTGTCGATGCCGAGCGTAACCTGCTGATCGTCAAGGGAGCAATCCCGGGCGCCACCGGCGGCGATGTGATCGTTAAACCTGCTGTCAAAGCACGCGCCTGAGGAGGATTGTGATGAATCTGAATCTGACTGGAGCCAACGGAACGGTGGAAGTTTCCGACCTGGCTTTTGGTAAAGAGTTCAATGAGGCGCTGGTACACCAGGTCGTCACTGCCTATATGGCAGCGGGCCGCCAGGGGAGTAAAGCGCAGAAAAACCGTTCCGCCGTCTCCGGCGGTGGTGCTAAACCCTTCCGCCAGAAGGGGACCGGGCGTGCCCGTGCCGGCACCAGCCGGTCACCGTTGTGGCGATCAGGGGGAGTGACATTCGCTGCCCAGCCCCGCAACTGGGCTCAGAAAGTAAACAAGAAGATGTACCGCGCGGCGATGCGCTGCATCCTCTCTGAGCTGGTGCGTCAGGAGCGTCTGGTGGTCGTGGAAGATTTCCAGCTGGATGCACCCAAAACCAGGCAGTTTGTTGCCAAACTCGATCAGTTGAATCTGGACAACGCACTGCTGATCACTGAAAACGTCGAGCAGAATCTGTATCTGGCTGCGCGCAACGTCCCGCACGTCGATGTACGCGACGCTGCCGGTATCGACCCGGTAAGCCTGGTTGGTTTCGAGAAGGTCCTGGTGACAGTCCCTGCTCTGAAGAAAATTGAGGAGGTGCTGGCATGAACCCGGAACGCATATACAAGGTGTTGCTCGGACCACACATCTCTGAGAAGGCCACAGTTGTGGCGGATGGCAGCGATCAGGTTGTCTTCCGCGTGGCCAGGGATGCAACCAAACCGGAAATCAAGCGAGCCGTTGAAGAGCTATTCAACGTCAAGGTGGCCGGCGTCAGCGTGCTGAACATCAAGGGTAAAACCAAGCGCACCCAGCGTGGTCTGGGCAAGCGTAACGATGTTCGCAAAGCGTATGTGCGCCTGGCTGAAGGCTCTGAAATCGATTTCCTGGCAGGCTAATAACGAGGGGTTGAACAATGGCAGTCATTAAAGCAAAGCCGACCTCTGCTGGACGTCGTCATCTCGTGAAGGTGGTCAGCGCTGATCTGCACAAGGGTAAGCCCTTTGCCGCGCTGGTGGAGAAGAAGAGCAAGTCCGGTGGTCGTAACAACAACGGTCGGATCACCACCCGCCACATCGGCGGTGGGCACAAACAACATTACCGTATCGTCGATTTTCGCCGCAACAAGGATGGGATCCCCGCCGTTGTCGAACGGTTGGAGTATGATCCCAACCGTTCCGCGCACATCGCGCTGGTGAAATATGCCGACGGCGAACGCCGTTACATCATCGCCGCCAAGGGGCTGGCCACGGGCGCCACCATCCAGTCCGGGGACGATGCTGACATCAAGGTTGGCAACGCGCTGCCGCTGCGTAACATTCCGCTGGGCAGCACGATCCACTGCGTCGAGATGAAACCGGGCAAAGGGGCTCAGATCGCCCGTTCGGCAGGAACCTCCGCACAGCTGGTAGCCCGTGAGGGGGCCTACGCGACCCTGCGGCTGCGCTCGGGCGAGACCCGCAAGGTGCTCAGTGAGTGCCGGGCGACCCTGGGTGAGGTGGGTAACGCCGAACACAGTCTGCGGCAGCTGGGTAAAGCGGGTGCCAAACGGTGGCGTGGCGTTCGTCCCACCGTGCGTGGTGTGGTGATGAACCCGGTCGATCACCCGCATGGTGGTGGTGAGGGTCGCACCTCCGGTGGGCGTCATCCGGTTACCCCATGGGGTGTGCCGACCAAGGGCCACAAGACCCGTTCCAACAAGCGTACCGATAAACTGATCGTACGCCGTCGTCAGGCTAAATAAGAGGATACAGCTGTGCCACGTTCACTGAAGAAAGGTCCGTTCATCGACCTTCACCTGTTGAAGAAGGTAGAGGCTGCCATCGAGGCTAACGAGCGTCGTCCGATCAAAACCTGGTCACGCCGCTCCACTGTGTTTCCACAGTTTGTGGGCCTCACGATTGCAGTACATAACGGCCGTCAGCATGTACCGGTGTTCATCACCGAGGACATGGTCGGTCATAAACTGGGCGAGTTCGCTGCGACACGGACCTACCGCGGTCATGCAGCCGACAAGAAGGCCAAGAAAAAGTAAGGGGGTTGATGATGGAAGTGATCGCCAAGCATGTAGGCGCCAACATCTCCGCCCAGAAGGCCCGACTGGTCGCTGATCAGATCCGTGGCAAGTCTGTGGGCGAAGCTCTGAATATCCTGGCGTTCAGCACCAGGAAGGGTGCACACCTGGTCAAGAAGGTACTCGAGTCCGCCATCGCGAACGCGGAGCACAACGAAGGTGCCGATATCGACGAGCTGCGCGTGTCAACGATTTTCGTTGATGAGGGGATGACCATGAAGCGTATCCGGCCGCGGGCCAAGGGGCGCGCCGACCGCATCCTGAAACGCACGTCACATATCACCGTCAAGGTGGCCGACTAAGAGCTGACTGCTAGGAGAGTTCAACATGGGTCAGAAAGTAAACCCGACCGGTATTCGGCTTGGAATCGTCAAGGATCACACCTCGGTGTGGTATGCCGACAAGTCCGAATACGCTACCCGGCTGCTGAACGATCTCAAGGTGCGCGAGTACCTGGATCAGCAGCTGAAGAATGCATCCGTGAGCCGCATCGAGATCGAGCGCCCGGCACAAAATGCCAGAATCACCATCTACACGGCGCGGCCGGGGATCGTGATCGGTAAAAAAGGCGAAGATGTCGAAAAGCTGCGCAACGCCGTTTCCCAGATGATGGGTGTGCCTGTACACATCAACATCGAAGAGGTACGCAAGCCGGACCTGGATGCAAGGCTGGTCGCCCAGAGCGTCGCCAGCCAGTTGGAACGCCGTGTCATGTTTCGCCGTGCCATGAAGCGTGCGGTACAAAACGCCATGCGTCAGGGCGCCAAGGGCATCAAGATTCAGGTGGGTGGTCGCCTCGGCGGCGCCGAGATCGCCCGGACTGAATGGTATCGAGAAGGTCGTGTTCCGCTGCACACGTTGCGTGCAGACATCGATTACGCTACCTACGAAGCCCACACCACCTACGGTGTGATCGGCGTTAAAGTCTGGATCTTCAAGGGTGAGGTCCTCGGTGGTATCGAACAGGTACGGGCCGAGAAAAATACACCGAAGAAGAAAGGTTCTAAGTGAGGTAGACGTCAATGCTGCAACCGAAACGACTGAAATACCGCAAGGTAATGAAAGGTCGCAATCGCGGCCTGGCACAACGCGGCAGCAAGGTCAGCTTTGGTGAGTTTGCGCTGAAAGCGACCGGTCGCGGTCGCATCACGGCTCGCCAGATCGAAGCGGCCCGTCGGACCATGACCCGGCACGTCAAGCGTGGTGGCAAGATCTGGATTCGGATTTTCCCGGACAAGCCGATCACCACCAAACCGCTCGAAGTGCGGATGGGTAAGGGCAAGGGTAGCGTGGAATACTGGGTCGCCCAGATTCAGCCCGGCAAGGTGCTGTTCGAGATGAGCGGTGTTCCCGAGGAGCTGGCGGCGGAAGCCTTCGCGCTGGCGGCCGCCAAGCTGCCGGTATCAACCATTTTTGTTAAACGGACGGTGATGTAATGAAAGCTACTGAACTGCGCGACAAGTCCGTTGAAGAGCTGCAGCAGGAGTTGCTGGGGCTGCTGAAGGAACAGTTCAACCTGCGGATGCAGAAAGCTACTGGCCAGCTGGCGCAGACTCACCTGCTGGGGCAGGTGCGTCGTGATATCGCTCGCGTCAAGACAGTACTCAATGAAATGCAGGTGACCAAATGAGCGCGGAAAAACGTACTCGAACTGCGACCGGCAAGGTCGTCAGTGACAAGATGGATAAAACCATCACAGTTCTGGTTGAGCGTAAGGAAAAACACCCGATCTACGGCAAGTTTGTCAAACGCTCCACCAAACTGCATGCGCACGATGAGAAGAATGAGTGCCAGCTGGGTGATCTGGTAACGATCGCCGAATCCCGGCCGCTGTCCAAGACCAAAACCTGGTCGCTCATTCGCATTGAAGAGCGCGCGGCAAAGGTGTAAACTAACGCGCCTTTGCTCCATTATGCCTGTTTGCCCTGGCTGCCGGTCGTGGCGGTTGGGGTGGCGGTTTATACAGTTTGTGGAGTAGACCATGATTCAGACTGAAACGATGCTTGATGTGGCTGACAACAGCGGCGCCAAGCGAGTGCAGTGTATTAAGGTCCTGGGTGGTTCTCACCGCCGTTACGCATCCGTTGGCGACATCATCAAGGTGACCGTCAAGGAAGCGATACCGCGTGGCAAGGTGAAGAAAGGCCAGGTACTCAAGGCTGTCGTAGTGCGTACCCGCAAAGGGGTTCGTCGTCCAGATGGTTCATTGATCCGCTTCGATACCAATTCGGCGGTGCTTTTGAACAACAACGACGCTCCGATCGGAACACGTATCTTCGGCCCGGTAACGCGTGAGCTTCGCAATGAGAAGTTCATGAAGATCATTTCCCTGGCGCCTGAAGTGCTCTAAGACATTGTTTCACGACAACGTCTTGTTGAAAACGCCACTCCCGCGATGGGTTTGGCGTTTTTGAGCATGAGAGGGTAGCAGGAAAGGACAAGGTAGAATAATGCGCAAGATTCGTCGCGACGATGAAGTCATCGTCATCGCAGGTAAAGACAAGGGCAAGCGTGGCAAAGTGATGCGCGTGCTGCGGGATGATCGTTTGGTCGTCTCTGGCGTCAACATGATCAAGAAACACCAGAAGCCCAATCCGATGCTGGGCCGCCCGGGTGGCATCGTTGAACGGGAAGCGCCGATCGCGACCTCCAACGTGGCCATCTTCAACGCGCAGACCGGCAAAGGCGATCGTGTAGGCTTCAAGCTGCTCGAAGACGGCACCAAGGTCCGCTTCTACAAGTCTACCGGCGAAATCATCGTTGGTGCCAGGTAAGAGAGGTTGGTGCAAATGTCCAGATTGAAAGCGCTTTACGCAAACGAAATCAAGCAGAAGCTCAAAGAGGAGCTCAACTGCCCCAATATCATGGCCGTTCCCCGGATCACCAAAATCACCTTGAACATGGGTGTGGGTGAGGCGTTGGGCGACAAGAAGCAGCTCGAAAATGCGGTTGCCGACATGACCGCGATTGCGGGTCAGAAACCGGTCGTCACCAATGCCCGCAAGTCCATTGCCGGCTTCAAGGTGCGCGAGGGCTGGCCGATCGGATGCAAGGTCACGCTGCGCGGGCAGAGAATGTGGGAATTTTTGGATCGTCTGGTGGACGTGTCCATCCCGCGTATCCGTGACTTCCGCGGTCTGAACCCGAAGTCCTTCGATGGCCGTGGCAACTACAGCATGGGTGTCAAGGAGCAGATCATCTTCCCGGAGATCGACTACGACAGGGTCGACAAGCTGCGTGGCCTCGATATTACGATCACCACCACCGCGAAGACCAACGACGAAGGTCGTGCACTGCTCTCCGCGCTGCAGTTCCCGTTCAAGAAATAAGGCAGGGTTGAATAATGGCCAAGGTTTCCATGATCAATCGTGAGCTCAAGCGCGAACGTCTCGTGAACAAACACGCGACCAAGCGTGCTGAGCTCAAAGCAATCATCGCCAGCCCGAACAGTTCAGAAGATGAGGTTTGGGAGGCACAGGTCGCGCTGCAGAAGCTGCCGCGCGATGCGAGTCCGGTGCGCAAGCAGCGCCGCTGCAAGATTACAGGTCGTCCCCACGGCGTTTATCGCAAGTTTGGACTGTGCCGTAACAAGCTGCGCGAAGCCGCCATGCGCGGTGACGTTCCGGGTCTGAAGAAGGCAAGCTGGTAAGTTTGTCATTGGTAAGCTCAGTGGTCTGGGCAGGCGTTGGGCCTGCTACCGCACTGCGCTGCACTTGAGAGGATGTTGATAGCATGAGTATGCAAGACCCCCTCGCGGATATGTTTACCCGTATCCGTAACGGGCACATGGCTGAAAAGGCCCATGTTGCCATGCCCTCATCGAAGCAGAAGGTTGCCGTTGCGACGCTGCTGCGGGATGAAGGCTACATTGCCGATTTCACCGTCGAAGGTGATGTGAAACCGGTGCTTTCCATCGAGTTGAAATACTTTGAAGGCAAGCCGGTCATCGAAGAGATCAAGCGGGTCAGTCGTCCCAGTTTGCGCATCTACAAGAGCGCGGCCGAACTGCCGAAGGTGGCCGATGGTCTGGGTATCGCCGTTGTCTCTACCAGCAAAGGCGTCATGACCGATCGCGCCGCCCGCAAGGCTGGCATCGGTGGTGAAGTCATCTGCACGGTATTCTAAGAGGTATTCCAATGTCACGAATTGCGAAGAAACCCGTAGTCATACCGGCAGGCGTGGAGATCAAACTGGCGGGGCAGGCGCTGACCACCAAGGGCAAGAACGGTCAGCTGAGTCTGGAGCTGCACCCTTCGGTGGCCGTCGAGCAGGCCGAGGGCCAGCTGCTTTTTGCTCCGCGTGATGGCGCCAAACAGTCGATGGCACTGGCGGGTACGGCACGTGCGCTGGTCAACAATATGGTGGTCGGTGTAACGGAAGGTTTTTCCAAGACGCTCAACTTGCAGGGGGTTGGCTACCGGGCGCAGGCGAAGGGCAAAGTGCTCAACCTGACGCTGGGCTTCTCCCATCCGATCGATTACGAACTGCCCGAAGGTGTTACCGCGGAAACACCGAACAACACCACCATTGTGGTCAGCGGTGCTGACAAACAGCGTGTTGGTCAGGTGGCTGCAGAGATTCGCGCATTCCGTCCGCCCGAGCCTTACAAAGGCAAGGGGGTTCGTTATGTCGACGAATATGTACGCCGTAAAGAGGCTAAGAAGAAGTAAGGCAGGGTCATGAACGTTAAGAAACAAGCTCGTATCCGTCGTGCGCGGCGCTCGCGCATGCAAATGCGCGAGCAGGGTGCTGTTCGCCTCTGTGTGAACCGCTCGCCGCGTCATATTTACGCGCAGGTGATCTCCGCTGATGGCAGCCAGGTTCTGGCCTCTGCTTCCACAGTGGAAAAAGATCTGCGTGAAGGTGCTACCGGGAATATCGAAGCCGCCAAAAAAGTGGGTGCTTTGATCGCCAGCCGGGCCAAGGAAGCCGGCATCTCCAAGGTAGCGTTTGACCGCTCCGGTTTCAAATACCACGGTCGTGTGGCAGCGCTTGCTGATGCTGCCCGCGAAGGCGGCCTGGAATTCTAAAGGTTTCTATTATGGCAAATCACGAACAGAAAGACGGTGAACTGCAAGAGAAGCTGGTTCAGGTAAACCGCGTCGCCAAAGTGGTCAAAGGGGGTCGTATCTTCGGTTTTACGGCACTGACGGTCGTTGGCGATGGCAAGGGCCGGGTTGGCTTTGGCCGTGGCAAGGCCCGTGAAGTGCCGGTCGCGATCCAGAAGGCGATGGAGCAGGCGCGCCGTAACATGATCAGCGTCCAGCTCAACGGGCACACGTTGCAGTATCCGGTCAAGGCCCGTCATGGCGCCTCCCGGGTGTACATGCAGCCCGCTTCAGAGGGTACCGGTGTCATCGCCGGGGGGGCCATGCGCGCCGTGCTGGAACTGGCCGGTGTTCACAACGTACTGGCCAAGTGCTATGGCTCCACCAATCCGGTGAACGTGGTGCGTGCAACCATCAACGGTCTGAAGGTGATGAAAGCACCCGAAGACGTTGCCGCCAAGCGTGGCAAGTCGGTTGAAGAGATTCTGGAGAGCTAAACGATGGCGAAGACGATCAAGGTTACACAGACTCGCAGCACCATCGGTCGATTGCCCAAACACATTCAGTGTGTGAAGGGGCTGGGTCTGCGCCGTATCGGCCACACCGTCGAGGTGGAGGACACGCCGTCCGTGCGCGGGATGATCAACAAAGTCAACTACATGGTCAGTGTAGAAGGCGAATAAAAGGAGTCACCCAATGCGTTTGAATTCTCTACGCCCGGGCGCCGGTTCCAAACACGCACCCAAGCGTGTGGGACGCGGTATCGGTTCCGGACTGGGTAAAACCGGCGGCCGTGGCCACAAGGGGCAGAAGTCCCGCTCCGGCGGACGGGTCAATCCGGGCTTCGAAGGCGGTCAGATGCCGATCCAGCGGCGGCTGCCGAAGTTTGGTTTCACCTCCCGTCAGGCGCGCTATGTGGCTGAGGTTCGGTTGCACGAGCTGGCGGCTGCCGGTGTCGATGTCGTCGATCTGGCGGCGTTGAAACAGGCGGATATCATCCGTGAGGAGATCACCTCCGCGCGGGTCATTCTGTCCGGTGAGATCAACAAGCCCGTTACCGTCAAGGGGCTGAAAGTGACCAAAGGCGCACAGGCTGCGATTGAGGCCGCTGGCGGCAAAGTCGAGGCGTAAATGGCTAAGCAAGGACAGATACCGGCAGGCATGCAGAGCGGACTGAAAGAGCTTTGGGCTCGACTCAGATTCGTTCTGCTGGCGATCATCGCATACCGTATCGGAGCGCATATTCCGCTACCCGGTATCAACCCTGATCGGCTTGCGGCGTTGTTCGATCAGAATCAGGGAACCATCCTCAGTCTGTTCAACATGTTCTCGGGGGGGGCGCTGGAGCGGATGTCGATTCTGGCGCTGGGGATCATGCCCTATATCTCTGCATCCATCATCATGCAGTTGATGACGGTGGTCAGTCCTCACCTGGAGCAGTTGAAGAAAGAGGGGGAGGCGGGTCGACGCAAGATCAGCCAGTACACCCGCTACGGGACCGTCATTCTGGCGACCGTGCAGGGGCTGGGGATGGCGGTCGGCCTGGCCAGTCAGGGGATCGCCTTCAACGCGGATATCAGCTTCTACTTCGTAGCGGTGGTAACCCTGGTGGCCGGTGCCGTGTTTCTGATGTGGCTGGGTGAGCAGATCACCGAGCACGGCATCGGCAATGGCATCTCGATCCTGATCTTTACCGGTATCGTGGCGGGTCTGCCCGGTGCGATCGGCCAGTCCTTCGAAGCGGCGCGTCAGGGGGATCTCAACGTCCTGGCGCTGCTGGCGATCACGGTGATCGCGATCGCCACTGTCGGTTTTGTCGTGTTCATGGAACGTGGCCAGCGCCGCATCACCATCAACTACGCCAAGCGCCAGCAGGGGCGCCGTGTCTACGCCGCGCAATCCAGCCATCTGCCGTTGAAGGTCAATATGGCCGGGGTTATCCCGCCGATCTTCGCGTCCAGCATTTTGCTCTTCCCGGCATCGGTGGGGCAATGGTTTGGTCAATCCGAAGGGATGGGATGGCTGCAGGATGTGGCTCTGGCCCTGGGGCCGGGACAGCCGCTGTACATTCTGTTGTTTGCGATCGCCATTGTGTTTTTCTGCTACTTCTACACCGCGATTGTGTTCAATCCGCGCGATGTGGCAGACAACCTGAAGAAATCAGGTGCCTTTATCCCAGGGATTCGTCCCGGTGAGCAGTCCGCACGCTATATCGACTCCGTGCTGAGTCGCCTGACTCTGTTTGGCGCACTCTATATCACGGCCGTTTCCCTGATGCCCCAGTTTCTGGTGGTGGCCTGGAACGTGCCTTTCTACTTCGGCGGCACGTCGCTGCTGATCGTGGTGGTCGTGGTTATGGACTTCATGGCCCAGGTGCAGTCGCATCTGATGTCGCACCAGTATGAGTCGCTGATGAAAAAATCGAATCTTAAAGGCGGCGCGGGTCTGCTGCGCTAAGCCCAATGAGGTGGATCATGAAAGTACGTGCATCTGTTAAAAAGATTTGCCGTAACTGCAAGATCGTACGACGCAACGGTTCCGTGCGCGTGATCTGCAAGGTGGAACCCCGACACAAGCAACGCCAGGGTTAATCCACGCCAGGCTGGGAGTGGGGGTGCGTTTCCTTGATTTGTTTTTGATCAGGGTGTAAAATCTCGCGCCTTCCACGAACTAAAGAATGATTGGTTCTGGTGAGCGCTCTCCCAGAACATAAACATGGAGTACATTGAATGGCCCGTATCGCTGGCGTCAATATTCCTGACAATAAGCATGCGGTAATTTCTCTGACTTACATTTACGGGATAGGCCGCACGACTGCACGACAGATCTGCGAAGCCACTGCTATTGCACCTAGCACCAAAATTGGTGATCTGTCTGAAGAGCAGCTCGATAATGTTCGTGGTGAAATTGCCAAGTTGACCGTTGAAGGCGACCTGCGTCGCGAAGTCAACATGAACATCAAGCGCCTTATGGACCTCGGCTGCTACCGTGGCCTGCGCCACCGGCGCAATCTGCCGGTGCGTGGTCAGCGCAGCAAGACCAACGCGCGCACCCGTAAAGGGCCGCGTAAGCCGATCCGTAAGTAAGCGATAGGAATTCCGAATATGGCTAAGCCAGGTAATCGCACACGTAAAAAGGTCAAAAAGCAGGTGGCGGATGGCCTTGCGCACATCCACGCCTCCTTCAACAACACCATCATCACTATTACCGATCGTCAGGGTAATGCGCTGAGCTGGGCAACCTCAGGGGGCTCCGGCTTCCGTGGTTCCCGCAAAAGCACTCCGTTTGCCGCTCAGGTGGCAGCCGAGCGCGCCGGTCAGGCCGCTCTGGAATACGGTCTGAAAAACCTCGACGTGTTTGTGAAGGGCCCGGGACCGGGCCGTGAGTCCGCCGTGCGTGCACTGAACAGCTGCGGTTACAAAATCACAAACATCACGGACGTGACCCCGATTCCGCACAACGGTTGTCGTCCGCCGAAGAAGCGTCGCGTTTAATCTGGAGACGGTAATATGGCTCGTTATCTTGGACCAAAGTGCAAGCTGTCCCGTCGTGAAGGCACCGATCTCTTTCTGAAGAGTGGTGTCCGCGCGCTTGACAGCAAGTGCAAAGCAGAAACAGTACCCGGTGTTCATGGCGCCCGTCGTGGTCGCCTCTCTGAATATGGGCTGCAGCTGCGTGAGAAGCAAAAAGTACGCCGTATTTACGGCATACTGGAACGTCAGTTCCGTGGTTATTACAAGGAAGCCGCCCGCCGCAAGGGGGCCACGGGTGAAAACCTGTTGCAGCTTCTGGAGGGGCGGTTGGACAACGTCGTCTACCGCATGGGGTATGGTTCTACCCGTGCCGAGGCCCGTCAGGTCGTGACCCACCGCCAGATCACGGTCAATGGTCAGGTGGTCAACATTCCCTCCTACCAGGTACAGGCGGGTGATGTGGTGGCGGTTCGCGAGAAAGCCAAAAACCAGCTGCGGATCAAACACGCGCTGGATCTGGCCGCACAGCGTGCACCTGTTGAGTGGATCGAGGTCGATTCTGCGAAGATGGAAGGTACTTTCAAAGCCCTGCCGGAACGCGGTGATCTTTCCGCCGACATCAACGAGCACCTGATCGTCGAGCTCTACTCGAAGTAATTCTTGAACTCTTGACTGGTGGAACTATGCAGCGTTCAGTAAACGAGTTTCTATACCCGCGTCACATCGACGTGCAGGAGATCAGCAAAACCCGCGCCAAGGTGACTCTCGAGCCGCTGGAACGTGGGTTCGGCCATACCCTGGGCAATGCGCTGCGCCGTATTCTGCTCTCCTCCATGCCGGGCTGTGCCATTTCTGAGGTGGAGATCGAGGGGGTGTTGCACGAGTACAGCAGCATCGAAGGGGTACAGGGGGATGTGATCGAGATCCTGCTCAACCTCAAAGGTGTCGCCATCGCGCTGCATAACGGTGAGGAAGCACTTCTGACCCTCTCCAAGTCGGAGCCGGGGCCGGTAACGGCGGGTGATATTCAGCTGACTCAGGATGTCGAAATCGCCAATCCCGATCATCTGATTGCGCACCTGAACCCGGGCGCCTCCTTGAACATGCAGTTGCGGGTGACTCGCGGCCGGGGCTATGTTCCGGCGGATGCGCGCAACGGGGATGAGGATGAAACTCGCGCCATTGGACGTTTGCTGCTGGATGCCAGCTATAGCCCTGTGCTACGCGTCTCCTATGCCGTTGAAAGTGCACGTGTAGAGCAGCGCACCGATCTGGATAAACTGGTGATCGATATCGAATCCAACGGTACCGTCGATCCCGAAGAGTGTATCCGTCGTGCGGCTACCATTTTGCAGCAGCAGTTGATGGTGTTCGTCGACCTCGAGGATGCGGGTGAACTGACTCGAACCGAACCGAATGAACCGGAGATCGATCCCGTTCTGTTGCGTCCGGTCGACGATCTGGAGCTGACGGTGCGTTCCGCGAACTGTCTGAAAGCAGAGCAGATCTACTATATCGGTGATTTGATCCAGCGCACCGAAGTGGAGCTGCTGAAGACTCCTAACTTGGGCAAGAAGTCGTTGACTGAAATCAAGGATGTGCTGGCGTCCAAAGGTCTCTCCCTTGGTATGCGTCTGGAAAACTGGCCCCCGGCCAATTTGAAAGGCGATGACAAGGCAGCCTCTTGAGTCTGACTTCCAACCCAACGTTGTAAAGGATTTAGAAAATGCGTCATCGTAAATCTGGTCGACACTTAAATCGCACAAGTGCGCACCGCAAAGCGATGTTCAAAAACATGGCGGCGTCGCTGTTCGAACATGAACTGATCAAGACCACGCTGCCTAAGGCAAAAGAACTGCGCCGCTTTGCTGAGCCGCTGATCACGCTGGCCAAAACCGATTCGGTTGCCAACCGGCGTTTGGCGTTCGCCCGTACCCGCAGCAAAGAAGCTGTCGGTAAACTGTTCAATGAGCTGGGGCCCCGTTATTCGGCCCGTCCCGGTGGCTATGTCCGCATTCTCAAGTGCGGTTTCCGCGCCGGTGACAAGGCGCCGATGGCCTACGTTGAGCTGGTGGATCGCCCCGCAGGGCACGCTGTTGCCGATGAGAGCGGGGAAGATTAACGCGCTTTGGCACTGAAAAAACCCGGCCCGTCAGGTTGCCGGGTTTTTTTTCGCCCGCCGCCGGCCTCAGGGCGCGGCGCTATTCAGCAGCGGCTTGAGGAACTGCCCGGTGTAGGAGTGTGGCTGCTGCGCAACGTGCTCGGGGGTGCCGGAGGCGATGATCTCGCCGCCACCGCTGCCCCCTTCCGGGCCCAGGTCGACGAGCCAGTCGGCGGTTTTGATCACGTCCAGGTTGTGCTCGATGATGACGATGGTGTTGCCGTGATCGCGCAGCCGATGGAGCACATCGAGCAGTTGCTGGATGTCGTGGAAATGAAGCCCCGTGGTGGGTTCGTCCAGAATATAGAGGGTTTTTCCGGTGTCCCGCTTGCTCAATTCGCGCGCCAGTTTGACCCGTTGCGCCTCGCCACCGGAGAGGGTGGTCGCGGCCTGGCCGAGGCGGATATAACTGAGGCCGACATCGATCAGTGTCTGCAGCCGCCGTGCCAGCGGCGGTATGGCATCGAAGAACTGGCGCGCATCCTCCACCGTCAACTGCAGCACCTGATCGATACTTTTGCCCTTGTATTTTACCTCCAGGGTTTCCCGGTTGTAGCGTTTGCCCTTGCAGACATCGCAGGGTACATAGATATCCGGCAGGAAGTGCATCTCCACCTTGATGACGCCATCCCCTTGGCAGGCTTCACAGCGGCCACCTTTCACATTGAAACTGAATCGCCCCGGCTTGTAGCCGCGTGAGCGCGCCTCCTGGGTGCCGGAAAAGAGCTCGCGGATCGGGGTGAAGATGCCGGTGTAGGTGGCCGGGTTGGAGCGGGGGGTGCGTCCGATGGGGCTCTGATCGATATCGATCACCTTGTCGAACAGCTCCAGCCCCTCGATCCGTTCGAATGGCTCGGCATCCAGCGTGGTGGCGTGGTTGAGCGCGGTGGCGGCGACCGGATAAAGGGTGTTGTTGATCAGGGTCGACTTGCCGGAGCCGGAGACGCCGGTTACGCAGGTGATCAGGCCAACGGGGAGCTCCAGCGTGACTTGACGCAGGTTGTTGCCACTGGCTCCGATCAGGCGCAGCATCCTGTCACGCTCCACCGGTTTGCGCCGCTCCGGTACGGCAATGGAGCGCTTGCCGGAGAGATACTGGCCGGTGATCGACTCGGGGGTCTGCATGATGGTTTGCGGTGAGCCTGCGGCGATCACCCGCCCCCCGTGCACGCCGGCGCCGGGGCCGATATCGATCAGGTAGTCCGCCATGCGGATGGCATCTTCGTCGTGCTCGACCACGATGACAGTGTTGCCCAGGTCGCGCAGGTGGCCCAGTGTTTTCAGTAATCTGGCGTTGTCGCGTTGGTGCAGCCCGATGGAGGGCTCATCCAGCACGTACATCACCCCGACCAGCCCGGCGCCGATCTGACTCGCCAGCCGGATCCGCTGCGCCTCGCCCCCGGAGAGGGTTTCGGCGCTGCGCTCCAGCGAGAGATAATCCAGCCCCACATTGACCAGAAAGCTGAGTCGCTCCCGAATCTCCTTCAGGATCTTGTCGGCGATCTCGCCCCGCTTGCCCTCCAGTTGCAGCTGCTCGAAGTAGACCTTTGCCTGACCGATCGGCAGCCGCACCAGGTCGGGCAGGGTGCGCTGGTCGATATAGACATGGCGAGCTTCGGGTCGCAGACGGCTGCCATGGCAGGCTGGGCAGGCGTGCATGTTGAGGTAGCGGGCCAGATCTTCGCGCACCGCCTCAGACTCGGTTTCCCGATAGCGCCGCTCCAGATTGTTGATCACCCCCTCGAAGGGGTGCGCCTTTTTCACCCGCTCCCCACGATCGTTGCGGTAGTAGAAGTTTACCTTGTCGTTGCCGCTGCCATGCAGAATGATCTGGCGGTGCTGTTCGCTCAGGGCCTCGAACGGGGTGTCCAGGTCAAAGCCGTAGTGCTCCCCCACCGCCTGCAGCTGCTGGAAGTAGTAGAGGCTGCGCTTGTCCCAGCCGCGGATGGCCCCCTGGGCCAGAGTCAGGGAGCGATCCTGGACCAGTTTGGCGGGATCAAAATACTGCCGCACCCCCAGGCCGTCACAGGTGGGACAGGCACCGTGCGGGTTGTTGAATGAAAACAGGCGGGGTTCGAGCTCCGAAATGCTGTGGCCGCAGACCGGACAGGCGAAGCGCGCCGAGAAGACCATCTCCTCGAGCCCCTCATCCAGGGGGGCGATTCGGGCGATCCCCTCGCTCAGCTCGAGGGCGGTCTCGAACGACTCCGCCAGCCGGGTTTGCAGATCGGGGCGCACCTTGATCCGGTCCACCACCACTTCGATATCGTGCTTGCGCTTTTTGTCCAGCGCCGGCGCGTCATCGAGATCGACCACCAGGCCGTCGATCCGGGCGCGGACAAACCCCTGGCTGCGCAACTGGCTGATGAGGTGGAGATGCTCCCCCTTGCGCCCCTGCACCACCGGTGCCAGCAGCATCACCGGGGTGCCCTCGGGCAGGGCGAGAACCTGATCGACCATCTGGCTGACGGTCTGCGCCGCCAGCGGCAGGTCATGTTCCGGGCAGCGGGGCTCGCCGGCGCGGGCAAAGAGCAGGCGCAGATAGTCGTAGATTTCGGTGATGGTGCCGACGGTGGAGCGGGGATTGTGGGAGGTGGATTTCTGCTCGATCGAGATGGCGGGGGAGAGCCCCTCTATATGATCCACATCCGGCTTCTGCATCATCGACAGAAACTGACGCGCATAGGTGGAAAGTGACTCCACATAGCGGCGCTGCCCCTCGGCGTAGAGGGTATCAAAGGCGAGTGAGGATTTGCCGGAGCCCGACAACCCGGTGATGACGATCAGCCGGTCGCGGGGGATGTCGAGGTCAATATTTTTCAGGTTGTGGGTGCGCGCACCCCGTACCAGAATCGTGTCCATTGCGGCTCCGCCTTGGCTGGCAAAAGGGCTATTATAGGGCCTGGAACGGGTCAGCCAAAACTGCCGTGGTTATGGTATCCTCGCGGGGACAAGCCACCCTCGGGAGGCGGTGGCCCAGGCTAACAGGATGACAGGAGAGCAAGATGGCGCGTGGTATCAACAAGGTAATTTTGATCGGTAATCTGGGAACTGATCCCGAAGTGCGTTACCTGCCATCAGGCAGCGCGGTCACCAATGTGAACATCGCCACCAGTGAAAGCTGGAAGGACAAACAAACCGGCCAGAAGCAGGAACGGACCGAATGGCACCGGGTGGTGTTTTTCAACCGCCTGGCGGAGATCGCCGGCGAGTACCTGAAAAAGGGGTCGAAGGTGTACATCGAAGGCTCCCTGCGCACCCGCAAGTGGCAGGGGCAGGATGGCCAGGACCGCTACACCACCGAGATCGTCGCCAACGAGATGCAGATGCTGGATGGGCGCGGTGGCGAGGGTGGCGGCTACTCGCCGCAGCCCAGCGACGGCGGATATGCCCAGCAGCCGGCTTATAACCCGTCCACGCCGCCGTCGGCCCCGCGTCAGCAGCCGGCCCAGCCAGCGCCGCAACCGCAGCAGCCGGCTCCGGGGTTCGATGATTTCGATGATGATATCCCGTTCTGAGATCCGCTTTTTGCAACTGCGGCACGATTGGCACAAAGGCCCCGCATGGCGGGGCTTTTGTGATTGTTGCGGAGCACTTTTTTTCAGCCCTGGCAGGTGTGTGGTGGCACTGTTTACGGTATGCTCGAGGTGAGAGGGGGGCAACCCCCTGCCGTCGTCTCAGCAACAGGTGAATATCCGCCCATGGTGGCCAGCGCTTACACGACATCAGCCAGAGTCCTTGTCAGCGGTGCCGATGGTCAGATCGGCCACGCCCTGGCGGAGCTGCTGTCGCGCCAGCCGGGGCTGGAGTGTGTGGCGCTGGGGCGGCGCAAGTTTGACGTAACCAAGCCGGCGCAGATTCGACAACAGCTCGAGCGCCACCTGCCCGACTACGTGGTCAATTGTGCCGGCTTCAACCGGGTCGACGATGCCGAACGGCGGCCGGACCAGGCCCTGGCCGTGAACAGCGTCGGTGCCGCCAACCTGGCCGAGGCGTGCGCCCAACTGAGTATCCCGCTGCTGCATCTCTCCTCGGATTTTGTGTTCGATGGCCACTACGCCAGTGGCTACAGCGAGGAGGATCCCGTCTCGCCACTGGGGGTGTTCGGGCGCAGCAAGTGGGAGGGAGAGGAAGCCGTCCGCCGGTTGCAGCCGCAGCACCTCATTCTCCGGGTGAGCTGGGTGTTCAGTGCCCGGGGCGACAACTTTCTACTGCGCACCCTGGAGCAGGCCCGGCATGAAACCATCATCGAGGCGGTGGATGATCGGCGTGGCTGCCCCACCTCGGCGGAGGATGTGGCGCGGGTGATCGTAGCTATTTTGCGACAGTTGACCTGCGGCATCGAGGTGTGGGGCACCTACCACTACGGCGGTGCCGAAATCACCTCCCGCTACGGTTTTTGCGAGGCGATCCTGGCTGCGGCGCGGCAGTATGAGGCGCTGGCGGTGCAGGAGCTTCGTGCCGTCTCCGCGGTGGATTTTCCCACCGCGGCACAGCGGCCCGCCTCCTCCGTGCTCAAGTGCCGCAAGCTGCTCAGTACGTTTGGTATTCGCCAGCGCCCCTGGCGTGGTGAGTTGCAGCGGGTGATTCGGGAGCTTTACGGCGTGATCTGACC
>Ga0114984_1000321_pt1 | contig 18727 bp, 12 predicted proteins | sample Shrwel1BS1Day1_FD_96987 | JGI IMG/M metagenome (GOLD analysis project Ga0114984, IMG submission 96987) | Subsurface microbial communities from deep shales in Ohio, USA - Utica-3 well 1 S-1-Day1 | ecosystem: Environmental > Aquatic > Deep subsurface > Shale gas/oil reservoir > Produced water/Flow...
ACGTGTCGTCGGTTGGCGCCATGTCCCACGCGCCTTTCCTGTCTTCGGTTGCGCCGTCGTTCTTCGGTGTCGACGGTTACCAGGAACTGCCCGCGATCAAGGAGCTGAGCGCGGTTTTCGAAGGTCCGAAATACGCCAAATGGCGCTCTCTGCGTGAATCCGAAGATGCCCGTTACCTGGGTCTCACCGCGCCGCGCTTCCTGCTACGGGTGCCTTACGATCCCACCGAAAACCCGGTGCGCAGCTTCAATTACAAGGAAGACGTGTCCGGTGACCATGAGCATTACCTGTGGGGCAACACCACTTACCTGCTGGCCACACGGCTGACCGAGAGCTTCGCCAAGTACCGCTGGTGCCCGAACATCATCGGCCCCCAGAGTGGTGGCGCGGTGGAAGATCTTCCGGTACACACCTTCGAATCCTTCGGCCAGCTGGAAGCCAAGATTCCGACCGAGGTGCTGATCACCGATCGTCGGGAATACGAACTGGCAGAAGAAGGTTTCATTGCCCTGACCATGCGCAAGGGCAGCGATAACGCCGCGTTCTTCTCTGCAAACTCGGTACAGAAGCCCAAGCAGTTTCCGAACACCAGGGAAGGCAAGGAAGCGGAGACCAACTACAAGCTGGGAACCCAGTTGCCGTACATGATGATCGTGAACCGCCTGGCCCACTACATCAAGGTACTGCAGCGTGAGCAAATCGGCTCCTGGAAAGAACGCCAGGATCTGGAGCGGGAGCTGAACACCTGGATTCGTCAGTACGTGGCCGACCAGGAAAATCCGCCCGCCGAGGTTCGCAGCCGACGCCCGCTACGGGCCGCGAAAGTGGAAGTCTCCGATGTGGAAGGCGATCCGGGCTGGTATCAGGTTTCCCTGGCAGTGCGCCCGCACTTCAAGTACATGGGAGCCAACTTCGAACTCTCGCTGGTTGGCCGCCTGGACAAGGATTAATCCGTGTTCCGCGGCACCGGCACCGACACCGACAGCGTTCGCAATACCGGCAGCCTGTTTGAACGGCTTGAACAGGCCGCTGCCCCGCCGGGGCAGGGTATGGGAGAAGTGACCCATGTGGTGGAGTCCATTAAACGCCACCTGGTCCGCCTGTTGAATGCCCATCCTGGTAACAGCGCCAGCGTACCGGACCTGGGATTGCTGGATTTCAACGATGCCACTCTGGGCACGCTTGATCTGAGCATCCAGATTCGTGGGGCGATTCGTCAGTGCATAGAGAAGTTTGAGCCGCGGGTTAAACGGGTGGATGTGGTGGCCATGCCACCGGGCCCGGACCCATTGCAGTTGAAGTTCCAGGTGACGGTCTATCTGAATGTTGCGGGAAGCGATGATCGGACGACAATTGATCTGGTCCTGGATGACAAGCGGTACTACCGCGTGATTTAGACGGCAGGGGTAGGAGGAGGTGGGGACACTTTTCTTCTGGGAAAAAACAACTCGCTTCGCTCAGACATCTTTTTTCCCGCCAGAAAAGCATCCCCACCTCCTCCGGCCGACATTGGTGCAGCAACTATGAAGTTGAACAGATTCTACAGGGACGAGCTGAGCTTTCTGCGGTTGCAAGGCAGGGAATTTGCCGAAGCACACCCGCAGCTCACCCGGTTTTTGTCCGAGCAGAGCACCGACCCGGATGTCGAACGGTTGCTGGAAGGCTTTGCCTTCCTGACAGGCAAACTGAGGGAGAAAGTCGAGGACGAGTTTCCCGAGCTGACCCACTCTCTGCTCAATATGCTTTGGCCGAATTATCTGCGACCGGTGCCCAGCTGCACCATCATGCGCTTTGACCCGCAGTTACATGCCATCAGCGAGCGCCAGGTGGTTGATCGTCATACCGAGATCAAGAGCCGTCCGCTAGGTGACTCCAGCCGCCAGACCCAATGCCGGTTCCGAACCTGCCGGGCGGTAGAGGTGTTTCCTATTAGTGTGGCGGAGGCGAACGCCGAGCATTCGCGGGAAGTATCCTCCGTGACCGTGGATCTGGCTCTGCATACCGACCAGCCGCTGAATGGTATCGGCCTTGAGAGCCTGCGTTTCTATCTGGGGGGAACCAACCACACGGCACAAACTCTGTATCTGTGGCTGAACCATTACCTCAGCCGCATGGAACTGGTGGTGGGCGACAGTGTGTTCAGTCTGCCTTCGTCTCTGCTGCAACCAGTCGGTTTTGCGGCGGACGAGGCGATTTTGCCCTATCCGAAGAATGCGTATGCCGGTTATCGCATCATCCAGGAATATCTGAGTTTCCCGGAGGCCTTCCGGTTTGTGGACATTACCGGCCTGAAGTCCCGATTGCCCGCGGCGCAGGCCGATGAGATCAGCCTGCGTTTCCATTTCAGCCGCATTCTGCCGCCGGATGCCCGGATCACTCGGGAGTCGATGCAACTTTACTGCACCCCCGCGGTAAACCTGTTCAGTCACGAAGGCGAGCCGGTGGACCTGAACGGTCGCCAGACCGAGTACCGTATCTCACCGTCCAGTCGGTGCCCGGAGCATTATGAGGTGTTCAGCATCGAGCAGGTCGAGGGCTGGCTTGAGGGACGTTCCGGTCGGGGCGAGCCGCGCATCTACACGGCGTTCGAGAGTTTCCAGCATGAGGTGGAACGTGATCGGGGCCGCACCGCGCTGTACTACCGGGTTCGCACCCGGGAGAGCGTTCGGGGTGACGGTTTTGACCACTACATTTCGTTTGTCCGCGGTGATGAAACCGAGTGCCTGAACCGGCAGGAAGCGATGTCACTCACGCTTACCTGCACCAACCGTCAGTTGCCCCAACAACTGGCCGTGGGTGAAGTCTGTATGGCCACCGAAAGCACACCGGCATTTGCGGCCTTCAGCAACATCACTCGACCCACGGCGACTTTGCGTCCGACGCTGGACGGCAGCTTGCTATGGACGCTGATTTCCAACCTGTCGCTGAATTATCTGTCGATGCTGGATGTCGACGCCCTGGGTACCGTACTGCGGGTGTATGACTTCCGAGCGCTGGTGGACCGTCAGGCTGAGCGGGTATCCCAGAAGCGGCTGGCGGGTATCCGCGGCATCACCACCAAACCGGTCGACCGGATGATCCGGGGGCTACCGGTGCGGGGTATCCGGTCAGAGTTGCGGTTGGACCAGCAGGGGTTTGCCAGTGAAGGCGACCTCTACCTGTTCGGCACGGTGCTGAGCCAGTTTTTTGCGCTTTACGCGAGCATTAACGCTTTTCACCAACTGGAAGTGGTGAATACAGAGAATCAGGAACGGTACACATGGACGTTACAGCAAGGTCAGCAGCCGCTGATGTAGCCGGGCTGGAAACCATTCTCGGCAACGCGCGGCGATACAGTTTTTTTCAGCTGGTGGACCTGATTCACCGGCACCACGGCGATGATCTGGAGCGTGCGGGTAACGACGAACCACGTCAGGAACGCATCCGGTTTTCCGCCTCCGCGGGTCTGGGCTTTCCCGGCAGTGATGTGGTGTCGGCGCTGTCGCCTGAGCATGAGCATGCGCCCTATCAGATGGAAGTCAGTTTTCTGGGGTTGCACGGTTCCCAGTCGCCCCTCCCGGGTTACTACCTGGAGGATCTGGCCTGGGAAGCAGGGCAGAACCTCGGCGTGCGTCGGCATTTTCTGGATTTCTTTAATCACCGGCTGGTGACCCTGTTCCACCGGGCCTGGCGCAAATACCGTTATTACATTCGCTTTCAGCCCGGCGCCAGCGATGGTTTTTCGGAGCTGGTCTTTGCCCTGACCGGGCTGGGCGACAGCCGGTTGCGGGACGCGACGCCGGTGAACTGGTCCAAAATGCTGGCCTATACCGGTCTGATGGCGGGCCGGAGCCGATCGCCGGAAGTGGTCAGCGGCATCGTCGCCCATTGTTTTGATCTGGACGACGTCAGCATCGAGCAGTGGGTGCTGCGCAAACTGGACATCGCCCGGGATCAGCAGACTTCGCTGGGCAGGGCCAACGCAACTCTCGGGGAGGACACCCTGGTGGGCTCGGCGATCCGGGATCGCAGCGGCAAGTTCCTACTCCGGTTGCGAAATCTGACCCGGCAGCGATTCGCGGATTTCCTGCCCAACGGTCGGGATCACCACCGCCTGGTCAAGCTGGTGGAATTCACCACCCGGGAGCAGCTGGCCTATGACCTGGAGCTGCAGATGCGGCCGAAAGACATCCGCCCAATGGAGCTGGGAGAGGATGTTCGGCTCGGCTGGAACTCCTTCGTAACCCCGGAACGGGGCCGCGAGAGGCCGGCAGTACGGATACAGATCAGACGTTAGGGCAGGGAGCCAGAGACGTGGCACATCAGACAGCAGAAATCACACTGGTGATCACCAACCCCACCGAAATCCGCGGTGGTGCCAGCATTGAGCACAGTTTCGACAATGCGGGTGGTTCCATCGGCACCGCAGCCAGTGATACCTGGAAGCTATCCTCGCATCGAACCGGTGCAGTGCCCGGCCATGCAGAAGTCCGTTATCTCGATGGCGGTTTCTGCCTGATTGACCGCAGTGGCCGCACCTATATCAACAGCTGCAGTCAGCCGGTGGGCCGTGGCCGCCGTGCCAGATTGAGCCACGGGGATTTCATCACCATTGGCCGCTACCGGATACGGGCGGAGCTGTCCTGCATCCCGGAAAGTGGTGGCGAAATGGAAGATGGCCCTGGCGATCATCATGGGCTGCCGGATAGCTCTGAGAGCGATCTGAAACGCGTCGCCACTGAGAAGAACCAGCCCGAAGGCCGGGAGCCACTGGAAGGTCTGCAATCGGCCGCAGGCGACCCGGTCAGTAGTGATCCGCTGGCGCACTGGCAGCAAAAGTCTGCCCATCCGGATGAGGAAGCCCGTGAGCTGCTGGCCAGTGACCGGGCATGGTTTGCCCGTTCAGCCGATGTCACCGATGAGTATCGCGAGAACCGGGATGTGGCCATGGGCCTGCCGGTAACTGCGCAACGCGACAACAAGGAAAGACAGGGAATGTCCGAGAACACAAGAAATCCGCAGGAGGTCAGCCGCCAGCACATCAGTGGTGCGCCGCTGCTTCGGGGGCTGGACGCTGATATTGATTTTGCCGACAGCGACGAGATGCGCCTTTTTCTGGAAGAAGCCGGTCAAACCCTCAAGGCCACGGTTGAGGGATTACTGGCGCTGCATCAGGGCGAAGACAGTCGCCATCAGGCCCTGCGCACCCGCCTGCAGCCCATCGAGGATAACCCGCTGCGCCTGGCCAATGACTATCCGGACACCATCCAGACCCTGTTTGCCGCCAAGCGCAGTCCGGTACATCTGTCGGCCCCTGCTGCAGTGCGGGAGAGCCTGGACAGTCTGAATCACCACCAGCAGGCCACCCGGGAGGCCATTCGCGAGGCCCTGGAGGCCATTCTGCACGCGTTCTCACCGCAGGCGTTGCTGCGCCGGTTCCACGGTTATCGCCGTGGTCTGCAGGACAACGAAGACGAAGGCCGCTGGGCCTGGGACATGTATCAACATTATTACCGTGAACTGAAATCCAGTCGTCAGCAGGGCTTTGAACGCCTGTTCCAGGAAGTGTTCGACCAGGCTTACGACCAACACTTACGCCAATTACAGAGGGAGAAACTGTTGTGAAGTACGGCAAATGGAGCTTGCTGGTGGTCGCTTTAATGCTGGCAGGGTGTAGTACCCCGTACAACGCGGTGACCAAGACCGCCAAGGTACTCTGGGACCCCGATATTCCTGTGGGGTACCCGGATGAGCTGCCCAGCCGGGTCGATCTGACCATGCTCGCGGAACCCGGTGTGAACCCCAACCAGTCGCTGGCACCTACACCCATCGCCTTCCAGGTGATCGAGCTACGGGACAGTTCGCTGTTAATGGCGGGTGATTTCGACCAGCTGCTGAACAACCTGGAGGATTCTCTGGGCCAGAACTACGTAGACCACAGTGATTACAGCCTGGTGCCCGGCCAGTTCCGATTTGTGGAACCGTTCGAGATCAGCGAAGACACTCGCTACATCGGAGTGATTGCCTTCTATGCCTACCCGAACCTGTCCCAGTGGAAAAAAGTGGTGAAAGTGGACCCGATTGGCGGGCGCTATCACCTGCTGGTAAACCTGCGCGAACGCGAAGTGCAACTCAGACGGTCGGATGAAAGCTGATGGCAGTGACGAATCGAGTGGTCTGGAGTGATGGGCTGTTCATCAAACCCCAGCACTTCCAGCAACAGCAGCGCTATCTGGAACACCAGATTAACGAGCGGTCTCTGGCCGTCTCGGATTATCTTTTCGGATTCAGTGACCTGGAGTTGAACGCGGAGTACCTGAGCTTTGGCCGGGTTGGACTGGTGCGGGCCTCCGGACTGTTTCCGGACGGCACCCGGTTCAACGTGCCCCAGGACGATGTGATGCCGGAGCCACTGGAAATGACCGACGCCTCAGTGGCCAACCAGGTGGTTTATCTGGCGCTGCCGCTGGCCAGTAACAGCCTGGCTGAAGTCGAATGGCCGGAGGCGCCGGTGGCCGGTCGGTTCCAGGCACAGAGCGTTGAAGTCCGTGATCTGCACTCCATCGACGGCGATGCTCACACCATCGATGTGGGGCGGGTGGTTCCCCGCCTGATGCTGGAGCGTGAAGATCGCAGTGCCTACGCTGCACTGGCCATCGGCCGGATTCAGGAAAAACGCCCCGATGGCAGCCTGGTCATGGATCCGAACTTCCTCCCGACCATGCTCAGTGTGCGTTCTGCACCACGGCTGCAGCGTTTTGTTGGTGAAATGGCGGGATTGATGCAGGAACGGGCCCGCAACATTGCCGAACGGGTTGGCGCACCGGGGCAGGGTGGCGTGGCGGATGTGTCCGATTTCATGCTTCTGCAGATGCTGAACCGGGCGCACCCGAAGTTCATGCATCTGGCCCGGCTGCGCCAACTGCACCCGGAGCGACTGTACGAGGCGCTTCTGGAGCTATGTGGCGAGCTGGTGACTTTTACCGATGAAAGCCGGTTGCCCAAGGAGTTCACCCCCTACGACCACGAACTGCCGGAGGGCTGCTTCAGCCCGCTGATGCAGGTTCTGCGGCAGGCGTTGAGTACCGTGCTGGAGCCGCGGGCACTGGCCATTGCGCTGCAGGAACGCCAGTACGGCCTCACGGTAGCGCCGGTACAGGATGGTCAGTTGATGAGCGACGCCGAGTTCATTCTGGCAGTCAAAGCCGATATGCCCCCGGACGACCTGCGCAAGCTGTTTGTGCAGCAGTGCAAGGTGGCCTCGGTGGAGAAAATCCGCGATCTCATCAGTCTGCAGCTGCCGGGCATTCCGCTATCAGCACTGCCGGTGGCCCCACGCCAGTTGCCGTATCACGCCGGTTTTGTGTACTTCCGCCTGGACGACCAGAGTCAGGCCTGGCAGATGCTCGACAACGCCAGTGGCTTTGCTTTCCACGTGGCGGGCAGTTACCCGGGACTGGAAATGCAATTCTGGGCAATCAGGAGCTAAATCATGGCAGATGCACTGGTAATGGACAGGCCAGGCAACACCAGGGATTCGGGTGATCGTGCATTCAGCGACCTTTTGTTTGCCGATAGCGGCGCCGGCCAATCGCCGGTCGAATCCGGTGACAGCAGCTTCCGGCTTCGCGGCCTGGAAGACAACCGGCTGATCGACGCTGCCACGCCGCTGCTGGGGTTGGTGATCCGGGTACGGCGGCTGGCCGAGTTTCGCGATGTGGAAACCCTGTACCAGCAAGTGGTGGACGAAGTGGCCGCCATCGATCGGGAACTGGTAGAGCAGGGCTATGAGCGCCCCACGGTGGTGGCCTACCGCTACGTGCTCTGCGCCTTTATTGATGAGGCCGTGCTGGGCACTGACTGGGGGGCTCACAGTATCTGGTCCCAGCACTCGCTGCTCAGTCGTTTTCATAACGAAACCTGGGGCGGTGAGAAGGTGTTTGCCATCCTGTCCCGTATGGAAAAGGAGCCGACCCGTTTCCGGGACATGCTGGAGTTTATCCATCTGTGCCTGTGTCTGGGATTTGAAGGCCGCTACAAGGTTATGGAAAACGGCCGGGACGAATACGAGCAGGTGGTTCGTGGCCTCTATGACCAGCTCCGGGAACTGCGTGGTGACCGGGATAGCCGGCCGCTGGCGGATGCCACTGAAAACCTGATGCCGGCCCGCAACCGCCTGCGCAGCGGCCTGCCCCTCTGGGGCATTGGTGGCCTGTTTGTATTCGCCATGGCCGGGATCTATTCGCTCTACAACACGGCGCTGAACGAACGCATCAGGGAGGTGCTCAGCGTCCTGGAACAGCTACCGAAATAAGGACATCACTGTGATTCGGGTAGAACTTCCGGCGCTGATCGGGCGCCTCAACGACATTTCACGCCAGGCCCTGGAAGCCTCCGCGGCCTTGTGCATCAGCCGTCAGGGCGCCGAAATTACGCCGGCGCACCTGCTGTTCAAATTGCTGGAAACACCCTTTTCCGACGTGCGCCAGATTCTGGAACACGCCGGTATCAACCACCAGCAACTGCAACCGCTGGTGGGCGACAGCCTGAACGGCGAGCCACAGACCGCCGAGCCCTATCCCTCGTTCTCGCCGCTGCTGGTGGAACTGATGCAGGACGCCTGGCTGCTGGCCTCCACCGAACTGGGCCACAGCGAACTGCGCTCCGGTGCGGTGTTCCTGGCCCTGCTGATGAACGTCGACCGCTACCTGATGCCCCGGGTGGCACAGGCGCTGGTGGACATCAACCGGGAACAGCTACGCAAGCAGTTCGACCGGGTTACCGAAGGCTCTGTGGAGCGTCCGCAGCTGGCAGAAAACGGCGGTGCCAACCCCGTTGTTGAAGCTAATATGGATCCGCTCAAACGTTACGCCACCGATTTCACCAAGCTGGCCCGGGAAGAAAAACTCGACCCGGTAGTGTGCCGGGACGCCGAAATCGACCAGATGATCGACATTCTCTGCCGTCGCCGCAAGAACAACCCCATTGTGGTCGGCGATGCCGGCGTGGGCAAAAGCGCCGTGGTCGAAGGTCTGGCCCTGCGCATCGTCAACGGCGACGTGCCGGACCGCCTGAAAAACGTTGAACTCTGGACCCTGGACATGGGCGCCCTGCAGGCCGGGGCCTCCGTCAAAGGTGAGTTTGAAAAGCGCCTGAAGGGCGTGATCGAAGCCGTGAAAGGCTCGGGCACCCCGATCATCCTGTTCATCGACGAAGCCCATACCCTGATCGGCGCTGGCAACAGCGAAGGCGGCTCTGACGCTGCCAACCTGCTGAAACCGGCTTTGGCCCGGGGCGAGCTGCGCACCATCGCCGCCACCACCTGGCGCGAGTACAAGAAATACTTCGAAAAAGACCCGGCCCTCAGCCGTCGTTTCCAACCAGTTGCACTGGACGAGCCAACTCCGGGCGAAGCCGTCCACATCCTCCGTGGCCTGCGCACTGTCTACGAAAAAGCCCACCAGGTCCTGATCGCCGACAGCGCCCTGAAAGCCGCCGCTGAAATGTCCGCCCGTTACCTGGCCGGTCGCCAACTGCCAGACAAAGCCATCGACGTACTGGATACCGCCTGCGCCCGGGTCAGCCTGAACCTGAGTACGCCATCGAGGCGCCTGAGTCACGTGCGCAGTGAACTGCACCAGCTGGCCATGGAACAGGAACTGTTGAGCCGGGAACACACCCTGGGCCAGAACGTAGATGCCGAGCGTGAGCACGCCCTGGAGCAGCAGATTGCTGAGCTGACCGCCGAATCCGAAGCGCTGGAACAAAGCTGGAACGATCAGCGTGAACTCGTTGCCCGACTGGTCGAGATCCGCAAACAGCTACTGACCGGTGAAGCGCCTGTGGCAGAAGCTCATGACGGCACCACCGATTCCGAAGCGGAAGAACGCCCGGATCTGAAAGCCGAAGCCGCCGCCATCGAACAGGAGCTGGCCGAACTCCAGGCCGATGAACCCCTGGTTCACGCCCGTGTGGATGCCCGCCAGGTGGCCGAAGTCATCGCCGACTGGACCGGTATCCCGGTCAACCGCATGACCATCGACGAACTGGAAAAAATCACACACCTGCCGGCCTACCTGCAAGCCCACATCAAAGGCCAGGACACGGCCATCGACTGCCTGCACCAGCACCTACTCACCGCCCGTGCCGATCTGCGCCGGCCCGGACGCCCAATGGGCGCTTTTCTGCTGGTGGGCCCCAGTGGCGTGGGTAAAACCGAAACCGTGGTGCAACTGGCCGAACTGCTCTATGGCGGTCGCCAGTTCCTCACCACCATCAACATGTCGGAATATCAGGAGAAACACACCGTCTCCCGCCTGATCGGTTCACCCCCAGGCTACGTTGGTTTCGGTGAAGGCGGCATCCTGACCGAAGCCATCCGCCAGAAACCCTACTCCGTGGTGCTGCTCGACGAAGTCGAAAAAGCCCACTCGGAAGTCCTCAACCTGTTCTACCAGGCCTTCGACAAAGGCGAACTGGCCGACGGCGAAGGCCGGTTGATCGACTGCAAAAACGTGGTCTTCTTCCTGACCTCCAACCTCGGCTTCCAGACCATCGTCAACCACGCCAAAGAGCCGGAGAAGATCGAAGACGCCCTGTACCCGGAACTGGCCAACTTCTTCAAACCGGCGTTGCTGGCGCGCATGGAAGTGGTGCCTTACCTGCCTCTGGGCGAAGACACCCTCAACCGCATCGTTGGTGACAAACTCCAGCGCCTGGCCGATCAGATCAAAGCCCGTTACCACACCGAGGTGAAACTGGAAGACGGCCTGGTCGAAGCCATCCGTAGCCGCGCGACACGAAGCGAGAACGGAGCAAGGATGCTGGAGTCGATCATCGAAGGCGAACTGTTGCCGCCTGTGTCCCTGGCGCTGCTGGAAAAGCTGGCGGCCCGGGAGCCGGTGACGAAGGTGACGCTTGGGGTTACTGAAAACAAGTTCACGGGCACAGTCGCCTGACTTTCAGACTGACTGAATCGTAGCGCACCGTGGGGGCGGCGATCTCCATGAATAAGGAACGATATCAATGGGACGGATGCAGAAGGAACTGCACACCGGCATCGATTTGGCGGTGGCACTGATCAAACAGGAGACCCTGCCAGCGCTGTTGAACACCGCCACCCGCCAACTCGAAAACGCCTTCGGGCTCAGCAAATGCTGGGCGCTGGAACTCGATCTCAGCGGCCGGACCCTGCATTGCAGCAAACTGGACGAAGCAAGCGAATTCGATTGCAATGACTTCAGCCACCCCTTTGCCCATGTCCTGCAGACCGGCCAGCCGCGGGAGCTCACCCGCGCCGCCAGCTATCGCCTGGACCATGCCGGCTTCCAGACGCTCCTGGAACTTAGTGGACGCCCGAGAAGCTTCTGGCTGGAACCCCTCAAAGGCGAAGACGGCCGCACCCTCGGCATGCTCGTGTTGTGCGGCGACCATCCTGACTGGCAGGGCATCGTCACGCAGCCACTGTACAGCGGGCTGAAACAACTGCTGGTGCATCAATGGATCAGCCAGCTTCAAACCCGTGATCAGGTGTGGCAACGGCGACTGCTCAAACGCTCCCTCGACCACCTGCATGACGCAGAATCCCTGCGCCAGCGTTGCAGCCAGCTGGCCGATACCCTCGTTGGTAATTCCGAAGCCATGACCCAACTCCGGGCCCAGGTGGTTCGGGCTGCCAGCAGCCAGCTGTCGGTGTTGATCCAGGGCGAGACCGGTTGTGGCAAGGATGTGGTTGCCCGGGGCATTCACGATATGTCCGACCGCGCCAGCGGGCCCCTGGTGGTGGTTAACTGTGCCGCCATCCCCGACACCCTGCTTGAAAGCGAACTGTTCGGCCACACCAAAGGCGCCTTCTCCGGCGCGGACCAGGCCAAGGAGGGCCTGCTGGCCCAAGCCAACGGCGGCACCCTGTTCCTGGATGAAATCGGCGACATGCCCATGGCCCTGCAATCAAAACTGCTGCGGGTGCTGGAAAGCCGACAGTTCCGCCCGTTGGGCGCCCGGGAAGAGCAGCACTCGGATTTCCGACTGGTGGCGGCAACCCATCAGCCGCTGCAGGAGGGCATTGAGGATGGCCGGTTCAGACGGGACCTTTTCTACCGCCTCAGCCAGTTCCCCCTGCGAGTCCTGCCCCTGCGCGAGCGCTGTGAAGATCTGGAAGCGCTCAGCCGTCACTTCATCCGGCTCTACACCGAGCGCGAGGGCAGCGGCCCGCTGGGCATCAGCAGTCACGCCCTGGGTGCGCTGGCCGACTACAACTTCCCGGGCAATGTGCGGGAACTGCGTAACATCATCGAGCTGGCCTGTCTGCAAACCCCGGCCGGCGACGATATTCAGCCGGAGGTCCTGCGCCTGGACGACCTGTTCGCCGAATCCCCGGATTCGACCATGGCCTTCGTGGAAGCCAAAGCCATCCCGGGCGTACCTCCTGCCGATGATATCCGCGACCTGAAAGCCGCGGCCCAGGCCTTTGAGGCCGCCATCATCCGGGAACGTTTGCGCCAGTATGGCGGCAATCGCGCCCAGGCGGCGGAAAGCCTGGGGCTGCCGAAACGCACACTGGCCCATAAATGTCTGAAGTATCAGGTAACCGAAGTATGACCCTGAAAGACCTGCACCGATTGCCCTTGATGGTCCTCCTGTTGGTGAGTGCCAGCAGCTGGGCCGATACCCGCCGGGCGGAAGCCCAGGCCTGCACCCAGGAACCGAACCGGCTGGAGCGTCTCGTATGTTTTGATGAGGTGTTCGGCACGCCACTGGCACAGTACGAGGCCGGCCAGCATCCAGGTTTGGTGAACCAGCCGGAGCGCTGGCGCCGGGTGTTTGCCCAGGCCAGCGGAAACGACGCCGGTAGCGTGGCTTATCGCGACACGGGCAGCGCGGCCGGTCATCTGGTGACGGTGACTGCACTGGGGGTAAAGCCACCACGGCCGGTGCTGTCGCTGCAGTGCCATAAAAACATCACCGAGTTGGCCATCATGTTGCCGGAGCCGCTGGACCGTGAACGGGTCGAAGTGACTCTGGGGCCCCAGCGAGCACATTGGCGGGTCCGGGATGAAGGTTTGGTGGTCAGTGCCGGTCGTGGCCTGCCAGCCATTCGTACCGCACTGGATGTGGTCAATCAGCCCGATGTGCGCCTGCAGGCGGGGGTTCGGGAGCTTGATGGCCTGCTGTTCGACCTCAACGGCTTTGCGGAGGCGATCAAGCCTTTGCGCCAGGCCTGTGGCTGGTAAGGAGTGATGGCATGCAGGTGATTGAGCAGCATCCTTATGTTGACCAGGTACTGACCCCGATTCCGGGTGACACCGGGGTCGGCGAGAGCCTGGCCGAAGACAGCACGCTGGAGTTTCTCGAAGACGAGATCATGAAAGTGGGGTCGCTGGCCCACAACGACATCGACTGGCACAAGGTTGAAAGCGAAGCGCTGAAACTGGTGGCGGATCGCAGCAAGGACATCAAGGTGCTGGGTTTTGTCATGCTCAGCCTGCAGCGCGGCGGCGATGGTGAACGGTTTGCTCTGTCGCTGTACCTGCTGCACCGGGTGCTGGAAGACTGGTGGGAAAACGCCTGGCCCTATCCTGGCGCCAAGGGCCAGCGGGCCCGCAAGATGCTGTTTACCCAGATGCTGCAGCGGGCGCTCAAAGCGGTCGAGAGCCTGAACTTTGACGCCAGCGTTGGGGATGGTCGTCAGTTCTGTCTGGACCTGGTTGAGAAACTGGATGCCCAGGCTAAAGACCGGGACTTGCCTGACGACGCCCTGTTCGACCTGAAGCGGGCCGTGGAAAAGCTGCCCAAGCCGGATCAGGCCACGGCGCCCCGGACGGCGTCTGAAAGCACCTCGACAAACAAACAGGAGAGCACGGCCAGCTCATCGCCCTCCAGCTCGGCCAGTTCCAACACCACGGCCGCGTCGCTGGGCAATCTGACACTGGATCCGAGTAACGAGCGTGCGACCCGACAGAGCCTGCTCAAGGTCGCTGAACTGCTGACCAGCAGCGAACCGGACAACGCCCTGGGCTACCGCATGCGTCGGTATGCCATCTGGCAGAGTATCACCAGCCTGCCGCCAACCCGGGATGGCAAACGCACCGACCTGGCCGCCGTGAGCGGCGACCGGGTGGCCGAGTACAAGGAAGCTCTGGAGAAAACACCGGATCTTGAACTGTGGCAGCGCATTGAACTAAGCCTGTCGGTCAGCCCGTTCTGGCTCGATGGCCACTGGCTCAGCGCCCGGGCGGCCATGGCCCTCGGCTATACCGATTGCGCGGAGGCCATCCGGGAAGCCCTGAAAGCGTTTGTCGACCGCCTGCCGCAACTGGCCGAGCTCACCTTCAACGATGGCACGCCGTTTCTCAGTGACGATGGCGCGGATTGGTTGCACACAGCCCCCACGGCTGGCAAAGGAACGGGCGGAGGTGCCAACCCCTGGGAACAGGCATTCGACGGTGCACTGGAGCTGGTCCGGCAGAACAATCTGGCGCCGGCCATGGAACTGCTGGAGCAGGGGCTGGCCGATGCCCGGGAGCCGCGGGAGCGCTTCTACTGGCGCCTGGCCACGGCCCGGCTGCTCAAGGAAACCGGCCTGAAAGCCCTGGCCGCCGAACAGATACAGGATCTGAAAAACCAGATCCAGGGGCGGGTTCTCGATGACTGGGAACCGGCTCTAATCAAACAACTGGAACGACTGGCGTAACGCCCGCAAGACGCAACGAACGCAGGAATGGAAACCATGTGGAGAAAAGCATTACTCATTGGTCGTTGGCTTCTGCCCTACATCCGCAGCGCCGCCCCCGTCACCCTGGCTCTGGGGGTGATCGCCCTGCTGGTGGCCACCTGGTGGCTGGGGCCACTCCTGGAAATTAACGGAGATTACCCGCTGATGGCCTGGCAGATGCGTGCTCTGGTCACCCTGGGGGTGGTCCTGTTGGTGGTGATAGTCTGGGGCACCATGCTGGCCCGTCGCCTGGGTAAAGTGAACAAGGCCAAGGCCGAGGAGCAGCGGGAGCAGGAAGACCCGATTCTGCCCATGGAGCGTCGTCAACAGCGGCTGCTGGACCGACAACTGCAGGCGTTGAAAAGCAACCTGCCGGGTCGCAAGGGCCTGTACCGTCTGCCCTGGTATCTGGTGATGGGCCTGGAAGATGCGGGCAAGACCAGCCTGATCCAGCGGGCCGGGCAAACCTATACCCTGACCAACGTCACCCGTAACAACCGTGGCGACCGTAACCCGTTCAGTTTTGACTGGTGGATTGGCGACAACGGTGTCCTGATCGATCCGGATGGCGAACTGCTGAGCCAGAACCAGGGTGAAGGCGCCACCGGGGAAATCCAGAGCCGGCTGTGGAACCACTTTATCGCCTGGCTGGAACGCAGTCGGCCCCAGCGGCCGCTCAATGGCGTTATCCTGGCTGTGGATCTTGCGCGCCTGAGCGCGGCCAACGAACAGCAGCGTGAATCCAACGCCATTCTGCTGCGCACCCGCCTTCGGGAGCTGATGGAACAGCTGGGTTCCCGGCTGCCGGTGTATGTGACCTTCACCAAGATGGACCTGATGTACGGCTTTGCGCCGTTTGTCCGTACCCTCAGCAAGGCCGAGAAGGACAAGGCCCTGGGGTTCACCTTCCGGTTGGATGGCCAGCAGGATCAGGACCAGTGGCTGGAACAGTTTGCCGAGCGCTACGCCGATATGGTGGACGAGCTCACCGAACGCCTGCCGGACGTACTGGCCAACACCCGTGACAACGAAGAACGGGCAGCGGCGTATTCGTTCACCCGCCAGTTGGCGGGCCTGAGGCCGGCCATGGAGCAGTTCCTGTCCGACCTGCTGTCGGCGGATGCCTTCTCCACACCGGCGCTGGTACGCGGCACCTACTTCACCTCCGTGTTGCAGGAAGGCGTGCCCGAGGATGCCTTTGTCTCGGCTGCCGCCCGGAACTACCAGATGTCGGACCCGATCCAGCCGGCTCAGCGTGGTGGCCAGTCTGCGAGCCTGTTCACCAAGGGCCTGTTCCCCGAAATCATCTATCCGGAGGCGGGCCTGGCCGGGGATAACCGGCGAGTGGTGCGCCAGCGTCATCGCCGGGTCGCGGTTGCCGCCGTGGTGGCCCTCGCCGCCGGTGCGGGCATGACCGCAGGCTGGCAGCACTATTTTCTCCAGAATGCCGAAGCCGCCGCCCAGGTGGAAAACCGGGTGAAAAGCTATCTCAATGACTGGCAGCCGGTTGGCTACGAGCCGGACACCACCGGCCGTAATCTGCTACAACCGCTGGATGAACTGCGCGACGCCACCCTCGCCTTCGGCGATTACCGTAAGGAATGGCCGCTGGTAACCGACATGGGGCTGTACCAGGGGCACAAGGTGGGCCCGGAAGTGGATAAGGCCTACCTGAACATGCTGGCCTATCAATACCTGCCCGCGCTGATGTTTGGCGTGATGGAAGAAATGGGGCAGGCGCCGGATAACAGCACTGAGCGGCTCGAACACCTGCGCGTATTGCGGATGCTGTACGATGCCAGCGGCCGCCGTACCGACATCGTGTCCGGGTACATGCGTGAGTACTGGCAGGCCCGTTTCCCCGGCCAGCGCGATGTGCAGAATCGCCTGTACGGGCACCTGCAATACGCCATGGTCCACACGGATCTGTCGGACCTGGCGGCTAACGGCGACCCCACCGCCACCATGGCGCTGGCGCCTTTCCGCAGCAGTGTCGAATGGGCTCAGCACGAGCTTGGCCGTATCAGCACCTCAGACCGCGTGTACCGTGAGCTAGAGAACGAGGCCAGTCGTGATTTCCCGACGCCACTGGAATTGGCTCGCAGTTCCGGCCCGGCGTTCTCGACCGTATTCACGCGCCTGGACAGTTACGGCGAACCGCTTGCCGAGGATGTGCCGTCAGCACAGGACCCGCTCTCGATCCCGGCGTTGTTGACCCGGGAAGGCCTGGAAAAGTGGTTCCTGCGAGAATCCGGATCGGTGACCGAACTGGCCTTGATTGACGCCTGGGTGCTGGGCCGCCGGGATGATGTCGATTTCAGCAAGGCCGACGAGGCCGAGTTGCTGGCCAGCCTGCAGACGCTTTACGCCGAGCACTATGCCGAGGCCTGGCGCACAGCGCTGAGCCGGCTGGATATCCATCGGTTTGAGGACCTGAACCACGGCGTCCGTATTCTCGACAGCCTGACCAGCGGTCATCAACCACTGGCCCGATTGCTGGCCCAGGTGCGGGAAAACACCCGCCTGATACCGGTAGGCGAAGGCGACGCAGAAGCCGCACGCAAGTCGCTTGAGCAGTCCCCCCATTACCGCATGCTGCAGGATATAGAACGCCAGTTCAGCGACCTGAACCAGCTCACCCGCAAACAGGGTGAGGAGCCGTCTGGCCTGGAGGAAGTCATGCTGGTGGTGGCGGAGCTGCACGAATACATGCGTAACATCCAAGAATCTCCGGATACCGGCAAAGCCGCCCTCAGCGCCGCCCGTGCCCGCATGGGCCTGCAAGGCGCCGATCCGATTTTCACCCTGCAGCGCATGGCCGATCACCAACCCGAACCCCTGAACCGGATACTGAACCGCCTGGCTACCGAAAGCTGGCGGGTGGTGCTGGACAGGGCTGTGGCCCAGCTGGAGCGTGACTGGTATCGGGAGGTCTACCAGCCGTTCCAGCAGAATCTGGCCCGGCACTATCCGTTTACGCAGGGGGCTGCGCGTGACGCTGCGCTACAGGATTTCGAGCGTTTCTTTGCCCCGGACGGCATTCTGGAAACTTTCTACAACAATAACCTGAAGCTGTTTCTGGAAGACCATCCTGAGCAAGTGGGCGACGCCCGCAGGGCCAGCCTTGTGCGCCGGGATGTGGTGGCAGCGCTGGAGCGGGCGAGGCAGATTCGTCAGGCATTCTTTACCCGGAGCGGCACGTTGGACGTGGAGTTTGCCCTGGAGCCCCTCAATCTGAGTAACAACAAACGCCGTTCGGTGGCGAACATCGATGGCCAGCTGGTGGAATTCTCCCATGGTCCGCGCCAGAACGTTCCGCTGATATGGCCCAACACGCTGCGAGATGCCGTGGAAACCCGCATCACCCTGGTGCCAGTGCAGGTCAATCGATCTCCTCGGAGCATCTCCGAGAGCGGTCCATGGGCCCTGTTCAGACTGTTGGGCCAGGCAGATATTACCGGAGTCAGCAGTAATACCGTGGATGTCAGGTTTCGGGTGGACGATGGAGAAATGAAATACCGTCTGCATGCCGCCAGCACTATCAACCCCTTCACGCAACAGCTGCTGGCAGGGTACCGGATACCACGAAGTCTTTATTGATCTGGTCTCGATGGCGGAATCAGGGGTCAGATGAATGCTTTCATCTGACCCCATCTTCACCCCAAACTCCGAAGCTTACATGTTCGGATAATTCGGGCCGCCGCCCCCTTCCGGGGTTACCCAGTTGATGTTCTGGGCAGGGTCCTTGATGTCACAGGTCTTGCAGTGAACACAGTTCTGGGCGTTGATCTGGAATTTCTTGCCGCTGCCGTCTTCCGCTTCGACGACTTCATACACGCCGGCAGGGCAGTAGCGCTGCGCGGGCTCGTCGTATTTCGGCAGGTTTTCCTTCAGGGGAATATCCGGATCGGTCAGCTTCAGGTGAACCGGCTGGTCTTCCTCGTGGTTGGTGTTGGAAATGAATACCGAGGACAGGCGGTCGAAGGTCAGCTTGTTATCCGGCTTCGGATAGTTGATCTTCTTGGCCTCGGACGC
>Ga0114984_1000324_pt1 | contig 18708 bp, 16 predicted proteins | sample Shrwel1BS1Day1_FD_96987 | JGI IMG/M metagenome (GOLD analysis project Ga0114984, IMG submission 96987) | Subsurface microbial communities from deep shales in Ohio, USA - Utica-3 well 1 S-1-Day1 | ecosystem: Environmental > Aquatic > Deep subsurface > Shale gas/oil reservoir > Produced water/Flow...
GGTGGGGGAGGGCTGACAGGTCGATGCGTGCGCCCATCCGTGAGCACTCAATGAGCATCAGCGTCGTCCCCAGCACACCCGCCATGCTGATGTCCTTGGCTGCGCGACACAGGCCTGCTTCGGCGATCTCCGGGAGAAGCCGCAGATCGCCCTGTAGTCGCGACGATGGGGCACGAGTCGAGGCATTCCAGAACGGCGCCCCCCCTTCCCACTGTCCTCGCAAGTCGACGGCCATCAAGAGCTCGTCTCCGTCTTGCGCAGCGAAACTGCTCAGCAGCGCCTTTGCTCTTCCGAGGACGGCTACGGCAAGTTGTCCGTTTGCTGCTTGGTAGTTGCTGTGACCTCCCACGATGGGCACCCCGTACGCCACTGACGCGGCGGCCATGCCCTCCAAGATGGGGTGGGCCTGTGTCGCCCCGGCGCTCCAAATCGCATCCACCACAGCGATCGGGCGCCCCCCCATGGCCGCGATGTCGCTGAGGTTGACCATCACAGCGCTGTAGCCAGCAAACCAGGGCATGGTGGACACAAAGTCCTCCACGAGCCCTTCTATGGCCAGAAGCAGGTGGCCGTCATGGTCCGGGATGGCTGCGCAATCGTCGCCGAGCAGCACACCGTCCCGCTCTGCCAGGGTGAGGTCGTTCAAGCCCTTTGGCATGGCTTTCGCCAGCGTCTCTGCGGCGGAGCAAATGTCGAGCTTGTGAGCAAAGCCGCGACTGGAGCGAACGGCCTGCACTACCTCGTCAAGGCGAATGGAGGTGTTTGAAGCCGCGCTCATGGCCGCGCTCCATGCTGATGGACGGCGTGGGTCAGGAAGCCCCATTCGGGCTGCTCACAGGCTGGGTAATAACCCAAATCGGCCTGCATGAGGGTATGGGGTCGGCCATGTAACACGTCCTCCTGAACGGGAGTCCAGTTCAGCCTCCGGAACAAGGGAACGTTCTGGCTCTGCACCTGTGCCCAGAATGTCTGCGCCCCTTGGGCGTTGGCCGTGCATACCGCAAGGCGAATCAGCGTGGCGCCGATGCGTCCGACGTGACGGAACGAAGGGTGGACTGCCAAGCGTGACCCCCACCACACGCCAGGTTCAGCCTCGTGGATGCGCACCGTGCCAATCACCTGGTCGCACTCTCCCGCTACGCTGGTGCAGGCCACCAGCAGACGCGCATGCTCATCGATGACATCTCGGTCGTCGCCGACGAAGACGCCCTGTTCAACGCAAAACACGGCACGTCTGAGTGCATGGGCATCGCGATGCTCCCATGTCTCGCTGGCTTGCTTGATGCGGAATGTCACAGGCTGAAAGACTTGAGGGAGCTCACACAAGGTTGCGGTTTCCATGGCGTTTATCTCCTTGCTGTTCGATGCTCAAACCATTGCCCCCACCGGGCCGTCCTCGTAGATGGAGAGTGACGAGCAGGCGCCACATTTGCCACATCCCGCCTTGATGTCACTGGAGCGCAAACTGGCTGCTCTCACCATCTCACCCAGCGGTTCAAGAACTGCGCGCATGAAGCCGGGATCAGGCGCTGGATGGCTTTCCAAGGCGGTACCAGTGATGGGGACAAAGGGCACGACGAAGGGATAAACACCGATATCCAACAAGCGCTTTCCCATCGCCAGGATTTCATCGACGCTGTCGCCCAGACCGGCCAGGATGTAGGTGCTGACCTGACCACGACCGAACACCGAAACCGCCGCTTCGAAGGCGCTGAAATACCTTGTCAATGGCACACTGGCCTTGCCCGGCATGACGCGTGCCCGAACCTGAGGGTTGACTGCTTCGAGATGCATGCCGACGGTGTCGACCCCCGCGTCTTTCAGGCGCTGGAACCATTCATCGGTATCAGGCGGCTCGCATTGCGCCTGAATGGGCAAGTGGGGTACCGCAGCCTTGATGGCTCTCACGCTGTCGACCAGGACGGCTGCCCCCCGATCCGGCGTGGCTGGCGTTCCGGTAGTCAGCACCATGTGTTTGATGCCATCCAGCTCGTATGCGGCTTTGGCAACCTCGGCCAACTGTTCCGGTGTCTTGTGGGCGATGGTTCGACCTGCAGTCAGGGACTGGCCAATCGAGCAGAACTGACAACTCTTCTTGCGACTCTCATACCGGATGCAGGTCTGCAGCACCGTGGTCGCGAGCACGTCGCGACCATGCAGTGTGGCGATGTGGGAGTACGGAATGCCGTCTGCTGTTTGTCCCGCATAGAACTTTGGGGTGCTCGGGAAGCTGATTTGCGCAATGGGGATGCTGGCGTGCTTCAGCGTGCTGTTCCCATTTGCATCAGGTGAATCGGCCACAAACGGAGAGTCGAAGGCCGGTGCGGTGTGCACCGGGATCATCACGGTGTGCCCTTCGATGGTGACCGCCTTGTGGTCGGTAGGGCCGGCCCCCCCACGTCGGCTGGGCGAGCCTGCAGACGGATCATTCAGGCGTAGGCCCCGTGACTGCAATTCAGTCACCAGGGCCCGGGCTTGAGGGCTCATTGTGTCGGGGGAGGTGGTGACGACAGACATGTTGGTACTCCTCAAGAAGCGGAGGTGACCCGTTGATGGTCGCCAGTCGGGACGGGGGATTCAACGGCACCGCTATCCACGGAAAGCGATGCCATCGGTGGGGCGGTGAGGGCCTGGCTGCGAGACGTGGTCCGCACAGGAGACATGACCCGCTCGTCCAGGTTGAGGCTGAGCAATTCGGGGCGGGCGTAGTGCCCCACCGAATCCATCATTCGCTTGCGCTTGGTGACCAGGCTCATGTCCAGGTCAGCGATGAGCAGGCCTTCGCCTTCCTTGAGCGGCGGCGCCAGGTGAACCCCCTCGGGCGAGACAATGGCCGTGCAACATCCGCCTCGCAGCGCCTTCTGCATGCCAGGATCCGGCGTGATCGACTGAATTTGTTCATCAGTCAGCCAACCTGTGCTGTTGATGACGAAGCAGCCAGATTCGAGCGCGTGATGGCGGATGGTGACCTCCATCTGGTCTGCGAAGATGGGGCCAACCAGTGAGCCGGGAAACTGGGCGCAGTGGATCTCCTCGTGCTGAGCCATCAGTGCATACCGCGCCAATGGGTTGTAGTGCTCCCAGCAGGCTAGGGCGCCGACACGGCCAACGCCGGTGTCCACGACTTTGAGACCGCTGCCATCCCCTTGTCCCCACACCATGCGCTCGTGGAAGGTGGGCGTGATCTTGCGGCGCTTGAGGAGCAGGCGGCCTGTTTCATCGAAGATCAACTGCGTGTTGTAGATCGTGCCGTGATCACGTTCGTTGACGCCCAGCACGACAACCATGCCGTGTTGGCGGGCACGCTGTGCCACAGCGTCGGTCACCGGACCGGGCACCACCACCGCGTGCTCATACAGCGCCATGTGCTCGGCCCCGGACGCCACAGGTGGCCGGATGAACGAGAAGTAAGGGTAGTAAGGCACGAAGGTCTCGGGGAACACGATGATCTGAACACCCTGGCGGGCGGCTTGATCGATCGTCTCGAGCACCTTGTGCAGGGTGCCCTCGGCTTCGTGCAGCACCGGCGAGATCTGTGCTGCGGCGGCCTTGATGATGCGTGGTTTGCTCATGGTGGGGTACCTGGTCGGTGAGTCTTCTGGGGTTAGAGGGTCCAGGTATCGAGAATGAAAGCCTTCTCCTTGCGGTGCAGCAGGACGATGTCCAGCACGTCCAGCGGATTGATAGGCTTGATGCCTTCAATCAATGCCCCCTCACCGTGGCCATACAGCGCTTGCAAGGCAAAACGGCAGGCATAGACCTTGCCGCCTTCGGCGATGAACTTGGCAATCTGGTCATTGAAGTTGAGGTGCCCAGGGAATGCAGCGTCACCCAGCTTGGGGAAGCCGCGCTTCACGCCCAGGGTCACGCCCGGGCCATACAGCAGCACCGAGGTTTCGAAGCCCTTGCGCTGCAAGCGAGTGGCTTGCAGCAGGTTGACGAAGCCAATCGATCCTTCAAAGGCCACAGTGTGGAAGGTCACCAGAGCCTTTTCGCCCGGTTCGGCCTTCACGTCTTCGAAGACCTTCTCTTCATAGTCGACCAGGAAATCGCCGATCGCATTGGGGGCTTTGGTCACAACAGGCATAAGGAACTCCAATCAGAATGGGTTGAACAGACAGGTATCAAGTTGCGCGCGCTGATTTGATTGGTGCATTGCGTGTGCCATCAACGCCCCACCGCATGCAATCAAGTGCCGATCAATCTGTGTGCTGCCTGGGGTGATGAGCGAGATTCGGCCATGGGTGGCGTCGCATGCGATCAAGCGCCTAGACGGGTGCCACGCGATCCCCATCTTCGTTGTGGGGGCTCACGCACCAGGGGGGCTCGCAGGTGTCCGGGGTAGGGGCCCAAACTTGGGGCGCGAGCGTCTCCTTGCACGAATTGAGTGCAAACATGGATGCAATCAAGTGGCACGCTTGATGCAATCAAATGGCGCATGAGCACCTTCATGAAACACTGGGCCCAGCGCTTGCGTGCCAGCGGCAAACCTGCCTACCTGCTGATCCCTGAATTGCTGGCCGAGGACGTGGCATCCGGGCGTCTGACACCGGGGGATCGTTTACCGCCGTTGCGAGACTTGGCGAATGCGTTGGGACTGAACTACACGACTTTGGCTCGTGCGATGGCAGAGGCACAGAAGCGGGGGCAGATCGATGCCCGACCTGGTCGTGGCAGCTTTGTGCGTAGCGCCGCACCGGCTATGCCCTTGCGAGGAGGGGGGGCGGCCGAGATGACCATGAATCTGCCGCCTGAGCCGACCGACCCGCAGTTGCTGTCACGCATGGCCGAGGGGTGCAAACAGATGTACGAGGACCCACGTCGCTTATTGGCACATCTGCGTTACCAGGACTTCGGTGGCAGTTCTGCTGACAGAGACGCCGGAGCACGCTGGTTGAACGGCATCATGGGCGCGACCTCGGCCGAACGGGTGCTCGTGGGTCCGGGTATACACGGCATCTTGTGCGGCCTGATGAGTTTGCTGGCTCGCCCTGGCGACACTGTGTGCGTGGAATCAGTCAGTTATCCAGGCATCAAAGCTTTAGCCACTCAGTTGGGCGTCAAGTTGCATGCGCTCCCGGTGGACCAGGACGGCATTTGCCCACAGCACTTTGAGGAGGCCTGCAAGCATGTGCACCCCAAGGCGCTGTACTGCAACCCGACCATGCTCAACCCGACCTCGGTGACCATGAGTCCAAGACGCCGTGAAGCCTTGGCGGACATTGCATTGCGCTACGCTGTGCCCATCATCGAAGACGATGCTTATGGTGCCCTGCCAGCGAAGCGCCCCACCACGTTGGCGGAACTGGCGCCGGAACTCACGTATCACGTCACTGGGTTTGCCAAATGCCTGGGGGCTGGCTTACGAGTGGCTTATGTGCATGCCCCCACCGTCCAGGCGACACAGCGCTTGGCGGGGGCCATGCGCGCACTGACCGTGATGGCTGCACCGCCAACCGTTTCGTTGGCCACACAGTGGATCAATGATGGCACCGCGAGCTTGGTGGTGCAGGCCATTCGCAAGGAGACCAACGTGCGCCAGGCCCTCCTGAGCAAACATCTGAGCAATTGGGAGGTTTGGAGCCAGCCCGATTGCTTCCATGCTTGGTTACAGCTGCCGGAGACACTGAGCCCCAACGAAGCCGCTGCGTTTTGGCGATCTCGCGGTGTGGCAGCGGTAGCCAGCACCGCCTTTGCCACCAACACAGCGCCGCCGCGGGCGGTACGTCTATGCCTCGGTGGGGCCACCACGGCATCGCAGTGCGAGCAGAGCCTGCGCGTGGTGGCCGATGTGCTGCGTCATCCGCAACAAGTGCATGCCTCGGTGATGTGACTGGGGCACGTGCTCGCTGGGCCAAGTTCATCGCGGCACGATGAACGTGCTGGGCTCACGGATCAAGCTCGTTTGATTGTCACTGCGGCTGGCGATGCGGAAATGCAGACCCAGTATCTTGCCTCTCAACCGCGCTGCTTCAGCAGCTGGCAACCGCACAGCCACCATGACCTGCCGGTCTTCAATCGGACCAAGCAGCATGGGCTCGCGCACCACCACCTGAGCGCCCGGCAGCTCATCTACCCCGAGGTCGATACGCTGGAGCACCTCGGTCTGGTTCATGAGTTGCAGGCGGTACACGTTTTCAATGACCCCGTCATCGACCATACGGGCCATGACGCCGCGGTCGCGGATCACGTCGACTCGCACATCTGGGCGCTGCATCACGGACCAGACCAGGGCCGCCACGGCCAGAGCCATCAAACCTGCGTAGATACGCACTCGGTGACGGGCGAACACGGGCGTGGCGGTGTTCGCCCCGGCTCCTTGCTGGGCATCCAGTTCGCGCGGGGTGGCAAATCGGATCAGTCCGCGTGGCTGTCCGATACGGTCCATGATGTGGTCACAGGCGTCGATGCACAGGGCGCAACTGATGCAGGCGGCTTGCGCCCCCTGACGAATGTCGATGCCGGTGGGGCAGACCTGCACGCAGACCGTGCAGTCCACGCAGGCGCCCGCCTGTTGAGCCGACGCCTTGTTGCGTGCCTCACGCTGCGTGCCACGGGGCTCTCCGCGTTGGGCGTCATAGGCCACGATCAACGTGTCCGCATCCATCAGCGCGCCTTGGAAACGGCCGTAGGGACACATGTGCAGACACACTTTCTCACGAAGGAATCCCGCATTGGTGTAGCAGAGCAGCCCGTAAAAACCCGCCCAGAAGGTGTCCCAGAAGCCCATGTCGAGGTGCAGGGCCTGTTGCGCCATCTCCCGGATGGGAGAAAACCAGCCGACAAATGTGAAGCCCGTCCACAAGCTGATGGCCACCCAGGTCGCCTGCTTCCCTCCGCGGCGCAGTAGCTTCTGGGCAGTCCACGGAGATCGGTCCAGCTTGAGCCTCAGGTGGCGATCGCCTTCAAAGCGGCGTTCTACCCACATGAACAGTTCTGTGTACACGGTTTGAGGGCAACTGAAGCCACACCACACACGGCCAGCAAGGGTGGTCACCACGAACAACAGCATGGCGCAGAACACCAACAAGCCTGTGAGGAAGATCAGGTCCTGCGGCAACAGGATGAGATTCCCCAAGTAAAAGCGCTTGGCCTCAAGGTCGAAGCGCGCTAGCTGTCTGCCATGCCACTGCAGCCAGGGTATTCCGAAAAAGAACAGCTGCGTCGCCCACAGTGTGGCCCATCGCATGCGGGTGAATCGACCGTTGGTGGCGCGCGCCTGAACTTTGTTGGCGGCCTCAACACCGGGCAAAAGCGGCCCGGGCATGATGGGGATGATTCGTCGGGATTCGGACATGATCAGACCTTCTGAGGAACGGGGGAAGCGATGGGGTGCTGCAGGGCACCCATCCATAGAGCCGGGCGCAGAGCCTGGTCCAGCAAACGCAGTCGCAGCGTGAGGTCACGAGCGTCATCGGCCAGTAGCTCGTCTTCGCGGAAGTAGACCTGTTGCAGGTGCAGCGTTCCGCAAGCGGCCTGGCGAGACAGCTGGCGATGACGGTCCAGCTCATGGCGCAAGCCGTCTTCTTCGCTGCGCAGCAGCACCCAAGCCAGACGTCCCGGTTGCGCACCTTCGCGTTGGAACCACACCGGGCAGACCACAACGTAGCCATCCCACTGGAGGTTGGGCACCTCATCCAGCCGACCTTGCAGGTGCCAACCTCGCTCCAGTGCGCTTGCCTGCACGACGGACTGTTCTCCTGTCAGACCGAAGTCCGCCCGCCACGAAATCGCACCGGCTCGTGACCCGTCCAGCAGGTCGGGCAGCACGTAGTCCCGCAAGGCCACGTTGGATGAGTGAACCAGGGCTTCAACCGCCATGCACTGTGACCAGGCCAGCCATGCAGCGGCCGCGTTGCGCTGGGCCAGGGTGCTCAATTCACGCGATAGCTCAGCAACAGGTGCACCGTGCCCCCCCATGGATCGAGGCACGATCAGGCGCTGCAGACCCAGCGCAACAACCTCGGCCAGCGAAGTCTCTGGCGACGCCTCAGGGTCTTTGGGTGTGTATGTGTTCGGCATGCCGCCATGGTTGACCCAATCAGGCTGAGACGCCATACTCAGATTTCATTCATTTTGACCGGATCAGATCGTTCGCGTCGACACCATGAGTACCTTGTACGAACAGTTGGCCGAAGCCATCGAGACGCGCATTCGGGCAGGTCTGTTGCTCCCTGGCGAGCGTCTGCCATCGGTGCGGCAGGTCTGCCACAACGTGCAGGTCAGCCCGGCAACGGTGTTTCAGGCTTACTACCTGCTTGAGTCGCGAGGCCTGATCGAAGCTCGCCCGCGCTCGGGCTATTACGTCCGTAAACCCGTCCGCAAAGGGCAGGTGCAGGTTCAAACGGCACCGGTGAGTGCCACGACCACCGAGGTGGCCATCAGCGAATTGGTCTTTGAGGTGTTAGGTACAACGCGTGACACCGACGTGGTACCGCTGGGTTCGGCCTTTCCCTCGCCCGCGCTTTTTCCACTGGATCGCCTGGCCCGCTGTGGTGCTCGTGCCATGCGCCACCTCGCCCCCCAGGCCATGACGGCGGAGCTCACCATCGGCAATACTCGCCTTCGCGATGCGCTGCGGGCTCGCTACAGTCGACACGGCATCGCTGTGAATGCCGACGATCCCATCATCACCAATGGCGCCATGGAGGCCCTCAACCTGTGTCTCCAGGCCGTCACGCAGCCGGGGGATGTGGTCGCGGTGGAAAGCCCCACGTTTTATGCCGCGTTACAAGCTTTGGAGCGCTTGCATCTGCGTGCAGTCGAGGTGCCCACCGACCCGGACTTGGGCGTCGATCCCGATGGGCTGGCGGCCGTCCTGCGTAGCCACCGTGTCGCGGCCTGCTGGCTCATGCCGAGTTGCCAGAACCCCTTGGGCGCGCTGATGCCAACGGCCCGGAGGCAGGCCATCGTGCGATTGCTGGCCCGTTCAGGCGTACCGCTGATCGAGGACGACGTGTACGGTGAGCTCTATCACGGCGCCACCCGGCCGCTACCCCTCAAAGCGTTCGATCAGGACGGACTGGTGCTGCACTGCAGCTCGTTTTCAAAGTGTCTGGCTCCGGGATACCGGGTGGGTTGGGCCGCGGCAGGGCGTTATGCCCCGGTGGTACAGCGACTGAAGATGATGAGTTCGCTTGCCACGGCCGTGCCTTCGCAGTTGGCTTTAGCGGAGTTTTTGGAGCAGGGCGGTCTAGAGCGTCACCTACGGCAACTTCGGATGGCGCTCGCCAGCAATCTGGGGCGAGTGCGCAACCAGGTGCTGAAGTACTTTCCTGCAGGCACACGGGTATCTCAGCCTCAAGGCGGCTACTTTCTGTGGCTTCAGTTGCCCGATCATGTCGACACGCTCGCGCTGCACCGTCAGGCATTGGACCAAGGTATCAGTACCGCGCCCGGAGTGCTTTTTTCTGCAGATCGGCGCTTTCGTCATGCCCTGAGGCTGAACGCTGGCCACCCTGACGATGCCCGTGTGGTCAATGCCATCCGCACGCTGGGAGAGCTGTGTGGCCGTGGCCCCTGACCAAGTCATTCGTGCCTACCGAGGTCCTCTAGGATCGGGCAATCGGGCCGGTGATCCCCTGCGCAGCAACTGATGAGCGTTTGCAAGGTATCTGCCATTTGCTGCAGGCTCGCGATTTTTTGCTTCAGCTCGTCGATATGCGCCTGCGCAATCCGCTTGACATCGACGCTTTGACGTGAGCGATCACGCCACAATCCGAGCAAATCATTGATTTCCGAGACAGGAAAACCCAGATCTCGTGCGCGTCTGATGAAATGCAGCATATGGATATCGGCCTCGGAATAGGCGCGGTATCCCGAGGCTGTACGGCCGGCCGGCGGAATCAGGCCGACTTGCTCGTAGTAGCGGATCATCTTGGCCGAGACACCGGATGCTTTGGCTGCTTCGCCGATGTTCATGCACTCACCTCACTGGAACAAAGCCGAAATGGTCGTGTCTGCCGACGGTACCTGGACACGCCCCAATAGCCGTGCGTTGCCCATCTTCGCTTTCGTCAACAGCACTGCGTTCTTTAGGGACTTGGGGACCGGCCAGTATTTGCGAGAGCCGGTGAGGCGTCCTGCTGTGACAACCTTCCCGCGGCAGCGCGGATATGCCGCTTCACGGCAAGTTCTGCCGCATCCGGGTCTCCCGCCTCAATGGCCAGATAGATGGCTCGGTGCTCATCTTGAGCAAGTTGTGAGAGCCCGCTCGTCTTTGCGCTGTGCGACCGTGCCACATCGATGGCCACCGCAAAATGCTGGCGCAAGTAGTCCATGAACATCCGGTAGTGGCTGTTGTGCGTTGCGTCAGCAATGGTGCGGTGGAACTCCAAATCGGCGTCTGTGCCGCTGGTGCCGCTGTCAATCGCGGCCTGCATCCGGTCCAGGCAGCTCTTCAGCTTCGTGACTTCCGCGTGGGTTCGTCGCTGTGCAGCAAGCGCGGCAGCAGTTCCCTCTACGCCTATGCGCAATTCCGACAGTTCAGCGATAGACCGTGCGGAATCCTCACCCAAAGCTTTGAAACGGAACGGGGTATTCATTGACCGTTCGAGCACAAGCGTGCCCCGGCCCCTCTTGGTGTCGAGCAGGCCATCGGCCTTCAACCGTGCCACCGCTTCTCTGAGCACGGTTCTGCTGACGCCGTAACGGGTGCATAGCTCCGGCTCGATCGGCAACTTGCCACCCACCGGATAGACCCCGTTTCGGATGTCCTCCGTGATGGCCTCAAACAGGCGATCAGGCAGGGACTGCGTGGGGGAAAGTGTTGCCATGTTTGGAGTTTAACCAACGCCACGGGTCGAGTTGCCTGCTGAGACAGGATTGATGGCGTTCCACAATAAGTATGATAATAATACGTATGATGAGATTGCAATCTATTCAGCCAGTCCGTGCCCCGGAGCCTCTGAGCGTCCTCAATGCGTCCTTCCTTGACGCATTGAGGTCTTCAGGCTTTGAAGGAGACATTGGGGATTCGTACGCGGACCGATCGGTTCTCTCGACCGATAACTCGATTTACCAATACATACCCCAAGCGGCCGTCTACCCCCGCAGCGCCGAAGACGTGCAAAGGGTTGCCAAGCTCCTGGCCGAGGAACGGTTCCAGCGCGTCAAGGTGGCGCCGCGTGGGGGGGGCGGGGACCAACGGGCAATCGCTGACGAACGGTGTGGTCGTGGGCCTGTCGAAGCAAATGAACCGCATCCTGGATATCGACGTCCTGGCTCGGCGGGTCCGTGTGCAGGCGGGCGTGGTGAAGGACCAGTTGAACGCCGCGCTCAAGCCGCATGGCCTCTTCTTTGCGCCCGAGCTTTCGACGTCGAACCGCGCAACCATTGGCGGCATGGTGAGCACCGATGCCAGCGGCCAAGGCAGTTGTACGTACGGCAAGGCACGGGATCATGTCATGGCCCTGGACTTTGTCTACCGGGGCGGAGAGCGGCATGAAAGTGCACCCGTTCCCTCCGAGCGCACCGTCAGCGTGCGCATTTCCGCCACCGATTGGGTGGACGGAGGCTTCAATCTAGAGGAAGCCATCGCGTTTTCAAAAATGCTTGAGGCACGTGGCGTCGATGTGATCCATGTCTCCAGTGGAGGCCTTCATCCGGACCAGGCGATTGCCATTGCCCCAGGCTATCAAGTACCACTGGCGCGGGCCGTCAAGGCCGCGGTGGGTATTCCAGTGGTGGCAGTCGGCCTGATCACCGAACCGACCCATGCCGAGGCGATCGTCGCCAACGGTGATGCAGATCTGGTTGCCATTGCCCGCACGGTGCTCTATGACCCGCGCTGGCCTTGGCATGCTGCAGCCGCACTGGGCGGTCAGGTGCGCGTCGCCAGCCAGTACCTGCGTTGCCGGCCTGCGCAGTACCGGGAGTTGTTTCGCTCCTGAGCTGCGTGCGGTCATTGGAGGCCACTTCAATGTGTGCCCCTCCAAAAAAGTCGCTTGTTACCCCTTGACCTTACAACAGTGTCAAGGTTCAGAGTCCTACTCACGTAATCACTGATAGGAGAAATCCGATGCTTGCCTTCGAAGTCAACGATATGACCTGTGGCCATTGCGCCAGCACCATCACCAAGGCAGTGACGGCGATTGACCCGGGGGCTGATGTCCAGGTCGACCTGACCCGCCATGTCGTCAACGTGGTAACCGCGGCAGACGCTGGCGTTGTTCAGAAAGCGATCTCTGACGCCGGCTATTCGCCTACTCAGGTGAATGCGCCGAAGTCGGATGTGCCTGCATCCAAGAAAGGCGGCTGTAGTTGCGGAACGCGCTAATCACGACGGCGTGAAATGGATGACCCGCACCTGTTGAACACATGTCGGGGCTGGCCGTCCTTGTTCCTGATCACCTGACCACCTGGCCGCGCTGAACAATGCATCAACGATGGTGACGTCCATGGCCGACGATGGCTTAAAGGGTGGTGTGGGTTCTTAACCGACAAGTGGTAACAGAGTATGGACACAGTGTTGCAACAAGATTCGAAGGGTGGGATAGAAACACTGAGCTTGCCCATCGAAGGCATGACTTGCGCGTCCTGTGTAGGTCGCGTCGAGCGCGCACTGAGGACGGTCCCCGGGGTCGTCGACGCCTCCGTGAATCTCGCCACAGAGCGGGCGAACATCCGGTGGAACGGTCGTCTGGACAGCGCTGCATTGCTTGGCGCTGTCGAAAAAGCCGGCTACGCGGTGCCATCGAGCACCATTGAACTGTCCATCGAGGGCATGACCTGCGCCTCGTGTGTGGGGCGCGTGGAGCGCGCACTGAAGGCGGTCCCCGGTGTGGTTGAGGCTTCGGTGAATCTGGCAACCGAACGGGCGACCATCCGTGGTGCGGTCGATGCCGCGCTCTTGATCAGCGCGGTCGCCACCGCCGGGTATCAGGCGCGGACCATTGACTCGACGGCGCGCGACGCCGACACCGAAGCCGCAGCCCGTAAAGATGCGGAACTCCGAATCTTGAAGCGCGACTTGGCGGTGGCGACCGTCTTGGCCTTGCCGGTCTTCATTCTCGAGATGGGCTCTCACCTCATCCCAGGGATGCACGAATTGGTCATGCGAGTGATCGGCATGCAACAGAGCTGGTACTTCCAGTTCGTTCTGACAACTCTGGTTTTGTTCGGACCGGGTTTGCGCTTCTTCCGCAAGGGGGTTCCCGCACTGCTGCGCTTGGCGCCAGACATGAATTCCCTGGTTGCCGTTGGCACACTGGCGGCGTACGCATATTCCGTGGTGGCCACCTTCGTGCCACATGCTTTGCCTGCAGGCACTGTCAATGTCTACTTCGAAGCAGCGGCCGTGATCGTCGCGCTGATCCTGTTGGGGCGGTTTCTGGAAGCGCGCGCCAAGGGGCGCACCTCCGATGCCATCCGGCACCTTGTCGGCCTTCAGGCCAAGACTGCTCATGTCATTCGTGAAGGCCGACATGCAGATGTTTCGCTGGATGCGGTTGTGGCCGGCGACGTGGTCGAAGTGCGGCCTGGCGAACGCGTGCCAGTGGACGGGGAAGTGCTTGAGGGTCAGAGCTACGTCGACGAATCCATGATCTCAGGGGAACCGGTCCCTGTTGAGAAGTCCGTCGGCTCGACGGTCGTGGGGGGAACTGTCAACCAGACTGGTGCGTTCACCTTGCGCGCTACGGCTGTCGGTGGCGAAACCGTGCTGGCACAGATCATCCGGCTGGTGGAGCAGGCCCAGGGATCCAAACTGCCGATCCAGGCGGTCGTGGACAAAGTGACGATGTGGTTCGTGCCGGCGGTCATGACTGCCGCCGCACTGACCTTCGGGCTCTGGCTCATATACGGTCCCGATCCGGCCTTGAGCTTCGCCTTGGTCAACGCCGTTGCCGTACTCATCATCGCTTGCCCCTGTGCGATGGGTCTGGCCACTCCGACCTCCATCATGGTCGGTACGGGTCGCGGTGCCGAGCTTGGCGTTCTGTTCCGCAAGGGCGAGGCGCTTCAGGTGCTCAAGGATGCCAAAGTCGTGGCCCTGGACAAGACAGGCACCCTCACGGAAGGGCGCCCGGTGCTCACCGATCTGGACGTGGCCCCTGAGTTTGAGCGCAAGCGCGTACTGGAATTGATCGCCGCAGTGGAGTCGCGCTCGGAGCATCCCATTGCACGAGCCATTGTCCAGGCGGCCGAACAGGCTGGCGGTGAACTCCGTCCGCTGGACAGCTTCGAATCGGTTACGGGCTTCGGTGTGCGCGCCTCAGTGGATGGCGAGCGTGTGGAGATTGGCGCTGACCGCTACATGCGTCAACTGGGGCTGGACGTGGAGACGTTCCGCACAACTGCCGAGCGCTTGGGCAGCGAAGGCAAATCGCCGCTGTACGCGGCAATAGGCGGCAAGCTCGCAGCCATCGTCGCGGTGGCCGACCCGATCAAGCCGAGTACGCCCGCCGCGATTGCAGCGCTGCACCAGCTTGGCGTGAAAGTGGCCATGATCACGGGCGACAACGCCCGCACCGCCAAGGCCATTGCAGCCCAGCTCGGCATCGACGAGGTGGTGGCTGAGGTACTGCCGAAGGGCAAGGTCGAGACAATTCGCAGGCTCAAATCCACGTATGGCAAGCTTGCCTTTGTTGGTGATGGCATTAACGATGCCCCGGCTCTGGCCGAAGCTGACGTCGGCGTGGCCATCGGCACGGGAACGGACGTGGCTATCGAAGCAGCCGATGTGGTCCTGATGTCAGGCAATCTCGGGGGAGTCCCCACGGCCATCGCCCTGTCCAAGGCCACGATTGGCAACATCCGGCAGAACCTGTTCTGGGCATTCGCCTACAACACGGCACTCATTCCCCTCGCCGCGGGCGTGCTCTATCCGAAGTACGAGCTGCTGCTGTCACCCGTATTCGCTGCGGGTGCAATGGCTTTGTCGAGTGTCTTTGTGCTGGGCAACGCCCTTCGGCTGCGCAGGTTCAATGCGCAGTCTCACAAAGCCGGACTTGCCGCCAGTTCATGACGAAGCGGCTTCAAAGACCGCGATATCCGTGGTGGACGGAATGGTACGACGCATCAACCTAGAAGTGAGGAAACGGAACAGGTCTGTGCGGATTTATCGTTTGTGCGGGACTGATGGCCATCAAGCTGGGCAAGGCCTCCGTTGGGCTCGGTCCAGCGGCCCTTGAGGCATAAATAAATTTATCCAACCAAGAATAAGAGTAATTTTATCTATTTGACGGGCAGTCCTAAAGTCTGGGTCACCGCGGCTTGTTGCAGCCACTTGCGTCAACCAACCTCAGGATTTGCCATGCCCTTCGTCGTCTATATCTTTACACTCAGTGCGTTCGCGCTGGGCCTTGCTGAGTTCGTTCCCATCGGCCTGACCGACGTCATGGCGCAAAGCTTGGGCGTCAGCATTGAGCAGGCCGGAAGCTCCGTGACCCTGTATGCACTGGGCGCCACCTTCGCGGCCCCCGTTCTGACCGCACTCACTGCCCGATGGTCGCGCAAGCGAGCCATGCTGATGACCGTCCTGGTCTTCACTGTCGGCAGTCTGGTCGCGGCCATGGCCACCAGCCTGTCCATGCACCTGGTCGCTCGCTTTGTCGCCGGCATGGGGCACGGATTATTCCTGGCCGTGGCGTCCAGCACGGCGGCACGCCTCGTCGGCCCGAAGAAGGCCGGCAGCGCTGTGGCGGTCGTATTCGGTGGGTTCACCATTGCCATGGCGATCGGCGTTCCGCTCAGCACTTACCTTGGCGGCGTGATCTCCTGGCGTCCCGTCCTCGGTGCGATTGCAGCCTTTGGCGCGCTGGGCTTCCTGGGTCTGCTGCTGGGCATGAAGGAGCCCTCCAAGTCTGCAGGGCATGAAGTCAGCGAATCCGTCGGTCAAGCGCTGAAGGCGATTTTCCACCCGACGTTGCTGGTGTCTGCACTGGTCACCGTGCTGGGCTATGCCGGCTCCTTCACCGTCTACACCTATATCGCGCCACTGCTCACCAACGTGACGCAGGTCAGCGCCACCACGGTGGGTGTTTTCATGCTGATGTACGGCGTGCTCGCTGCGATAGGGAATGTGATCGGGGGCAAGATGACCGACCGACTGGGTGTGAACCGCTCGAGCAAGATCGTGATCAGCGGTATCGCGCTGGTTTCGCTGGGCATGTGGGCCTTCGCCTGGTCGGCGCTTGCCATGGGCGTGCTCGTCGCCTTGCTGGGCCTGTTTACCTTTGCCTCTGTGCCGGCGCTGCAGGCCCGCCTGATCGGTGTTGCCGAGCAGCATGCTCCCCACGCCCACAGTGTGGCGGCCGGCCTGAACATCGCAGGCTTCAACTCTGGCATCGCCTTGGGCTCGGTGCTGGGCGGCATGACCATTGGTGTGGCAGGCCTCGCGTACACAGGTATCGCCGGTGCTGTCGTCTCGATCCTCGGCTTGATCTTGCTGCTCGCGCTGATGGCACGCAACCATGGTGTCGACTACCGCGCGGTCGTTGGCGCTGGCCACTGATCTCCCGCCAACACCCATCGTTTCTTCAAGAGGATCAGATCACCATGAAGCACCGTAACCTTGCCTCCCTTGCAGCCTGGTGCACCACCAGCCTGCTCGTGCTGTCCAGCGCATCGTCCGTCGCGCTCGCCCAGCCAGCCACCACGGCTGCAGCAGTGGAAGTCCGTTATGCCTGGGCGCGCACGCAGTGGGATTTCCCCACCCAGGCCCAAGCGCAGGCCTATAACGAAACGAAGCTCTATGCCAAGGCGCCGCTCTATGGCATCAAGGTTGATCGCAAGGGCCGGGTATTCGCCAGCGTTGCCCGCATCCTGGACCAACGTGTGCCTGCGACGCTGAATCGCGTGACCATGAAGAATGGCCAGCCTGTGCTGCAGCCGTTCCCCGACTGGGAGGCCAACGATCCATCAAAGCCTTCTGGGCTGCGCAGCGTGCTCGGTTTTGCTATCGACAGCCACAACCGCCTTTGGGCACTGGACATGGGCTACGCAGGTGGTGAGCGGGTCGCACCTCCTGGTGGGCAGAAGCTGGTGGCGTTCGATCTGGCCAGCGGTCGCGAGCTGCAGCGCATCGTGCTGCCGGATTCGGTTGCCAATCCTGCGACATCCTTTCTCAATGACATCGCATTGGACGAGCGCCGGCAGCTTGCCTACATCAGCGACAGTGGCAACCGCGCGGAAGGGGGCGCTGCAGGTGGAATCATCGTGGTGAACCTGAAGTCGGGCCAAGCCAGGCGGGTACTCGATCGCTCGCCACTCACGAGCGACGATCCCGGCCGTCCGCTGATGGTCGATGGTGAATCAGCGATTCCTGGGATGGAGCTCAAGGTGGGCATCAATGGCATTGCACTGAGCCCTGATGGCCAGAGACTGTATTGGTCAATCACGACCGGTGATGCGATTTACAGCGTGGACACAAGCGCCGTGCGCAACCCGGCAAGCAAAGACGAAGACATTGCGCGGCAGGTGTCGGCGCCCATTCGCATCGGCGGTGGCTCCGACGGCATCGCGGTCGGCAAGGATGGAGCGATTTATGCCACCAACGTGACGCTCAATCGTGTGCAACGCATAGATCCCCGTACCCGCGAGGTGAGGACCTTGGTCCAAGGGCGCGAGTGGATCTGGCCGGACACCCTTAGTCTGGACCAGCACGGCGGCCTGTGGGTGTCGACCAACCACCTCAACCACGCTTTTTCGGGGCGCATGGACTTCGATAAGGTGGAGCCAAATTTCAGGATCATGCGGATCGCGCTGCCAAAGGCACGATAGTTGGCTCATGCTAACGAGAGAGTTGATCTGTTCCGGCGCTTATCTGGATTCATTCCAAGACTTGCCGGAACAACCACGCTGGTCCCGTGAGCGTATCGAGGCCTCGATGCACGCAACGCTGGCGCACCGCGAGCAGGCTCAGCCGGTTTGGCTCTTCGCCTATGGCTCGCTGATATGGAACCCGCTGCTCAAGTACGAGGAGTTGCAGCCGGCGGTGCTGCAAGGCTGGCACCGCAGTTTCTGCATCCGCCTGCTCGATGGGCGGGGGAGCAAGCACGTACCGGGTCGGATGCTGGCGCTCAAGGCCGGCGGCCAGACCACCGGTGTGGCCTTCCGACTGCGCGAGGACATGCTACTGGATGAGTTGCGAATCGTCTGGGTGCGGGAGATGGTGCATGGCCTGTACTGCCCGATCTGGACGACGGTGCGCTTAGGTAGTGGACAGACTGTCCAGACGCTTGCCTTTGTCGCTGATACCGAACACGTGATGTATGAGGATGACACCTCGATTGCCACGAGCTCCAAGGTCATAGCCAAGGCCTGCGGGCATCTGGGCAGCAATCGGGACTACCTGATGCGACTCGAAGCGTGCCTGGCCACACACCACATCCACGACACATATATCGCGGAGCTGGCAGCAGCGGTGCGCGCTCAACCTGATGGAGTCCCTGCCCAATCTTCGACCAGATCCGAGCAGGCGTAGGAACTTCTACTAGACGGGGAGCCGCGTCAAAGACCGAGAGACTCCCGGCGGGCAATCTCGCGCCGCAGGTGCTTCAAGGCAGGCGTCACGATGGCGACGAAATAGGCTTCACGCAAGCGGCGCTGCGCCGTGGCCTTGCGCAGGTAGCCCCGCGCGCCTTGATGTGTTGAATCACGAGCAAAACTGAGCCACTAAAGGGCATCCGTCACGCCCAATTTTGAGCCACGTTATCCACCTACCCTGCTGTTTTTTGCAGCAGTGGGGTGCAGGAGTGATCAACGTGA
>Ga0114984_1000325_pt1 | contig 18702 bp, 15 predicted proteins | sample Shrwel1BS1Day1_FD_96987 | JGI IMG/M metagenome (GOLD analysis project Ga0114984, IMG submission 96987) | Subsurface microbial communities from deep shales in Ohio, USA - Utica-3 well 1 S-1-Day1 | ecosystem: Environmental > Aquatic > Deep subsurface > Shale gas/oil reservoir > Produced water/Flow...
GACCGCCACATCCTGGTTCGTGGCAATACCCACCTGGGGTATCTGGGCGATGAGCCCGAGGGTGACGAGTGGCTCGACACCGGGGACCTCGGTGCTCTGACTCCGGATGGATTCCTCTCGGTGAATGGTCGCGCCAAGAATCTGCTGATCACCAGCTTTGGTCGCAACATCAGCCCCGAGTGGCTTGAAAGCGAGCTGATCCAGTCCCTGGGAGCCCAGCAGGCTGTGGTGTTCGGAGACGGGGATCCTCACCCAAGCGCCCTGATTGTGATCCGGGATGGCCGCTCGCCGGAGCAACTGCGCTCGGCGCTGGCCGTGCTCAATGCCGACCTGCCCGATTATGCCCGGCTGGAGGCGGTATACATCCGCCGTCAGCCCCTGACCCATGCCGAAAGTCACGTCACCGCTAATGGCCGGCCCATGCGCGGGCAGATCCAGTCGGACCTGCCTGCGCTGATGGCCGGTGCCTTTCCTGTTTTCATGAATCTGTCTTTGACCCGTTCAACCTCATCAAACACGCCAGGAGCTACTGTCATGGCATTTTTCGATCGTCTGCAATCAGAAACCGCTGAAGCACGGGCCCATGTGACGGGCGCGCCCGTTATCGAAGCCATCCGCGAGGGCCGCTTCGATCTGACCGGCTACACCTGGTTCCTGATCCAGGCCTACCACCACGTCAAGCACACGGTTCCGCTGATGATGGCCTGCGGCGGCCGTCTGCCGGAGCGCCTGGAATTCGTCCGCAAGGCGCTGGTGGAATACATCGAGGAGGAGTACGGCCACCACGAGTGGATCCTCAATGATCTGGAAGCCTGTGGCGAGGACAAGCATGCCATCCGCAACGGCACCCCCGACACCTCCATCGAACTGATGGTCGCCTACCTGTACGACCGTATCCATCGCGGCAACCCGGCGGCTTTCTTCGGCATGGTCCAGGTGCTGGAAGGTACCTCCATTGAGCTGGCCACGCCTCTGGGCGAAGCCATCCAGAAACAGCTGGGTCTGCCCGATACGGCATTCAGCTATCTGTATTCCCACGGTGCGCTGGATCAGGAGCACTTTGAGTTCTTCCGCAACCTGATGAACGAGATCACCGATCCGGATGACCAGCAAGCCATCATCGACGCCGCCCGCATGGTGTACCGACTCTATGGTGACATGCTGCACAGCATTCCGCTGCCGGGCGGGCGCAAGGAGCAACGCCATGAGGCTGCATGATCGGGTGTTCCTGTTACTGGGAGGAACCGGGGGTATCGGCAAGGCGCTGGTAGATCCGCTGGTGCGGGCTGGTGCCCGGGTCATCGTGGCATCCCGGCAGCCTGACAGGCTGGACCACCGGGAAGGGGTGTCCGCGGTGCACCTGGATCTTGCCGCGCCGGATCTGGATCAACAGCTGGAGCGCCTGAGCGACGCCTATCCGGATATCGATGGGGTTATCCACTGCGCGGGCCAGAACCGCTTTGCCGCTCTTGAAGCCATGGCCGTCAGTGAACTGGATGCCCAGCTGACCGTGAACCTGCGCTCGGCGATGCTGGTGGCACGGCATTTTGCCCCCCGGTTCGAGAAGGACGGCTACGGGGCCCTGGTGTTTGTCGGCTCCACCTTCGGCAGCATCGGTTTCCCGGGCTATACCGCTTACTGCGCCAGCAAGTTCGGGCTGCGTGGCTTTACCGAAGCATTGCGCCGGGAGCTGGCGGATACGCCAGTGCAAGTGTTGTACGTCGCCCCCCGAGCCACGGCAACCGATATGAACCCCGAGCAGGTCAACGAACTGAATCGGGCGCTCGGCAATACCATGGATGCCCCCGAGGCGGTTGCTGCCGAGATTCTCAAGGCGATGGAAAACGATGATCGCCGGCGATTCCTGGGCTGGCCGGAAAAATTGTTCGTGGTGATCAACGGCATCCTGCCCCGGATCGTCGACAAGGCCATGCTGAAGCAACTGCCGGTGATCCGGCGCTTTATGAATTCGGGAGTACTGTCATGAAATGGATGATCTTTTTGCTTGCGTCGGTGATCGCAGCGCCGCTTTGGGCGGGAGATCCCGACTCCGACCTGGCCGGTATCCAGGCGCGCTGGGCGGAAATTCAGTACCAACTGCCGGAAGACAAGAAGGAAAAGGCCTTCGAGGACCTGGCCGGGCGGGCGCAGGCCTTTGTCGACGCCTATCCCGACCGTGCCGAACCCCTGATCTGGCATGGCATCGTGCTCAGCACCTATGCAGGTGCGAAGGGTGGCCTTGGCGCCCTTGGCCTGGTCAAGGATGCGAGAAAGTCCCTGGAGAAAGCTCTCGAGATCGATCCGGACGCACTGGAGGGCTCGGCCTATACCTCCCTGGGAAGTCTGTACTATCAGGTACCGGGCTGGCCCCTGGGTTTCGGGAATGATGACAAGGCCAGGAAATACCTGATCAAGGCTCTGGAACTGAACCCGGACGGAATTGATCCAAATTACTTCTATGCCGATTTTCTGATCAGGCAGGATCAGCCGGAGCGGGCCCGGGAATACCTGGAAAAAGCTCTGAACGCCCCCGAACGACCGAACCGTCCCCTCGCTGACTCAGGGCGACGTCAGGAAATCCGGAGCAAGCTGGAGTCGCTGTGAACCGGAAATGAACAGGCCGGGCCTTCGCCCGGCCGGGTATCAGGGAGGATTCTGATAGAAGAAACTGGCATTTCACCCGATATTACCTTTTAATATATACTTAGATGTAAAGGTAAAGGAACGATGTTCGAGGTGAGTGTCATGAGCAATCCCGTCGTCCAGCATTTCTTCGACGAACCGACCAATACGTTCAGCTACGTGGTTCGTGATCCCGACAGCCAGGCCTGCGCTATCGTGGACTCCGTCCTGGATTTCGATTATGCCGCCTGCCGAACGGATGTCCGCTCGGCGGACGAGATCATCCGCTATGTCCGGGACAACGACCTGGCGGTGGAGTGGATCCTCGAGACCCACGTGCATGCCGATCATCTGTCTGCCGCGCCGTACCTGCATGAAAAACTCGGTGGCAAGACCGGTATCGGCGGAAAGATCGTCGATGTGCAGGAGATCTTCGGCAAGGCCTTCAATGCCGGTACTGAATTCGCCCGCGACGGCAGCCAGTTCGATCAGCTGTTCCGTGAGGGCGACACCTTCCGCATCGGCAATCTGGAAGGCCGGATCCTGCACACGCCCGGTCACACCCCGGCCTGCCTGACCTACGTGATCGGCGATGCTGCTTTCGTCGGCGACACCCTGTTCATGCCGGATTTCGGCACTGCCCGCTGTGATTTCCCCGGCGGTGATGCCCGCACGCTGTACCGGTCCATCCAGAAAGTGCTGTCGCTGCCTCCGGAAACCCGGTTGTTCATGTGCCATGACTACGGTGCGCCGGGCCGTGACGAATTCCTGTTCCAGACCTCCGTGGCCGAGGAGCGTAAAGCCAACATTCACATCCACGAAGGGGTCAGCGAAGACGATTTCGTCAGGATGTGAACCGAGCGGGACGCTACCCTGGACATGCCACGGCTGATCCTGCCATCGGTGCAGGTCAACATGCGCGCGGGTCACATGCCGCCGGCCGAGGATAACGGTCAGGTCTACCTGAAAGTTCCGGTCAACCTGTTCTGACCACCGCATGAATCTGATCAAGCGGTATCTGCCCATTCTGCAGTGGGCGCCCCGGTATAGTCGTGATCAGGCCACCAGTGATCTGGTGGCCGCGGTCATCGTCACCATCATGCTTATTCCCCAGTCCCTGGCCTATGCCCTGCTGGCGGGCCTTCCGGCCCAGGTGGGGCTTTACGCCAGTATCCTGCCGCTGGTGATATACGCAGTGTTCGGCACCAGCCGGACCCTGTCGGTCGGCCCGGTGGCGGTAGCGTCGCTGATGACCGCCGCGGCCCTGGCGCCTATTGCCGAGGCGGGTACAGCAGAGTACGTTGCCGGTGCGGTGCTGCTGGCGGTGATGTCGGGCCTGATGCTGACCCTGATGGGGATATTCCGGCTGGGGTTCCTGGCCAATTTTCTGAGCCATCCCGTGATTTCCGGCTTTATCACCGCCTCCGGTATTATCATTGCGGCCAGCCAGCTCAAGCATATTTTCGGCATCCAGGCCTCCGGGCATAACCTGTCAGAGATTGCCGAGTCCCTGCTGACGTCCATCACAAGCACCAACTTCTACACCCTGGCCATCGGTGTCGGTGCCCTGGTGTTCCTGCTGGCGGCGCGCAAGCATCTGAAACCCCTGCTGGTGAAGTTCGGGGTGAAACCCGGGCTGGCGGATATTCTGACCAAAACGGCACCGATTCTCTCGGTACTGGTGACTATGCTGGTCGCCTGGTACCTCCAGCTGGATCAGAAAGGCGTGCGGCTGGTGGGGGAGGTGCCTTCCGGGTTGCCGGAATTCACCATGCCTCCCCTGGACACCGGACTGTGGTCACAACTGGCGGTCAGTGCCGTGCTGATCAGCATCGTCGGCTTTGTCGAGTCGGTATCGGTGGGCCAGACCCTGGCCGCCAAGCGTCGCCAGCGGATTGACCCGGACCAGGAGCTGATCGGACTGGGCACGGCGAATCTCGGGGCCGGCCTCTCCGGTGGCATGCCGGTAACCGGCGGGTTTTCCCGGTCGGTGGTCAACTTCGATGCCGGCGCGGAAACCCCGGCTGCCGGTGCCTACACCGCTGTCGGCATCGCCCTGGCGACCCTGTTCCTGACCCCGGCCATCGCCTGGCTGCCCCAGGCAACCCTGGCGGCAACCATCATTGTGGCGGTGACCACCCTGATCGACCTGCCGGCGCTGTCCCGTACCTGGCGCTACTCGCGCACGGATTTCGGTGCCATGCTCGCGACCATCCTGCTGACCCTGGTGCACAGTGTCGAGGCGGGCATTATCGCCGGCGTTGCGTTGTCCATCGGCCTGTTCCTGTACCGTACCAGCCGGCCCCACAGTGCCGTAGTGGGTAGGGTTCCGGGTACCGAGCATTTCCGCAATGTGCTGCGCTACGATGTCCAGCTGTGCCCGAAAGTGACCTTCCTGCGGGTGGATGAAAGCCTGTACTTTGCCAATGCCAGGTTCCTGGAGGAAAGGGTCATGGATCTGGTGACCCGGGAACCGGAACTCCGGGAGCTGGTACTGGTGTGCCCGGCGGTGAACCTCATTGATGCCTCGGCCCTGGAAAGCCTTGAGGCCATCAACGAGCGGCTGAAAGATGCGGGCGTGCGGCTGCATCTGTCCGAGGTCAAGGGTCCGGTCATGGACCGGCTCAGGGGCACGGAATTCCTCGCTCACCTCGGTGGTGAGGTATTCCTGAGCACCTTCGATGCCTGGACCACGCTTACCAACCACCGGTAAACGGTGGCACGGACTGCCTGAACCAAGCCCGCCTTGGTAACAGGGCGGGCTTACCCGTTATCATTGTCCCGGTGTCTGTCCTGAACTGACTGTCCGGGGATGTGGTTGCCATGGGGATGACCGAAAACCTGTTATCGACCGGCCAATGGCTGGTTACCGCAGTGCTGTTTCTGCTGATCCTGGTGGCGGCGGCCCGCACTGTTGATTGGCGGGCTTTCCGGAAGGATAACGCGCTCCAGCATTCCTTCTTCGGGGCCGCCGTGGTGTTGGGGTTCCTGTGGCAACTGAGGGCCGGAATCTCACCCGGTCTCGCGATCCATATCTTCGGCATCACCGTCATTACCCTGATGCTGGGGTGGGCGCTCGCGGTGTTCAGTGGGCTGTTGGCGTTGGTGATCACGGTCATCACCGGGCGAGAGCCCGCGATGATGTTCGCGGTCAACGGGCTGGTAACCGTCGTGGTGCCGGCACTGGTCAGTCATGCCATCCTGGTGTGGGAACGCCGCCGCAACTTCCGCAATTTCTTCGCCTATATCTTTTTCTGTGGGTTTTTCGGGGCCGGGCTGGCAGTGGCTGCGGCCGGAATCGCAATGTGCCTGATGCTTTGGTCCGGCGGGGTTTATACCTTTGACGAGCTGATCCACGAGTACATCCGCTACCTGCCCCTGATCATGCTGCCGGAAGGCTTCGTTAACGGCACCTTCGTGACCGGCCTGATGGTGTTCCATCCGGACCGGCTCACGACCCTGGATCAGCACCGCTATCGGCACTAGAGTGATGCACTATACTGGGTGCCCTCGCCCTGGGCGAGCTGGCCCGGTTCCGGGCGCGCCAGCGGTTGGCCCATTGAAGAACCTCTCCGGCCGGTATGGGTGGGGCAATGCCATAGCCCTGAATCCGGTTGCAGCCCATCCGGGCAAGGGTTCGGGCCTGATCTGCGGTTTCCACCCCTTCGGCCAGTACCGGATGCTCGAAGCGCTGGGCCAGGAAGATGACGCTCTCGACGATTGCCCTGTCACTGGGGCTGTTCTTCATGTTGCGAATGAAACTCTGGTCGATCTTGATCAGGTCGATGGGCAGGGTCCGCAGATAGCTCAGGGAGGAGAACCCGGTGCCGAAGTCATCCAGTGCCACTTGCAGGCCGAGGCTCCGGCACCGGGTGAGTACGTGGTTGGCCTGCTTCGTGTCTTCTAGCGCGGTGGACTCCAGAACTTCCAGGGTGACCCGGGCCGGATCCAGTTCCGGATGGCTGTGCAGGTAGCTCTCCAGGTAGTCGGCAAAACTCCGGTCCAGCAGGTGCCGGGCGGTGATGTTGATGCTGACGGTCAGGTTCTCGCCCGCCTGCTGCCACGTATTCAGGTGGTGGATGGCTTCCTTCAGGACCCACTGGCCCAGGGGCACTTCCAGGTGGCTGTTTTCGACATAGGGCAGGAACTCTGCCGGGCTGACCAGTCCGGATTCGGGTCGATTCCAGCGGATCAGGGCCTCGAACCCGGCCAGGGAATAATCCGACATCCGGACCTGGGGCTGGAAGAACAGCTCGAATTCCTGGTTTTCCAGGGCCAGGGTGAGTTCCATCAGCTGTTGCCGGCGCTTTTGCCGGTGCTGATCGAGGTCCGGATCGAAGAAATGGAACTGGTTGCGGCCTTTTTCCTTGGCCGAATACATGGCCTGGTCGGCATGCCGGATCAGGCCTTCGGCATCGGCCCGGTCTTCCGGATAACGGGTGATACCCAGGCTGGCGGTCAGTTTAACCTGCTCGCCCCCGGCGGCTACCGGCTCGCCGATGACGGACAGAATTCGGTGGTAAACCGCGTTGGTGTCGTCGCTCTGCAGCAGGACAAATTCATCGCCGCCGACCCGGGCAACGGTATCGCCGCTGCGCAGGGTGTGGGTCAGCCGCTCGGCGAGGGTGCGTAACACCTCGTCGCCGGCGCCGTGGCCAAGGCGGTCGTTGATCACCTTGAACCCGTCCAGGTCCAGGCAGCACACCGACAGCCGCCGGCCGTGGCGCTCGGCATGGCTACACGCCGAACGCAGACGCTCCGCGAGTAGCTGACGGTTGGGTAGTCCGGTCAGATCGTCGTAGTTGGCGGCGCGGTCCAATTCCCGCGCGTGATTTTTCAGGGCGGTAATGTCCGAAAAGGCTGCCACGTGATAGTACTGCCCCGGCTCTTCGAGGTGGACCCGGCTGATGGACAGCAGTTCGATGAGTTCCTCGCCGTTCTTGCGTCGGTTCCAGATCTCGCCCCGCCAGTGGTCGGTCTCTTCGATAGACCGCCACATGGACTGGTAGTACTCCTTCGAATGCCGGCCGGAGCTGAGAATGGCCGGATTCAGACCCAGGACTTCATCCCGACTGTAGCCGGTGATCCGGGAGAACGCCGGATTGACGTCCAGGATGTGGTTATTGTGGTCGCTGATGAGAATCGCTTCGTGGCTGCGGTCAAAGACACTGGCGGCAATGCGCAAGCCGCGCTCGCTGTGTTTGCGGTCGGAAATATTGTTCTGGATCATGATATAACCCGGGGCGACTCCCTGGCCCCTGCCGATCGGTACGCAGTAACTGTGGACCCAGTAAGGGATGCCGGAGCGGGTGTAGTGCAGGATGTCCTCGGCAAAAGTATCGCCCCGGAGCAGGTGGCGGTCGATCCGGGCGATGGTGTCGGGATCTGTGTCCGGCCCATAGAGCACATCCCGGGGGAGCTTGCCCCGGATGTCGGCCAGGAGATGGCCGGTGTGCTGCTCGAAGCTGGGGTTCACCCACTCGATGGTGCCGGCTTCGTCCAGGAAGAGGACCAGGTTGGGGGTGGTGGCGGCCACCAGGGCCAGGCGTTCGGCGACAATACCCGTCGGGGCTTCTACAACATCCGTCGATTTCTGCATTCAGGTTCGCTTCTGCTGGTCTGGCTGATGGATTGTGAACACACCTCCCTGTGACATTCCTTCGCAAGTGTAGCAATGCCGGATATAAAAAGCCTCGGGCACCTGACTGGACCAACCCGGGGCATACCGGACAGGTTGTTTGGATTTTGCAAATTGCGGCGTAAAGGCTATGGATGCTACCTGAAGTTGAGGTCACTGGCACTGGCAGCCGCCGGAGAGAAATTGACGGAAGTCAGTTTTGGTATCGATTGCCGCCTGTTGTTCAACTGCGCCAGCGGGAATGTTTCTGCAGTTTGCGCTGGAGGGTGCGCCGGTGCATGTTCAGGGCGCGGGCGGTGGCGGAAATATTGCCGTCGTGTTCGTTGAGGATCCGCTGGATGTGTTCCCACTCCATTTCTTCCACCGACGGTGGTTCCGGGCGCAGCTCCGGTGGCGCGTCCAGGGGTTCGAAGCCGGTGACGAGCTGATGCACGGTTACCGGTTTGCACAGGTAGTTGATGGCCCCCCGGCGCATGGCTTCGACCGCGGTGGCTATGCTGCCATAGCCTGTCAGAACCAGTATCTCCAGGTCCGGCCTGCGCGCCAGCAGTTCCGGCAGTAACTGCAGGCCGCTCTCGCCGGCCAGGTTGAGATCCAGCACGCAACGTCCGAAATCCCTTCCTTCGATCAGGGCCAATGCCTCGGTTCCGGTGGTGACGGGTACCGCCTCTATGTCCTGGCGGGCCAGGGAGCGTTGGAGTATCTGAAGAAAGGCTGCGTCATCGTCCACAATCAACCAGAGGTTCTGTTGGCTCATCCGCTGTCTCCGTTCGAGTTCGCTTCCGGCAGATCAATGACCATGGTGGTACCATTTTCATCGGCCCTGGCCCTGAGCGTGCCGCCCAGGCGCTGGATGGTGGCATTGGACAGGAACAGACCGACACCGAGCCCGTTTCCGGAATCCACGATTTCTTCCCCCGGTGCGCCCTCAAGGGCAGCCTCCAGACCCTCGCCGTGATCCTCCACAACAATCTCGATCCGGCCGGGAGCACCGGTGCGGGCCGCCACGCCGACCCAGGCCGGGCTTGCGGTCAGGGCGTTGGCGAGAAGATTCAGCACCGCCTGGTCCAGGGTAGCGTCCACGGCCACCGGTACTTTCGGAAACGGTTGCTGCCAGTGGATCGGTCCGGAGGGCCATAACAGGGTGGCGGATTCCCGCAGGCGCAACAGCCAGCTCTCCACCGTCAATGTCTCTTGCCGGGCGGATCTGGCCTCCACCGCCGCCCGGGTGAGTTGCTGGAGATGCTGGCTGCACAGGCGAATCTGCTGTTCCAGGGTGTCCAGGTCTTTCTGCAGGGCCCCGGCATCCGCAGTGGGGCCATTGCGACCGGTTTCCGAACGGATCTCGTCGAGCAGCAGAGTCATGGTGTTCAGTGGCGTGCCCAGCCGGTGTCCCACAGCGGCGGCGGACAGGCCAAGTGCGATAATCTGTTCATCCCGAAGCCGGTTCTCCCGGAACTGTGACAACTGCAATTGCTGGCTGCGAAGCTGCCGGGCCAGGGTGCCAACCACCAGTAACAGGATGGCCGCTGTGAGGGTAAAGGTCGCCCACATGCCAAACAGGTGTAATTGGGCCAGGTTGTTATTGTGCTGACCATGGGGAATCGGGGTGTGCCAGAGCACCAGTGCTGCGTAGGCGGCGATGCCACTGGCGGTAATGGCGATGCTCTGGCGCAGGGGAACCAGGATGATGGCTACTGCAATGGGAAGCAGCAGCAGAGAAACCAGGGGGTTGGTGTAGCCACCGGTCAGGAACAGCCAGCCGCCGATCAGGATGATATCCGCCAGAAGCCCGGCACTCACTGCAAGTGAAGATGCCGGAGGCCTGCGTGTGAACCAGAGCCAGCCCAGAGTTGCGAACACCCCATAACCCAGACACAACAGCAGGGCCTCGGCTTCGTACGCCAGGGTAATCATGGTTTCTACGATGGCGAGCGCGACCAGCTGGATCGCCATGATCGCCAGCCGCATGCCGAGCAGGTAGCGGGCCGCCTGGCGAATACCTGTCTGAGAGTGTGTGAGCCATTCCATGCAGCGGATTCTATCCCTGCCTTCTCGCCGGGGATACCCCCTTGGGGGTGCGGCATTGTGTCTCAAGCCGGCGACCCGCTTTGTCTTTATCATTACCGGCAATTAACCCGACTTTCCCACTTCCGTGATGGTAAGGAATTCCCAGTCATGACCGAAAAACCTCTGGCACGCATTATCGGCCTGATTCTGGCCGGATGTGTCACTGCCCCCGCTTTTTCCCAGGTACAGGACGATGACCCGTTGTTGATCCGGGTCACCGAAGGCCAGTCCGCCGAAGCGGCCCGGTTGTCGGAGGCAGCACTGGTATCCGAGCCGGTGTCCCGGCTGGACTCGGAGCCTTCGGTATCACTCTCACGTCTGGGTGGGCGCGGTCTCGATCCGGTGATTCATGGCCAGGGCCAGGAGCGGGTCGATGTGTTGCTCGACGGCATGCGGGTGGAAGGTGCCTGCCCTAATCGAATGGACCCGCCCACCAGTCGGCTCAGCTCCGCGTTACCCCAGGTACTGGAGGTGCGCACCAGCAACCAAACCCTGCGCTGGGGCCCCATCGCCGGCGGCCAGGTAGTGGCCACGACGGCAGCGCCAGCATTTGCCGACGGCAACCGCACGACCGGCCACCTCACCATTGGTGGGTCCGACAACGGCGAGGGCAAGCTGGTCAATGGCAGTGCTGCTGTGGGCGATCGTGACAATTACCTCCGGCTGTCTGCCGGTTACGAGGAAGCCGAAGATTACGAGGACGGCGATGGCAACGAGGTCCGGAGTGCCTTCGAGAACACCGAGGGCAGACTTGACGGAGCCTGGACTGCGGACAACGGCTTCTATGTGAAGGGCATGGTCAGCCGCCAGGAAGAACGGGATGTGAAGTATGCCTCCGGCATGGATGCCCCGAAGACCGACACCGACATGTACCGCCTCGAGCTGGGGGCGCCGGTAGCCAGCGGTGGCTGGAATCTGATGGCCTGGCAGGCAGACGTCGACCACGTGATGGACAACTTCAGTCTGCGTGAGCCGCCGGTAATGATGGGCATGCCCATGAAAATGCAGACCCTTTCGGAAACCCGGACCCGGGGCGCCCGGCTGGTGCTGGACCAGACCATCGACTACACCAAGGACATCGCTGTCGGTGTGGATGTCGAGAGCAACACCTGGGATGCCACCATGTACAACGGCATGGATCTGAGCAATGAGGCCTCGTTCCTGTGGCCGGATGTGGAGCGTGATCGGGTCGGCGTGTTTGCCGAAGCCTTCCACCGTATCCGGGTCAACATGCGCCTGGGCGCGGGCATCCGTTATGACCGGGTGGAAATGGACGCCAATCGTGCCGATGAGACGTTCACCATGACGCCGGGTGCCATGCCCATGTCGCCGGCATCCCTCTACCAGAATGTTTATGGCGTAACCGATACCAAAGCCACCGATGACAACGTCAGCGGTTTCATGACCGGTGAATGGCGGGTCTCGCCGCTCAATACCCTGAAACTGACCGCCTCCCACAGCGTCCGTTCCCCCGGCGTCAACGAGCGCTATGTCACCAAGGGCAGCGCCTGGGTCGGCAACCCGGATCTTGAGACCGAGAAACACCACAAGCTGGAACTGAGCCTGGCCGGACAGAATGATGGCTGGCACTGGCGCCCGGCGATCTGGATCGATGAAGTGGACGATTTCGTGCTGCGCTACGAGTCGGCACCGGATGTTATCCGCTACCGTAATATCGATGCCCGCCTGCTGGGTGTCGAGGGTGAGCTGGGCTGGAGCAATGGTACCTGGAGTGCCACCGGTAAACTGGCCAGTGTCCGGGGAACCAATAACGATACCGACCACCCGTTGCCGCAGATTCCGCCGGTGCAGTACATCCAGACCCTGGGCTGGCACCACATGGGGCATACCGTCCAGGCGGAATGGATGCTGGCCCGGCGGCAGGACCGGATTGATGAGGAATCCGGCCTCGACCCGAGTACTTCCCCGGGCTATGGCGTATTCAATCTGAACGGCAGCCATCCGTTGATGGATTACCTGACCCTGAGCTGGGCGGTCGATAACGTGTTTGACAAGACCTGGGCACCCCACGTCAGTCGCGAGGACCTTTTTACCGGCGAAGCCTACCGGGTCAACGAGCCGGGACGGACATTCCGGGCGGCACTGACCGCGCGCTGGTAAGTTTAATCAGCGACTCCTTAAGAATGGTAAGTATGGCGGTTACCCGTTTCTCATAGCCGGCGGGTGACATTCGGCCCTGCATGGATCCAACTCTTCCATGCGGGGCTTTTTTTGTTATATCAAAGCGCTCCGGTGGTCAGGGACTATGCTTGTGTACGACTACATTCCTGTGCTGTGCAACGATTGTTACCATGTGGTTATGAGTAAATAACCCAAAGGAATCAAATGTCCATGATTACCCGTTCGCGTTTTCACCCCTGGCTGGCCGCCGTTGCATTGCTGATGCCCGCGCTGGCACTCGCGCGGCGCAGGAATTCGATCAGGCCCGGAACGACCTGGCCAGTTGCAAATGGCTCTAAATGGCCCTGACCGTGCTTATCGGGCGGGCCAGTAGCGCTGCATTTCCACGAACAGGAACGAGGCGCTCCAGGTGATCAGTACCAGCCCGGTCAGGCCCTCGATCCCGGTCAGGTAACGTAGCGGGCCGAGGGCCTGGATGTCGCCGTAGCCCAGGGTGGTGAAGGTGGTGAAGGAGAAGTAGACGCAATCCAGAAGACTGCCATTAAAGTTGCCCAGCAGTTCGCCCCAGCCATCGGCGTTATGCATGAGGTAGTAGGGTACCGCAAAGAGCCAGACCTCCAGGGCGTGGGCGGTCAGGCAGCCCAGCACCGCGACAATGAGACGGAAATGTTGGCTCTGGCGCATTTTGGAGAGTAGTCCGCTCAGACGGATCAGCACGGCATTGTGCAGCACGACAACCAGGCACACGATGGCCACGTTTATTAGTGTCACCAGTATCAGATTGACGTGGGATTCCATGACCAGTCGCTCCACCATGCGAAAATTTGTTGCACCCACTATTCTTGTATTCTTGGGGATCTGAAAACATCTTCATATACAGATTGTATAGTAGATTCAAGATCTTCGCGCGTCGCCCCGCGATCAACCTGACAGGCTAATCACCGATGCTTAAACGTCTTCTGCCGCTGATCATTCTCGCCATCGGCGTTGCCGGTTTTGTCTTCCTGAAAGCGACCCGGCCGGAACCGGCCGAAGTGAGCGACTCCGAGCGCAGCTGGCAGGTGGATGTGCAGAGCGTGCAGCCCGTACCGATACACCGATACTGCCCTTGTATGGCAAAATTGTGGCACCGGAACAGGTGGACATTACCGCGACCCTGGCAGGCCGCGTTGCGGAGCGACCCGTGTCAGAGGGCCAGGACGTCCGGGGGCGACCTGCTTTTGGCCCTGTCCGACGCCGATATTGCCCAGGCTCGGGCCCAGCGTCATGGTGAGCACGCCGAACCCCTCGGGACCCAGTCATGACTATGCAGGAGTGAGCATGAACCAGCCGGTACTGGAAGCCAGGGAGCTGAGCAAGACCTTTGCCAGTGGTGCCGAACGCATCGCGGTTTTTTCCGGGCTGTCTGTCTCGCTGGATGCGGGGCAGTCCCTGGCACTGATGGGCCGCTCGGGCTCTGGCAAAAGCACCCTGCTGAACCTGTTCTGTGGCCTGGAGCGGCCCGACAACGGTGTCATCACCCTGCTGGGCGAACGCTTTGATTACCGGGAAGCGGGCGCTTCAGGGCAGCGGGAAAAACGCTGGGCCCGGCTCCGGCGGCGCCGGATCGGGGTCATGTTCCAGGAAGCGAACCTGATGCCGGCATTGTCGCTGCTGGACAACGTCCGGCTCCGGGCCCGCCTGGCGGAGCAACCCCTGGAGCAGTGCCAGGCCTGGCTGGAGCGCCTGGGCATCGGTGAGCTGGCCGAGCGCTATCCGGACCAGGTTTCCGGAGGCCAGCGCCAGCGTGCGGCATTGGCCATGGTGTTCGCCATGACCCCCGACCTGATCCTGGCAGATGAGCCCACCGGCAGTCTGGACCGCCGGACGGCCGAGGAGGTCACCACAGAGCTGTTCCGGTTGCAGGCCCAGACCGGCGTCGCACTGATCCTGGCCACCCACGATCCCGAGCTGGCCGAGCAGTGCCGGAAGACCCTCGACCTGGCACACGGGGCCCCGGCCAGTCCAGTGCCATGACCCTGTTTGCCGCCCTGTTCAGCCATTACCGCCGCCACCCCCTGCAGCTGGTAGCCCTGGCCCTGATGATCCTGGTGGCGACCACGCTCTGGTCAGGGGTGCGACAGCTTACCGAGCAGGCGCGCACCAGCCTGTCCCGGAGCGAACAGGTGATTGCCGGACGACAGCAGGTGGTGCGGGTGGACGGTACCGGGCTGACCGTCAGGGATTTTGTGACCCTGCGCCGTGACGGCCTCTGCGTGATGCCCTGGCTGGAAGTGCCCCGGCAAGGCGATGTGGGCCTGGTCATTGGCGTTGACCCCCTTGCGGCGGCCTGTTTCGGAGGTGAAGGCGGCGCCTTCGGCAATTCACGGATTTCGCTTGAGGGCGAGCCCTTTGTCGATGTCAGTGAAGCGGCCCGGCTGGCCCGCGAGTTACCGGCCGCCGGGCGGCCGCCCTCGCTGGCGCTGATTGCCTCAGCAGATGTGACCGCCGGCGCCCTGCCTGCCGGCTACCGGCTTGCCGTCTTCAGCAAGGGCCCGGATACCGGTGAGCTGGGTGAGAGTTTCCTCCTCAACCTCGATGCCCTGGGCATCCTGGTGCTGCTGATCACCGCCTTACTGTTGCGCTCGGTCTATCGCCTGGGCATCGTCCAGCGCCGGGACAGCTTCGCTCTGCTGCATCGGTTCGGGGTACCTCCGGCCCGGATTGATCGCCGGCTGGTTGTGGAACTTCTGGCCCTGTCCGCGCTTTGTATCCTTCCGGGCCTGTGGCTTGGCAACTGGCTGGCGGGTCTGCTCGGTCAGGGCTTCGGACGCTCCCTCCAGGGCCTGTTCGACGCGCCGCTGTACGCGACATCCGGACAGTGGCTGGCGCCGGCGCTTACCATGATGGTTGTGGTGCTGGTGGCCTGCCTGGCCGGTTTCCTGGTGCCTGGTGCCCGGCGTGTTGTGGCCAGCCGGGGCCATGGCAAGCTGGCTGGCGGGTTTCTGGTCGCCGGTCTGGTGTTGGCGCTGCCAGGCCCGTCCCTGGTCTGGGTGTTCGCGGCTGTCGCCATCGTCTTCGCCGGTGCCGGCCTGCTCACCCCGGCCCTGATCAACCGGCTTGCTGAACGCGCCGCCGGTGCCAGCGCTGATCCGCTCAGTCGGTGGCGTTACCGGGAGCTGTCGGTCATGGTACGGCAGCTGGCGTTGCCGGTTGTCGCGCTGCAGTTCACCCTCGCCATGGTGCTGGCGATCCAGGCCCTGGTCACCACCTTTGAAGATACCTTTGATCGCTGGCTCGGGCAGCGCCTGGAGGCGGAGCTGTATGTTCCGGTGCCCGAAGGGCGCTCGGCGGATGTCGCCGCCCGATGGCTGGCGTCGCAGCCTGAACTGCAAACGAGTGGTGCCTGGCATCGTGTGATCCGTGGCCGTGGCAGCGTGTCTGTCTCTGGCCGAGCCCCGCTACCAGTGGACCTGTTCGGACTGTCTCCTGTTTTCTCCCTGGTGTCCGGTTGGGATCTGCTCGCTGCTGAGGATGATCCCTGGGCGACCCTGGCCCGCGGTGAAGGTGTCCTGGTGAACGAGCAACTGGCGCGACGGCTGGAACTCGGTGTCGGCGACCCCATCGGACTTGAGGTGGCCGGCGAGCAGCTGAACCTCCCGATTGCCGGGGTCTATGCTGATTATGGCCGGCCCGCCGGCGAGATACTGATCACCGGCGCCTTGCTTCCTGAGCAGTTCCAGCCAGCATTCGAAAGTTTCTCCATCACCCCCGGAGCCCTGCCCCGGGCCGAACTTATCAGGGGTCTCGAAGCGGCGTGGCAGGTTTCCGGTATTACCGTCCGCGACAACGAGGAAATCCGTTCCCTGGCGACAGGGGTGTTCGACCAGACCTTCCTGCTGACCCGAGCCATGGCGGTCCTCACCCTCGCTCTTGCCGCCCTGGCCTTGCTGATCATGGGCTGGGTCTTCTTCACTGGCCGTGCCTGGTATTTCCGGTTGCTGGCCACCTGGGGGCTGTCCCGGCGGGAGGTGGCGGCTCAGCTGACCCGCCTTTCCGTCGGGCTGACCGGCAGCGTGGCGTTGCTTTCGCTGCCGCTGGGCATCTGGCTCACCTGGGTACTGGTGCATCGGATCAACCCCCTTGCCTTTGGCTGGTCGCTGCCGATGGCGGTCTACCCGGGTTTCTGGGCGGAGCTGATCGGGCTCAGCCTGTTGATCGGCCTTGGCATCGCGCTACTCATGGGGCGGCAACTGCGGGCCGGGGCGGCGCTGCCGGTATCGGCCAACAGCCTGGCGGGAGGTGAGCGATGAGACGGACAGTGCTGGTTCTGCTGATTATGGCGTTGGTGGGGTGCTCAGAGGAAGCGGAGCAGGCCGGTTTTGCCGGGTTGGCAGAAAGTGTGGCTGAAGGTGTGGGCGAGAACAGAAGCCTGTCCTCCTACCTGCAGCCAGGACCGGACACCGGTCTGGCCTTCCCGGACGATCTGGGCCCCCATCCACGCCACCGGATCGAGTGGTGGTATCTGACCGCAAATCTGAGGACCGAATCCGGCGAGCCGCTGGGGCTGCAATGGACCCAGTTCCGGCAGGCACTGGTGCCGAGGGAACCGGGATCGAAACCCGCGCCTGAAACCTGGCCCCTGGAAGCGGCCTGGATGGCCCATGCCGCCGTGAGCTGGCAGGGGAAGCACGTCTTTGCCGAGCGCCTGGCCCGGGGGGATGTCGGTACCGCGGGGGCCGAGGCCCGGCCCTTTGCGGTGTGGCTGGATCACTGGCAATTAAAGGCCGTCGAGGATGATCGGTGGCGGCTTGAGGTGCAGGCCGAACACTTTGGCTACGACCTGACCCTGACCATTAACGATCAGCCGGTAGCCCACGGCATCAAGGGTTTCAGCGCCAAATCTGACAGCGGTCAGGGTTCGATGTATTTCAGTTACGTGGATATCGCCATCAGCGGCACTGTCAGATTTCAGGATCAGTCGCTGGAAGTGGAGGGCCGGGGCTGGTTCGACCGGGAGTGGAGCAGCCAGTTTCTCAAGACCGGCCAGCAGGGCTGGGACTGGTTCGCCCTGCACCTGGATTCGGGGGACAAGCTCATGGCCTTCCGGTTGCGGGAGGACGGTAATCCGTTTGTCTCGGGTAGCTGGATTCCGGCATCCGGCCAGGTACAGCCTCTGGATTCCCGGCAACTGGCCCTGTCAGTGCTCGATCAACGTGACGGTGTGCCGTTGCGGTGGCAGATTGAAGTGCCGGAGCAGGATGTGAACCTGGAGCTTTCCGCGCCTCCGGGGGACTATATGAATCAGGGGCTCTACCCGTATTGGGAGAGCCCTGTCGATGTCTCCGGCAGTCATACCGGAGAGGGTTACATGGAACTCACCGGCTACCGGTGATTGCTCAGTCCAGCGAGGTGGCGCCAATCTTGTGGATGCTCACGTCCGCGCCGTTGAACTCTTCCTCTTCGCTCAGACGCAGACCGGACACTGCCTTGACGATGCCGTAGACGATCAGGCCACCGCCGAAGGCGATAGTCACGCCCGCCAGGGTGCCGGCCAACTGGGACAACAGGCTGACACCGCCAAGACCGCCCAGGGCTTGCTGACCGAAGATGCCACAGGCAATGGCGCCCCAGGCACCGCAGACCCCGTGCAGCGGCCAGACACCCAGAACATCATCCAGGCGCTCAATCCTGTCCTGTGCCCACTCGAACAGGAATACAAAAATGGCACCGGCAACACCGCCGGTAATCAGGGCGCCGACCGGGTGCATCAGGTCGGAACCGGCGCACACGGCCACCAGTCCGGCCAGCGGACCGTTGTGGATAAAGCCCGGGTCCTTCTTGCCCAGCACCATGGCCACCAGGATGCCGCCGACCATGGCCATCAGGCTGTTGACCGCCACCAGGCCGCTGATGCCATCAAGGGTCTGGGCGGACATGACGTTGAAGCCGAACCAGCCCACGGTGAGAATCCAGGCGCCCAAGGCAAGGAACGGGATGTTCGAGGGCGCAATGGCGACGACCCGGCCGTTGCGATAGCGCCCTTTTCGGGCACCCAGCAGCAGGATGGCGGCGAGGGCCACCCAACCGCCGACCGCATGCACCACCACGGAGCCGGCGAAGTCGTGAAAGGATGCACCAAACTGGCTCTCCAGCCAGGCCTGGAAGCCATAGTTGCCATTCCAGATCAGTCCCTCGAAGAAGGGGTAGACCAGGGCCACGATCAGGCCGGAGCCGATCAGCATCGGATA
>Ga0114984_1000326_pt1 | contig 18639 bp, 26 predicted proteins | sample Shrwel1BS1Day1_FD_96987 | JGI IMG/M metagenome (GOLD analysis project Ga0114984, IMG submission 96987) | Subsurface microbial communities from deep shales in Ohio, USA - Utica-3 well 1 S-1-Day1 | ecosystem: Environmental > Aquatic > Deep subsurface > Shale gas/oil reservoir > Produced water/Flow...
ACATGGTGCAAGCCACCTTCGGGAATCGCTTCAAGATCGAGGACGGCAAGGTCGTCGCCTATGACGCCAACGGCAACAAGATCTTCAGCCGTGCGCGCCCGGGTGAGCTGGCCGACTTCGATGAAGCGCTGGAAACCCTCGTCGATTCGTACCCCTATCGCGACACGATCCTTAAGAGTTCCGGTGCCAACGGCGGCGGCGCTCCGAACGGAAACGGTCAGCCACCAAAACCCAAGGGCAATCTCGGCGGCAGCAAAGAAGAGCGCCTGGCCGCGATCAACGCCCAAATCCAGAACGCCTAACGAGGAAAAACGCCCATGGCACTGTCCGATATGAAGGTATTCAACGAGTACCTGAAGAACACCACCGTCGAAACCATCGCCCAGATGGTCGAGAAGTTCAACGCCGCGTCGAATGGCGCGATCCGCCTGACCCCGCAGGGCATCGATGGGGACTTCCTGCAGGAATCCCTGTGGGCTGGTCTGCACTCCGCCCAGCGTCGCGTCGACCGCTACGCCACCAACAACGCCCAGTCCGCCACCGCGCTCGCGCAGGTTCAGGCCAACAGCGTCAAGGTTGCCGGCGGCTTCGGCCCGATCCTCTGGGAGCCGTCCCAGCTGTCGTGGATTCAGAAGAACCCGGCCGAGGCGCTGGAGGTCATCTCCCGCAACCTCTCCGAAGCCATCATGGCCGACCAGCTGAACACCGCTATCGCCGCCCTGGTTGCCGCGATCAGCAACGTGGCCGGCGCCACCAACGACGTGTCCGCCACTGCAGGCGTGACCTACGGCGCGATCAACGGCGCTCACGCCAAGTTCGGCGACGCCTCCGGCCTGCTCGTGGCCCAGGTGATGACCGGCGAGGTGTTCCATAAGCTGGTCGGCCAGAACCTGGCCAACGCGCAGCAGCTGTTCAACAGCCAGTCGGTCAACATCGTTGACATCCTGGGTCGCCCGGTGATCGTTACCGATGCCCCGGCGCTGTTCGCCGCTGGCGACCCTGCGGCGACTCCCGCTGTGCCTGCCAAGCAGAAGGTGCTGTCCCTGGCCGACTCCGCGGCCATCGTCCACGACGGCAGCGACGTGGTTACCAGCGTCCAAACCAGCAACGGCAAGGAGCGCATCGAGACAACCTTTCAAGCGGATTATTCGTTTGGTCTGGGCCTTAAGGGTTTCGCATGGGACATTGCGAATGGTGGCAAGTCTCCGACCAACGCCGAGCTGGCGACCGGTTCCAACTGGGACCTGTTCGTCAACAGCGTGAAGTCGAGCGCTGGCGTGATCACCATCGGTGACGCGACCAAGTAACCGATAGGGGCGGGCTCCGGCTCGCCCCGTTTCTCTGGAGGATGAAATGTCCGAGCAGAAGATTGCATACGTTGAGCATCCGGTTACACCGGAACGGAAGGCCGAGCTGCGCGCTCAGGGCTTCAAGATCATCGACGCTCGATTCGCGCCGCCTGGCGATGTAGTCGAGCCGCAAGACGAGGCGCCCAAGCCGCGCGCCCGCAAAACCAAGCCAGAGCCGACCGAGGCCGAGTAAATGACCGAGTACATCACCATCGCGCAGGTCGACGGCCTGCTGGGGTCCGACTGGACAACCGAAGACAAGAAGGCCCGCGCGGTGCTGATGGCTAACACCTGGCTCAGTGCAAAGCCGCTGCCGGCGTTCGATGAGGTTCCTGCTGCGGTTGTGCAGGCGGGGGCGGAAATCGCACGCGAGGCGGCTGCTGGCAACCTCTATGCGGCATCCGAAACCGGAGTGCTGAGCAAGTCGGTAGAGGCGCGTGGCGTGTCGAGCAGCAAGACCTATGCGAGCAATGCCCGCAAGGTCACCGCAGGCGAAGCCTTCGCGCTGGCCCTGTTGGCTCCGCTGCTCGGCCCAGCCAACCAGATAAAGCTGGTTCGGGGGTAGTTATGGGCTTGCGTGATGATCTGACGGCCGATCTAGCCGAGGCGTTCGATACTGACCTGTCGGACGCTGTTCGCGCCTTCACGGCCTCGCATGCCGGAGATGCGGCATACGACCCTGTTACCGGATCAGTAACGCCAAGTGACGTGCCGTACACCGGGCGCGGTGTTTTCAGTGGCTACCGGCTCGATCAGATCGACGGCACGCTGATTCTGGCGACTGACCTGCAGTTGCTGGCCCTGCAAACGGAAGTCACGCGGGCGCCTGCGATGGGCGACACACTGGACGGGATGCTGGTTGTCCGCGTCGAGCAAGATCCTGCCGGCGCAACGTGGGCTGTCCAGCTGAGGAAGTGACATGAGCTTTTCAGACGATATCCGACGCTTCACCACCAAGACGACCGAGGCGCACGGCAAGATCACCCGCGTGGCCACGCTTGAGCTTTTCAGCGGGGTGATCAAGGCGACGCCTGTGGATACCGGAAGGGCGCGCGGGAATTGGCAGACGGCCCCTGGTTCGCCGGTAGCAGGCGAGACGGATCGACTAGACAAAAGCGGTGGCGAGGCAATTGCTGAGGTCGAATCCAAAACCCCGCAGGGTGCCGGCCAGGTCACGTACCTGTCGAACAATCTGCCGTACATCGTTCAGCTTGAAGAGGGCAGCTCCACGCAAGCGCCCGAAGGGATGGTCCGCAAGAACATGGACCGCGTGCAGCGCATGGTAGAAACCGCTATCCGCAAGAACAAGGTGTGACGATGAGCGAAACAAAGATCAATGGGGCGCTCGTCTCTGCCTACCTCGCCTCCGGCGTCATGCCGCAGGCACGCACCGCGTTCGAAGGCGTCAAGTTCGAGCCTGTCGCGGGGCAGAGCTGGGCGCGGCTCACGGACTTGCCAAGCGGAAGAGAGCCGGCCGCGTTCGGTGGCGCGAATCCAGTTGAGAGAACCGGCGTCCTTCAGGTCGATCTGTTCCATCCCATAAACAGCGGTACCGGCCCTGTTCTGGCCGACGCTGACAAGGCGCTGAGCTTCTACACCCCAGGCAAGCGGCTCGACTACCAGGGTCAGAAGGTGCTGATTCGCAAAGCCGAACGCTCACAGCTTCGCACTGAGCAGCTCTGGCAGTCGGTAGCCATCTCCATCTACTACACGGCCTGGATATTCCCAGGCTGACAGACAGAACACCCACCAACACCCCGCCATGTGCGGGGTTTTTCGCTAGAGGACACTGCACATGGGTATCAACGCCAACGGCTCGGCCGTACAGCTCTATTACATCGAGGAGGTCGCCGGCGCAATTCCCGCCGTGGCGCCCGAGTTTAAGCCGATCCGCTACGTGTCTCAGGGGCTGACCCCGAACATCCAGCAGATCGATACTAACGAGATGAACCAGAACCGCCAGAAGGCCACGAGCCGTGGCGGCACCTACAGCGTTGCCGGCGAGATCGCGGCCGAGATGTCCTTTGGCTCGTTCGACGACCTAATCCAGGCAGCCATGCAAGGCACCTGGACCACTAACGTGCTCACCATCGGCAAGGTTGAGCGCTCCTTCGCCATCGTTGAGCGACACACTGATATCGGTGTTGATTACGTGTACCGCGGCTGCCGAATCAGCACGATGGGTATCAGCGTTCCGCTGAACGCGCCGGTGGGGCTGACCTTCGGGGTGATGGGCACCAAGGCCGAAGCCTTCACCATGCCGGTTGACGCTACGTTCGCGGCTGCGACCACAACCGAGATCATGGTCACGACAAACATCGCGCTGACAGAGGCCGGCACAGCCATGGCCTACGCCACGGAGTGGAGCGCCACGCTCGACAACGGCATGGAGCCCATCTTCGCGCTCGGTAGCCGTTCGGCTTACAACATCGCAAACGGCATCGCGACTGTAACCGGCAGCATGAGCGCCTACCTGATCGATGGCGTGTTGTGGGGCAAGGTGCTCAACGAAGACCTAACCACGCACAAGATCGAGCTGGTCGAGGGCGCGCAGAAGTACACCATTGAATTGCCGCGAGTGCGTTACACCCAGGGCCAGAAACAAGTCTCCGGCCCAGGCGCGATCATCCCGAGCTACACGCTCAGCGCGGGCTATGACGGCGCAGCCGGCACCACGATGAAGATCACCCGAACCGCAGCCTAACCATTCAGCCCCGCCGCCGAGCGGGGCTTTGCTTTTCTGGAGTTAACGCATGTCCACCAAGACCAAAAGCCAGCCGTTTAACCTCGCTGATTTCTTCACCGTCCCGCAGGCGTCCGAAGGCAAGCCGCTGCCCCTGAAAAAGCCAGACGGCACCGCTACCGAGTACCACCTGACCGTGATTGGCGCCGACGCTCCGGCAGCCAAGCAGGCGTTGCTCGCGGCTACGCGCATCATTCGTGACGAGCGCAACGACAAGATGAGCGACGAAGAAAAGATGGCCGTGAGCGAGCGCGCTAGCCTGCAGTTCCGAGTTGCGCTGGTGACCGGCTGGAACCTGCCTGTTGAGTTCAACAAGGAAGCCGTAACCGAGTTGCTGACCAACAACCCCGGCCTGGCTCAAGATGTCGAGCAGTTCAGCGGAGACCGCAGCCGTTTTTTCGCGAGCGTGCTGGTGGCCTGATCGAGCACTTCGAGGCTGACGTGAAACTGCGTGTCGTTGCGCCAGGCTCCCAGGCTTCCATCAAGGAGCACCTGACCAAGGTGTGGCAGCAGACCGGGCACAAGCCGAAGGAACTGGATATTCCCCAGGCTCCAGAGGGCATGGGTTATCTGATAGGCCTGTTTTGGGACTGCAAGCGAACAGCGGAGCCGCTGACCTATTGCGAGGTCGAGGCCTGGTCACGGCTCACCGGGCAGGCGCTCAGCCCCGATGAGGTCTGGTGCCTGATGCGGCTGGATGACGCGCATGGGCGGGCGGTCAGGAGTTGATCGCCGCGCTTGAGGTGATGCGGTCGAAGTGAAGCGGCCGAACCGCCTTTCACGATTCATGGAGAGCACCTAAGATGGGCATTCTGATATCACGACGCGGGGTGCTGGAAGTGACCGATTTTTCTGATCTGCGAGCGGCCTATAGCAAGTACCGGGCGGCTCGTGATGTGTATTGGGATGACCTTGAAGAGAAGGTCAAGATCCTGGTTGATGGCTTCAGTCAGTACGTGGCGCCTGAGCGACCATTCTTTATCGACCGGGATGGCACCAAAAAGCCGTATGTGCAGATCGGGAAGGCCTACGGCGCCACCTTTGAGCCGGTGCGCAACGCCAGCCAGCTTGACGAGGAAGGCATGGGCCTGCAGTTCACGCTCGCCGTATACATCGACGAAGACCCCGACTCTCTACCGAAGGAAGGCTTCACGGTCGACGTGAACATGCGCAAGGCCGACGGGAAGTATCAGTTTAAGCTGCGCACGTTGGCAGGCTCCCGCGCCGTGAACATCCCAGCAGCGTTCGGAGAAACCGAGCGCGCCGACCTTTACGAAGCGATCCTCGGCGAAATCATGCGCCTACTGAGTCCGGAGAAGTTCGGCTAACCCACCCATCGCAGCATTAAGCATCCCCGCTAGCAATCTGCTACATTGGCCCTTTCTGAAAGGGAGGGGTGGGGATGTCGCGCACATCAAAATTGATCGTCGTCCTAGTGCTGTTGGCAATGGCCGGCGCCTGGCTGGCTCCCAAGCAGACCGAACAGCAGGCGGCAGAGAGAGCTGCACGCAATGCTGAACAGGCTCGGCTTGAGCTTGAGCGCGACGCCGCCAAGGCCGCGCAGCAGCAGGCCGAACAAGAGAAATACACAGCAATCTCCACCGCCAAGCGCGTCGTCGCCGAGCGGTTGAACGACCCCGAGTCGGCCAAGTTCGGCAAGGTCGTCGCGCGCACAAGCGGCATCGTCTGCGGCTACGTAAATGCCAAGAACGCTATGGGCGGTTACGCAGGCGAGAAGGGCTTCATCGTGATGGCTGGGAAAGCCTGGCTAGAAACTGACTCAGCAGATTTTGGCGAAACATGGAACAAACACTGCGCTTCATAGCGCAATAGCACGCTAGAAACCCGGCCACCGCGCCGGGTTTTTTATTGCCTACGAAAGCCAGCTTAGTGCGGGCTTTGTCGTTTCTGGAGAAGCGCAATGACTGAAACAGCTCGCCTAGTAATTGCCGTAGACAGCACTCAGGCAAAGAAAGCGGAGCGCGACCTTGGGGTGCTTGAGCGGTCTGCTGTAAGTCTCGCGTCCGGCATGAAGGGGCTTGTGGCGCCCGTACTGTCCGTTACCGGAGCAGTGGCAGGCCTTAGCAAAGCGCTAGAGGTGCAGCGGCAGTTCGACGTGTTGAATGCCGGTCTGATTACCGCGACTGGCGGAGCAGTCCAGGCGGCAGACGCCTTCGCCGCACTTCAAGATTTTGCGCGCAAGACCCCATACGATCTAAATCAGGCCGTCGAGGGATTCACCAAGCTCATAAATTTAGGACTGACGCCTTCCGAAAGGGCGCTGACGTCCTACGGCAACACCGCTTCAGCCATGGGCAAAGACCTCAATCAAATGATTGAGGCGGTCGCGGATGCCGCAACCGGCGAATTCGAGCGCCTGAAAGAATTTGGCATTAAGGCCAGCCAGAACGGTGATCAGGTCTCTCTTACCTTCCAAGGGGTGACCAAAAGCATCGGAAACAATGCCGCGGAGATTGAAAAATATCTAACCGACCTGGGCGAAAACCAGTTTGCTGGCGCGATGGACCGTCGCTTGCAAACCCTAGACGGCGCCGTATCCAACTTGGGTGACACCTGGGACCAGACCTACCGACTCATAAATGAAGCTGGCCTTGGCGAGCTAATGGAGTCTTCGGTTCGATCAACGACAACCGCTCTAGATGAGCTGAACGCACAACTGGAATCAGGTCAGCTCCAGGCAAAACTTGACGCTGTCGCTGGCAAGTTCTCCGGCTGGGGCGGGGACATTTCCCAAACGCTCGACATCGTTGGCGACATCTTCGAGTCCGCCACCGGTCGCTGGGGTGCGCTCGTAGACAAAAACGTCGACAACATGACATCGACGTTTGCCAACTTCCCTGAGAACGTCCGCGCATTCATCCAGCTGATGACCGTTGAGGTGCTGTCAGGTTTCGACAAGGTCACGGCGTACTCGGCAGCATTCAAGGATGGCATCAAGGCCATCTTTACCGACGACACGATGGAGGGCGTAGGGGCTCGGCTAGAGGCTGATCTTCAGCGCCTAAACGAGCTGCGCGATGACAGCATTGCATCAATCCTAGAGGAGCGCGACGCTGCGCTGACCTCATACAGCGACCAGATGTCAGCCGCGCAGGATCTGCGCAAGGTCTATGACGATGCGATGGAGCGATCCGCGCAAGCCACCGCAGATCGCCTGGCTAAGTTCAAGGCGCTCGGCAGTTCAGCCGGCGCAGCAGGGGATGCCGTCGAGAAGCTCGGCAAAAAGCTCAAGAATCTTGACGCTACAGGCCCTGGCGACGCGATCAATGACTACATCAAGCAGTTCGAAAAGCTCCACGACGAACTGAACCCTGCCGAAGTCGCGGCGCGTGAGTACGGCAAGCAGCAGGAGCTGCTGAACGACATCATTGCCCGTGGTGGCGAGAATGCCGACAAGGCACGCGGCGACCTTGCCAAGCTGCGCGAGCAATACGAGGAGAACAATCAGGCCACCTCCGAATGGGCCAAGTGGACCGAAGGCGCGCTAGACCGCGTTGATTCGGCCTTTGCCGACGCCTGGCGCAACATCGGGGATGGGTTCAGCTCGTTCCGCGACAGCCTCACCAATGCGTTCAAGCAGATGCTGGCCGAGCTGGCTCACATAGCCATCACCAAGCCGATCATCATTCAGATCGGCGCGGCAATTGGCATCGGCGGCGGCGCGGGCCAGGCTGTCAGCATGATGGGTGGCGGCTCGGGCGGCGGTATCGGTGTCGGCAGCCTGTTGCAATACGGTCAGACCGCCTACAGCGCCATAACAGGAGTTGGCCCTGCAGCGCTGGCTGGCTGGCAGTCTGGCGGCCTCATGGGTGGCATCCAGGGCGCCACGAGCTACTTCGGCAATATGTTCGGCGGTATCGATCAGGGCTTGGGGCAGATTTACGGCGTGCTGACGAATGGCGCTGGCTCGACCTACGCGCCGCTGAGTTACCAGGCTGGCGTACAGGGCTGGGGCAATATGGCAGCCACCGCAGCGCCGTGGTTGGCTGGTGGTCTTGGTGCTCTGATGGGCTACCAGAATGCCGGGGTCAAGGGCGCCGCTGCTGGCGCTGGTGGCGCTGCTGCTGGGTATTATGCAGGCTCCGCGCTTGGCTCCTTTGTTCCAGGGCTAGGAACCGCAATAGGCGGCGCAATCGGGGCCGCGCTTGGTGGCGTGCTGGGCGGATCACTGTTCGGTGGCAAGTGGCAGACTAAGGATGTCGGGATCGCCCTCGGTATCGAGTCAGGCGCTCTTTCTGCGCAGGAATTTGAGTACCAGAAAAAGAAGGGTGGGCTGTTCAGCAGCAATAAAAAACGCACCCGCTATTACGATCTAGACCCCGAGACCGCTGCCGCGCTTGGCGACGCTTACGCAGTCACTGCTGACGGCGTTTTCGATCTGTTCGAATCGCTGTCGTTCACCATCGAAGACAGCGCTCTTGCTGGTTTGGATCTGGCCAAAACAAACATCTCCACAATGGGTAAAACCGAGGAGGAGATTCAGCAGGCCATTGCAGAGTGGTTCGGCTCAGCCGCCGATGCCATGACGGCCGAGCTGAACAAGGTCTTTGCCACTGGCCTCGACCTCGACTTTGAAGGCATGCAGGCCTTCGTCGGCAATCTGCAGGGCGTCAACGAGGTGCTGCGTTATCTCGACGTTGAGATGTACGACGCGAGCGTAGCTGGAGGGAAGCTGGCTGAATCTCTGTCCGCTGCGGCTGGCGGGCTGGATGCGCTGGCGGCCAACTCGGCGACCTACTACGGCGCGTTCTTCAGCGAAGCCGAGAAGATCGAGGACACCATCGATTCCATCACGCGGGCTTTCGAGGCCGCAGACGTGGAGCTGGTTGGATCGCGCGAAGCATATCGGGCGATGGTCGAGGATATCGACCTGACGACCGAGGCCGGGCAGGAGATGTTCGCCACGCTGATGGCGCTGAGCGGCCAAGCTGCGCAGTATTACAGCATCGTCGAGCAGCAGGCGGCGCAGGCCAATGCGCTGCTGATCGGCACGGTAAACACAGCATATGCGGCCCTGCAGCGCTCGATTGCGGCTCAGCAGCGGGAAATCCAGGCGTCTGCGAGCAAGGTGGCCGGCAACATCTCGGAGCTGACAGGCATTGGCAACTCGCTCGATGCAGCGCTGAAGAAACTGCGTGGCACGTCGGACGACACCGTGCGCTCTCTGCGCGCTCAGGCAGTGATGACGCTCAACAGCGCGCTGGTACAGGCGCGGTCGGGTCAGTCGCTGGCTGGCGTGGAGGGCCTGCAGGACGCGCTCGATACCGCATCGCAAATGGACACTGCGCTGTACGGCTCCCTCGTTGATTTCGAGCGGGAGCAGGGCAGGACCGCCAACCTGATCGCGGAGCTCGAGAAGGTCAACGGCAAGCAACTTTCCGCCGAACAGAAAATGCTGGGTGCGCTGGAATCTCAGCTGTCGGCGCTTGATAAGCAGCTTGCCTTTGCTCAGGCCCAACTCGACGCGCTCAACGGCATCGACAACTCAATCATGGGCGTGGCGGCAGCAATTGCCGCAATGAACTCCTCCGTGGTTGCCGCTCTCGGGGCGCTGCCGAAGGGCGCCGCGCAGGCCAACACGTCGCAGAACAACGGTGCAATCGTCTCGACGCTTTACAACGACCTGTTCGGGCGCACCGCATCGGCTGATGAGGTCGCGTACTGGGCTGGCCGCCTGGGCTCGGGGAATCTCGAATACTCCGATATCGCGGCGAACATGAAGCAGTGGGCGAGCGCGGCAGACAAGGAGGCCATGAAGCAGCGCGGCATTCCGGGCTTTGCCTCGGGCGGCTTCCATTCTGGCGGCCTGCGCTTGGTCGGCGAGAACGGCCCGGAGCTGGAGGTAACAGGCCCGAGCCGCATCTACAACGCCAGCCAGACGGCGGCGATGCTAGGTGGCGGCGGCGATGCCGCGCGAGAGGTTCGCGCCCTGCGTGGCGACTTCGCCGGAATGATGGACGCCCTTCGGTCCGTAGCCAAACACACCATGCAAACAGCCAAGCGCGTTGAGTTCCTTGAGCGCTGGGACTTCGACGGCCTGCCTAAAGAGAGGGGCGCAGCATGAGGATAATCAAGCCGGTGGAAATCACGCCGGCCATCCTGACCAGTAGCAACGTTCCCGAAACGGACTATGCCGCATGGAGCGCGGCAACGGCCTACGCGGTGGGCGATGAGGTGATGTACAACCACCGCAACTATGAGGCGCTGGTGGCGCACACCGGGGCCAATCCCGAGACCGACACCAGTGACCCGCCGAAGTGGCTAGACCTCGGGGCCAATAACCGCTGGCGTATGTTCGATGACAAGGTTGGCTCGCTCACCGAGCAAACGGGCAGCATCGCAGTCGACCTGCAGCCTGGCGCGGTAATCAACTCCGTGGCGCTGTTCAATCTGTTAGGCCGGTCGGCCACGGTCACGCTCACTGACCCGTCAGAGGGCATCGTCTACCAGCGCACCGTCTCCCTCGTAGATGCCGGGGTTTCTGACTGGTACGAGTGGTTTTTCGCGCCCATCGGCAGGCAGAGGGACTTCGTGCTGCTGGATCTCCCAGCTTATGGCACCGCCACGCTGTCGGTGACGATCGACAACGCCAGCGATACCGCAGCGGTCGGCCACCTCGTCATGGGTCGCCAGGCAGAGCTGGGCGTGGCCGTCTATGGCTCTGGCGTCGGCATCACGGACTACAGCCGTAAAGAGACGGACGACTTCGGCAACTCGATTGTTGTCGAGCGCTCGTTCAGCAAGCGCGCGGAGTTCGATGTTGTGGTGGAAACACCGCAGATCGGGCGGGTTCAACGCCTGCTCGCCAGCATCCGCGCTCAGCCGGTCGTGTGGATCGGAGCCGAGGGCTACGAGTCGACGTTCTTGTTCGGTTACTACCGAGATTTCCAGATATCCATTTCCGGGCCTTCCGTCTCGGATGCCTCTATCACTGTTGAGGGCTTGACCTAATGGCAGCGCCAATTATCACACCCATCCCGACGCCGCCGATTCGCTCGGACGCGCCGGTCGACTTTGCGACAAAAGCAGATGCTTTCGCTGCCTCTCTGCCGCAGTTCGTGACCGAGGCCAATACCAGCGCTGAGTTCGTGGACCAACGCGCCATCGACGCCGACGCCAGCGCCACGGCAGCAGCTGCGAGTGAAGCCGCAGTGGAAGCCGACCGCGCAGAGGTTGAAGCCAATACCGCGACCGTCGCCAGCAACACGGCAACCGTAGTCGCCCGCGCCGATGAAGTGGCCGCCAATACGCTACAGGTAGCCGCTGACGCCGATCAGGTAGCGGCTGACCGAGCGGCAGTAGACGCAGCGCTGGCATCCATCGCTGACGGCCCGGTAACGAGCGTCAACGGCAAGACCGGCGTCGTCACTCTCACGCTAGCCGATATCGGCGCCCTCAGCCTCGCCCAAACCCAAGCCGTCGCCCTCTCTTTCTAAGGAATAATCCCCATGGCTAAAGTATTCACCGCACCCTTCGCGCAAACCCCGAAAACCGCCTCCGCTGTGGCCACTGACGCCGTTGCAGGCATCGGCACCGATGCACCAACCGGCACCGTCCTGCTCGGTACGGCTGGGGCGGATGGCGCCATCGTTACGCGGCTGTCCGCAATGCCTCGCGCAACCTGCACAGCGTCCAGCCTGGCCCTGTTCCTCTCGAAAGACGGCGGTGCCACCATGCATCTGATCGACTCCGAGCTGATGGCAGCGCATACCGTGGCGGCGACCACAGCCATCCCGGAAACCAGTTTCGGGAATATATCGGACAGCGCCCCGCTTCGACTTGAAGCAGGTGACCGGCTGTACGTGGGCAGTCAGGTAGCCCTAGCCAGCGGCATCGTTTTCGCAGCTCAGTGGATGGATTACTGATATGGACAGAGCGCTAGGTAATCCGTTGGGTAATCCGTTGGGGTTGGTCAGAGAGGCGGGGCAACGCGTGCCTGATCCAATGATTGTCGAGATAACCGCTGGCTCGGGGGTGTACACCATACCGAGCGGGTTCCGGTATGCCGTTATCACAGCTGTCGGCGGCGGAGGCGGGGCTTCGTATTCAGCAAGCGGGCCGAGAGGTGGCGGAGGCGGCGGCGTATCGCGGACAAATCCAATCCCCCTGAAAGAGTCTATGAGGATAGAGTATTCAATAGGTGAGGGCGGGGTTCCGACTGTGGCCGGGAATATCGTACCCGGAGGCGACACGTTAGTCCGAATTGCCGGGTACGAAATAGTAGCCGGTGGTGCAAAGCCAGGAACGGTTAGCGGATCAACCGGGTGTGTAGGGGGTACTGCGTCCGGGGGGGACTTCAACTATAAAGGGAGTGACGGGACGCTGGCTGGCGCAGGCGGTGGAGCTGCTGGTTTGTTTGGCGACGGTGGTGTCGGCGGCTCAGGGTGTGGAGGGAATGGAGGGTCAGCTGTGTCTGGCCAAGCCAGGGGAGGCGGTGGTGGTGGGGGAATTGATGGAGATGGCGGAAAAACTCAGGGGGGGGGCGCTCCAGCGCTTCCAGCAGCTCCAACACAGCGCTACCTGACGTACCCCGGAACGTCGGGGAGCGATGGAACCACTACAGCAGGTGGGAATGGAGGGCCATGGGGAGGGGGTGGCGGTTCTTATTACAGCGGTAACGTTAATACGCAGGGCAAGGGCGGCAATGGCGGCGTGAGGATCGAACTATGGTAAAAATTCAAAACGGCATCGCCACCCGCGAACCAATCCCGAGCTTCCTTGCTGGCCTCGCACGCGAATCCCTTGCCGACCTCAGCTGGACCGATCCGGCGTTGGGCGTATCCGATGCTGCATGGTGGCCCGAAGACGATCAGTCACCGGCACTAGCAGAGTTCGAACGCTACGGCGAAGAGACGCTGACGGTCGACGCTGAGCGCCAGGTGGTGGTCGTGACCCGTGCTGTCGTGCCGTGGAGTGCGGAGGAAATCGCAGCAGCTAAGGCCGCGCAACGCGATGTGCTGAGGCAGCAAATAGCCGACCGCCGCTGGCAGGCCGAGGTGGCCGGCATCGACATTGGCGGCATACGCATCGATACCGGGCGCGACAGCCAGGCGCTGATCACTGGCGCAACCGTACAGGCCATGCTCGATCCCTCGTATGCGCTGCGCTGGAAAACGCCTGACGGCTTCGTCGATCTGACGGCTGAGCAAATTATCGGCGTGGCCACGGCAGCTCGGGCGCATGTGCAGGCCGCGTTCAACCGAGAGGCCGAATTGCTGGAGGCGCTGGAGGCCGGCACCTTCACACCTGAAATGCTAGAAGAGGGCTGGCCAAATGAACCGCTTCCCGAATCCGCTCCAAGCTGAGCTGCTACCCGACCGCAAAACATGGCGCCTACTGGCGCCATTTTCGTATCTGGACCCTGAGCATGGGCTGATCGAAGTGCCGACCGGCTTCGAGACGGACTTCGCATCGGTGCCGCGCTGGCCGCTGACGTTCGCGCTGCTGGGCAGCTATGGCCATGCGGCGGCGGTGATACACGACTGGCTGTATACGTCCGGTCAGCTGAGCCGCGCCGATGCCGATCGCGTGTTTCACGAAGCCCTGCGCTCGTCCGGCATCGCTCGCTGGCGGGCCTGGCTGATGTGGGGCGGCGTGAGGATTGGCGGCGCCCATCGATACAACCAGGCCCCGCCCAGTGCGGGGTTTTCTTCGCATGAGGACTGACCATGCGCACATCGCAACGAGGTATCGACATCATCAAGCGCTTCGAGGGCTTGCGACTGACCGCGTATCCAGACCCCGCAACCGGTGGTGATCCCTGGACGATAGGCTACGGCAGCACTCGCGGCGTTCGTCCCGGCATGACAATCACATCAGCTCAAGCCGAGGAAATGTTACGCGCAGATCTGGAGCGGTTCGAGAACGCCATCGGCCGACTGGTCACCGCGCGGCTCTGCCAGCATCAGCTGGATGCACTGGTCAGCCTGACTTACAACATCGGCGAAGGCGCGCTGCGTGACTCGACGCTGCTGCGCAAGCTCAACGCAGGAGACTATGCCGGGGCAGCCGCGCAGTTCGAGCGCTGGGTGCATGGTGGCGGGAAGATCATGCCGGGCCTGGTGCGCCGCCGCGCTGCTGAGAAAGCACTTTTCGAGGATGCGCAGTGACCGCCTGGGTAAAGCTGGTGCCAGCCTGGGCATGGTGGGCGCTCGCCCTGGTAGTTGTAGCCGGTGGGCAGCAGATTCGGGTGTCATCGGCTCAGTCTGTAGCCGCTGGGGCGCAACGCGAACTGGCCGACTACCGCGCCGAAGTGGCAGAGCGCGACCAGCGCGCGGCGTTGTTCATCATTCAGGAAAACCAGCGGCGCCAGGCCGCGACGGAGAAAGCAGATGCAGAAGCCAAGCAACAACTGGATCAAGCTCGCTCTGATGCTGCCCGTGCTGACAGCGCTCTTGAGCGCCTGCAGCAGCGCCTCGCAGCCGCTGAGCAGCGCAGTCGTGACGCCGGCAATTCCATCACTGCCCAGCTCGGCCAGGCAGCCGAAGACACCGCCAGAGTGCGTGCCGACATGCTCGGCCGGCTTGGAGCGGCTGCTCAACTCTATGCTGGAGTCGCCGACCAGCGCGGAATAGCCGGGGTGGCGTGTGAGCGGGCGTATGACGGATTAACCTGGCAATAAAAAAGCCCCGCACATGGCGGGGCTTTGCTGCCTGTTCGGCAGTGTAGGAAACTATGCGTAGCTCATATTTCTGAGCTGCCTGTTCGGCAGTAAATGGCCAAAGCCAATAACGCATATTCCTGAGCTGCTTATTCAGCAGAGGCTTCACGCTATCACATTTGCTCGGCAGGTCGATAGCGGATATGAAAATCTTTCGCTCAGCGCCACTTTCACGCCGCCTTCACTCCCAGCTTGTGCAGCAGCAGGTGCCATGCTGCATAGCTCATGTTCTGTCTGTTTTTGGCGCCCTCGGCCGCAGTGTATTTGCGGAAATTCTGCGGTGAGATGCCCACCAGCGCTGCCGCGTGGGCGCCAGATATGCCGGTCAGTGATCCCTCGCCGACGATATGCCGGATCTCCCAGCTGGTCGGCGCGCGCCATTCGTCTATATCAGTCGCAAGCACGTCATCAGGCAACAAGCCGGCTACCCAGCTCAGCGGCGGGGCTGCTTTGATTGAGCGGAATTCATTGATAGAGCAGGGCAAGCCGCGCGTGGGTGTGCTTACAGTTGTCAGCCAGTACGGGAATCTGTCGTCTGGTACGCAGCCGCTCATTCCGCCTGGTAGTTCATGGGTCGCTACCGTAGCCAGCACTTCGCCGCTATGTGTTACGAGCTTCAGGGGGGTCGGGGCGTGCTCTGCTGCGCAAGCCTGGCGCCATTGAGCAATCACGTCTGCAAATGCCTCGATGACCTCTGATTGAGTTGCGGCGTCAGGCAGGGTCTTTTCCGATAGCATCTGCTGGCCATATTGCAGTACCAGGCGGCTGGAGTTTTTGCCCGCCAGCTTGATGCTGGCGGTTTTGCGAAATTCAAATGGGCCAAAGCGGAAATCTTTCATCGTTCAGCCCTCAATCACTTCGTAGTAAGCGCGCTGCACCAGGGTGGCATCGCAGCTGCCGTCGGTGTAGTAGGCCTCGCCCAGGCCGGTCACACGGCCAACGACTTTGAGGTCGAAGTGGGTATTGATGGCATTACCGGTGGCACGGCGGGCTTCGCGCTGGCTCATACCGGTGGTGTCAATCAGATCCGGGCGGGCAATTCGAACTACAACGTCAGCGCCAATTTCCACAGTGTTGGCGGTGACTTCTTTGTACGGCTTGCCCGACTTGGAAACGCCGCGGCCATAATCGATGGTGATGTCTACGTGCTTGCTCATTTCATCTCTCCCGAGGATCAGTGCTGGCTGTGTGCCGCGCTGTTGGGGTCATTATATATAGATCGAATCGAGCTAGCAACAGCTTCAGGTAACCGTTCGTCGGGCTCGCGCGGTAGCTATCGCTGGTCTCGGCGCCAGGTAGTGGACTAGAGGCCGGCTGCGGTGCGGGCGAGGGCGATGCCGCGCTGGCAGCTGTTCAATACGTTGTTCACGGCCTGGGGTTTGATGCCGGTGCGGCGCGCCGCCTCGGCGGGTGGGATGCCCTCGACCAGCACCAGGCGGGCGGCCTCTTGGCTGGCACCGCCGCGCATGCGCAGCAGCTCGGCCAGGGCTTCGAATTGCGCGGCGTTCATGCGCGGCCTGGCTCGTAGCTGAAGGCCTGGCCGGCGGAATCCTCTGCCTGCACCTCGGCGAGCAGATCCTCGGCTACCGCGTCAGGTGCGCCGCCTGCGTTGCGGTGGGCGCTGTACCAGCCGATCAGCAGGGCCGCGACGTTATCCTCCGGCCCCTCGCTCAACAGCTCGACGGGCATGTTGTTGGCGCGACAGATGCGCTCGATCACTGCCCAGTCGAAACTCACTGCGCCGTCATCGTCGCGCGCCAGGCGCAGGGCGGCGAACTCGATGTCGTCAGGTATGGCCAGGCGGGTGAGTTGCTGCTGCATGTAGGCCTCCACGGCGCTGGTGATGTAGTCGCTGAGCCGCTGGCCGGCTGCGCGGGATGCGCGAACCCAGCGGCCTTTTGTGGCCGCTGGTACTCGCAGGTTGATCAGGGCGTCAGACATATTCAGCGGGGATGGCGGCGACCTTCGGGTCTGCCAGGAAGTCGTAGCTGGTGAAGCCTTCTTCATCCCATGCCGGGCAGTCGCTGTTTTCGTAGACCCAGGTGGCGCCTTCGGTGGTGAGGTTCAGGCGGTCAGCGATGAAGTTGATGGCGTCGCGGATGGTGGTGAAGGTGTTCATGATGTTGCTCCTTTCAGGAAGCCCGGAGCCGCCGGGGCGGTGGTTGGCGTTGTTCGCCTTCCATGGGTGTTAATATAAACCCTTAAGGGTTTATATCAAGCGCTTTTTAAAGAAGCTCCGACGAACGGTATTTTGCAGTTTTGCGTCGGGATTGCTCGTAGGGGAGAGTAGTTGCCCAGGACGGGCGAGGCGGGGAGATAGGGTGCGTGACTTTTGCGTGACTTTCTCACGCACCTATCGGCATTGCTGGGCTTTCGAGTGCAGCGAGCGCCCATTATAGACCGCATGAATCCAGCGTTTCAGCCTAGTTCCCCAGCATGTCGTGCATGGCGATGATCTGTTCGGCCACCTGGATCAGCTTCTGCTGGCGACTCATCGCCTGGCGGCGCATCAGGGTATAGGCCTCTTCCTCGTTGCAGCTCTTCATCTTCATCAGCAGGCCCTTGGCCAGTTCCACGCGCTTGCGTTCGGCCAGTTGCGCGTCACGCGCCTGCAATTGCGCGCGCAGCGCTTGGTCGCTCTCGAAGCGGGCCATGGCTACGTCGAGAATCGGCTGCAGGCGTTGGGCATGGATGCCTTCGACGATGTAGGCACTGACCCCGCTCTGGATCGCCTGGCGCATCACGCCGGGATCGTGCTCGTCGGTGAACATCACGATCGGGCGCGGCTGGTCGCGACTGACCAGCACCACCTGTTCCATGACGTCGCGGCCGGGGGATTCGGTGTCGATCAGGATCACGTCGGGGCGCACGGCTTCCACGCGCTCGGGTAGGTCGATGGTCAGGCCGGACTCGTCGGTCACCTCGAAGCCGGCCTCGATCAGCGCGGACTTGAGACGGCCGACCTTCTTTGGAGTGTCGTTGATCAGCAGGATACGCAGCATCTATGGCTCTCCCGATGATTACAGGGCGACAGCCGGGCTTTCGGCCAGGGCGTGCAGGTGGAAGCTGCGGGCATAGGCTGCGGGGTCGCTGCCGTCCCAGCAACTGCCGTCCTGCAGAATGGAGCTGCGCATTTCACCCGGTACGGCGATACCCAGGGCCGCGGCAGCCTCACGATACAGCGTCAGTTGCTGGACCTGGCGGGCCACTCCCAAATAGTCGGGATCGCTGCGCAGCAGGCCCCAGCGGCGGAACTGGGTCATGAACCACATGCCGTCGGACAGGTAGGGCTGGTTGACCAGGCCGCCGGCGTGAAAGCGCAGCGGATGCTCGTCCAGCCAGGCGTGGCCCAGGCCGTCCTGATACTGGCCAAGAAAGCGTGGTGTGATCGCCGAGAGCGGGGCGTCGACATACTCGCTGCCACTGAGCAGTTGCGCCGTGCTGCGCTTGTTCTCTTCGTTGTCATCAATGAAACGGGCGGCGTCAAGCACCGCCATGATCAGCGCGCGGGCAGTGTTGGGGTGCTGCTCGACGAAGGCGCGGGTGCAGCCCAGCACCTTTTCCGGATGATCCGGCCAGATCGCCTGGATGGTGGTCAGGGTGCAGCCGAGCTGTTCATCGACAGCCTTGGCGGTCCAGGGCTCGCCGACGCAGAAACCGTCGATACGCGCGGCTTTCAGGTGTTCGATCATCTGCGGTGGCGGCACCACCACGCTGTCGACATCACGCAGCGGGTGGATGCCCTGGCTGGCCAGCCAGTAATACAGCCACATGGCATGGGTGCCGGTGGGGAAGGTCTGGGCGAAGGTCAGGCGTGCTTTGTTTTGGTGCGCGTGCTGGCGCAGTGCTTCGCCACTGGTCACGCC
>Ga0114984_1000327_pt1 | contig 18633 bp, 12 predicted proteins | sample Shrwel1BS1Day1_FD_96987 | JGI IMG/M metagenome (GOLD analysis project Ga0114984, IMG submission 96987) | Subsurface microbial communities from deep shales in Ohio, USA - Utica-3 well 1 S-1-Day1 | ecosystem: Environmental > Aquatic > Deep subsurface > Shale gas/oil reservoir > Produced water/Flow...
CCTGCTGACGGCGACCCGGACCGGCGCCAATGCGGTGGCGGAGAGCTATGCCTACGACGACAGCGGCCGACGGCTGAAAAAGACCAGTGCCGGCGCGACGACGCACTACGGCTACGACGGGGACGATATTCATGCCGAATGGGCCAACACCCTCTCCGGGATGCCGAGTGCGGTCTACGCCCATGGCGTCGGGGCGGATGAACCGCTGCTTAGATTGACCGGCGGCACCAACAGCCCGGCCGCGACGCAGACGGCTTACCTGCAGGACGGGCTGGGTTCCGTGATCGGCACGGCGAACACGGCTGGCACGCTGATTTCCAGCCAGCGCTTCGATGCCTGGGGGAACAAGGGAAGCACCACCGGCACAACGCCGACCTATGGCTTTACCGGAAGAGAACCGGATGCGACCGGGCTGACCTACTTCCGGGCGCGCTATCAGCATCCGGGGTTGGGCCGCTTCCTGTCCCACGATCCGGCGGGGATGGCGGATGCGGTGAGTCCGTATGCTTATGTGGGGAATTCGCCGACCAACTTCGTTGATCCCACGGGTGAGTTCTTGAATTTCGTCGGTGGTGCGATCGCCAACGTGGCCATTGGCGGCGCAATCCGCATGGCGACGGGCGGTAGCTTCTGGGATCCAATGGGAATTGCCATCGACGCGGGCGTGGGTCTGGCTACCTCGGGTGCTGGCGCTTTGCTTGCGGCGCGGCGGCTCGACCAGATTTACGACGCGGCTCAAACCGGCAAGGTCTTTACAGGGCAAGGTAGTGTATACGGGGCGGCTCAAATCACGGGTAGCAAGGCTGCACCGAATATCGACCATGCGGCACGCTCGATCTATGAGGCGCAAGCTCTAGTTAAAGCTAACGGCGGCAGTGCCTACTTGGACGCTTCTATCAGCAACTTCGGCATTACGGGTACGGCGAAAAACTACCGACCGGATGTGACGAACCTTGCAAAGAATGGTGGGATCAATACGGTTGAGGTGGCCTCGGTGTCGCAGCAGAGCGGCGCTTCGAGTGCTTATCTGACCAGTAAGCAAATAAATATCCAGAACGCTCTTGGTGCAGGCCAAAAAGGAACTTATGACGTAATTGAGTATGGGAAATCTGCCCTTGGGCTAGATGAGGTATACGGCACTTTCTACAGCGGCTACGCGAACGGCAGCTTGGCAGGTTATCAAGGGCTCAAGGCGTTCACTTCATCTGAGTCTGCCTTCGGCGCACCATACTCTGGGAGCAATAGCGGAGGAGTAAGACTTGGCAAGTAACGGATTCGTTACACTCCCTGTCATGTTCGCTTTTCTGCAAAAACTTTTGGGCAAATCGAGTCAGCGTCCGGCGCAAACGCTGGCGTTGTACGGGCCGAGTAATGAAGCCGTGGATTTGCAGGCTGGACTCGATTGGATATTGGAATGTGCTGCAAAACTAGGCTTGCCAGAAGCCGACTGGATAACGTTTACCTATGGAGAGGTAGATGCCTTGGCCTACAAGACATACAAACTGGCTACATGGATGAAGCGCGGTCGGCTATTGCCTGCAGTGGCTTGTGTGACGATAGAAACAGGTCGCTTTCTTGAAGGGAGCCGAGGTGGGTTGACCGATTACATCTGGTACGCCTGTTTGTCACCAAAATCTGGCTTCGTATTGTGTGTTGATCTTGAGATTAGGCAAATGCCCCCAACGGTTGCTGAAAATCTTGTTTTGGATATTCAGCGTATTACCAATATTGAGTATGGCTATAGCTTCAAAATGGAATTTGAGAAGGGGCCTGCGATTTATGCAGATGGCGGAACCCTGAATGGCAGAAAAAATTTCACTCATGCCCAAATTGCGGGGATAGCCAAGTGGTCTCATGCTGCTGGCGAGTGCAAGAAAACAGGAACGAATATCAGCGATCTGCTCCGCGACATCTACCCGCTTAACTTCCTCAACCCTCACCACCTGGTGATGCAGGTCAATGGGCAATCTTTGAAAGACTGGATCGAAACCGACCCCAAGCGGGGAGTCCTCAAGCCTCTGATTGAGGACAAGCTATGGACTTGGACAGTGCCCGATAACCGTATCCACGCCATCCGCAAAGTATTGGGGCCGGAACGCCTCCTGATTTCCTGGGGCGACTTCAATACCCCCTCTGGCGGACCACTCGGCCACACCTACGGCGCCAAGAAAGACATTATTCCCACCTTCGTCGGCAAGTCGCTCACGAAGGAGGATGAGCGCTGGATCGCTGACGGCCTGGCGGCCATGAAGCTGATCTTCACCCGCTACACCGACGAATCTTCTGAGCACTTCGATTGGCTTATCGGCCGCCGGGAACCTCAGTTCGGAAAGCTGCTCGACATGGTCTTCACCGCTTGGAGCCAGGATGCCCACCCAGACCGCCCTACGCCGGAACAAACCCTGCACGCCTTCGCCGCCGTCTTGGGCGAACATCTTGTCAAGCAATACCGCATGGGCTGGTATGTAGTCGATGATGAATATGGGCGTAGCCTCGGCGTCTGCCTCCGTGGCCCGGGTGGAGGACAAACCTGGAACCATCCCGTTGATACCGTCGCCAAGCGCATCGATCAGGGCGAGACCGGATTCATCACCGGCATCGTGGATGCGGTAGGCGAAGAAATCAAACACGGATAGCCCCCAAACAATAAAAAGATCGTACTCGAAAATGAATGAATCGTTCGACCAGTTTGTAACCCGTACCAATCGGCCCCAGAAACCCCTGCCAGCATGGGTATCAGCGCTGATATTCATCTCCGTGTTTTTCATCCTGCAGATGAGTTATGACGCGTGCCGGGGAACCGATTTCGAGCATTTCATCCTCGGTGATCTGACTGTCACACCCACGGCTGCCGTCATCAACTTCCTGACCCCCGCCGTACATGTCAAAGCTTTGGGCAACCAGTTGATCGCACCGGGTGGCGGCATCACCGTTCTCAAGGGCTGCGAGGGAACCGAGATCATGTTCATGCTGGTGGCGGCTTTTGCTGCCGTCGTCATGCCCTGGCGGCGCAGGCTGAGCGGACTGGGGCTGGGCATCCTGCTGGTGTTTTGCCTCAATCAGGTACGGCTGCTGACGTTGTTTTATGTCTATCGCAGCGAGACGTCTCTGTTCAATCTGTTGCATGGGACGGTCGGACCCATCGTGCTCATCCTCTGCGTTGCGCTTTATGCCCTTTACTGGATGGGCGATAGTCGTGAGGCCGCTCAGCCAAATGCGTCAGCAACTCCGTAGTTTTGCAATCCGGCTCGTCATCGTGGTCGTGATACTGCTGACGCTGGGTCGCGTCTATGGCTCGACCATCGTTGCCCCCATGCTCCCGGCGCTTATTTGGGTGATTGAGGCGGTTGATGACCGCCTTCGGGTTGACCATGCGTTCATCGTCGACCGCTCAGCCGATACCGTCATCCAATTGAAGGTGACGCCGATCCGCATGCTATTCCTCGGTGATCGGATGTTGATGCCGGATGCACAGCTTCATTTTGATCCGACTACCTTGCTGGGCAGTGTCTTGCAACCCGTCATTCTTATGTTGGCAATCATTCTCGCCTGGCCGGCCGTTCGTCTTCAGGTATTGCCGGCACGGCTACTCTTCGCGCTGCCGATGATGGTGTTCCTCCTGGTCGTCAACGTCCCGTTGGGTTTTGTCGGCGTGATGCAGGATTTCCGAGAGTATCTTCCTGCGGCCCCAGTTACCCCGCTGGTTTACTGGAACGATTTCCTGCAGACCGGTGGGCCGTTGGCACTGGCGATTGCGGCCGGCATTCTCGTGGTGTCGCTGGCGGATCGGTGGGTCGGATTGCCGGTGGTACCCGAGGCAAAGTTGACGTAACCCCTGCGCTACGAAGTACTTCCGGCTATATGCATTCTAAGGTTGGATCGCCCCATCTCCGACTATAGTGACATCTCTCTGTTTTGTGCAATACGTGGTTGATTTATTCCATGGTTCTGGTAGTCTGTTTTGTGCAAACTATGGTTGGAGAACCAAATGGCAGAACAGACAGGCTCGGGCGCATCGCTGGCGGATTTCATCTGGAAAAACGCCGAAGACCTTTGGGGTGATTTCAAGCACACAGATTTCGGCAAGATCATTCTGCCGTTCACCCTGCTGCGTCGGTTGGAATGCGTACTGGAGCCGACCCGCGAAGGTGTTCGCGAAAGCCACGCCGCTTTCAAAGATTCCGGGATCGACATTGACCTGATCCTGCGTCAAGCCACTCGCTACCCGTTCTACAACACGTCGGAGTATGCGCTGGGCAATCTAGGTAGCACCAAGACCCGCCAGAACCTTCAGGATTACATCGCCCACTTCTCGGACAACGCACGGGTCATCTTCGAGCAGTTCGATTTCTCGAATACTGTTATCCGGCTCGACAAGGCCGGCGTGCTATTCAAGATTTGCAAGAACTTCGCGGGCATCGATCTTCATCCCGAAGCGGTGCCGGATCGGGTGATGAGCAACCTGTACGAACACCTGATTCGTCGCTTCGGGGCCGAAGTGAATGAAGGGGCCGAAGACTTCATGACGCCCCGTGACGTGGTGCATCTGGCGACGGCACTGCTGCTTGATCCCGACGACGCCCTATTCGAGTCCAATCCGGGCCTGATTCGCACCCTGTACGACCCGACCTGTGGCACGGGCGGGTTTTTGACCGATGCCATGAATCACGTTGCCGACTACGGCAATCGCTTTAAGGTGCCGCCTGTTCTTGTTCCGCATGGACAGGAGCTTGAGCCGGAAACCCATGCTGTCTGCCTGACCAGCATGTTGCTGCGGACCCTGGAGTCCGATCCGGGGCGCGATCTGTCGAAGAACATCCGTCTGGGCAGCACGCTCTCCAATGACCAGTTCGCCAACGAGCGCTTCCATTACTGCCTCTCAAATCCTCCCTTCGGCAAGAAGTGGGAGAAGGATTCGGACGCCGTAAATACCGAGCACAAGGAAAAGAAGTACGACGGTCGTTTTGGGCCCGGTCTGCCGCGCATCAACGATGGCTCGATGCTGTTCCTCATGCACTTGGCCAGTAAGCTGGAATTGCCTGAGAACGGCGGCGGTCGTGCGGCCATCGTATTATCAGGGTCGCCGTTGTTCAACGGCGGGGCTGGTTCAGGGGAATCGGAGATCCGCCGCTGGCTGCTGGAAAACGATCTGGTTGAAGCCATCGTGGCGCTGCCCACGGAAATCTTCTTCCGCACAGGCATCGGCACCTATCTCTGGATTTTGTCGAACAAGAAGGATGGGCGCAGGGAGAAGCGCGTCCAGCTCATCAACGCCACAGGCTTTTGGTCGTCGATCAAGAACGAAGGCAACAAACGCCGGATCGTGGATGACGACCAGCGCCGACAAATTGTCGACATCTATGCCGCCGCCGAAAACAGCGATGTTTCTCGGATGATCGACTACCGCACCTTTGGCTATCGCCGCATCAAGGTATTGCGCCCGTTGCGCATGTCGTTGGTGATCAACGACGAGGGGTTGGCCAAGCTCCAAGAAGAAAAGGCATGGCAGAAGCTGTCGCCGGAGCATCAGCAAATTTGGCTGGATGCATTGCGGCGGCACATGGGTGCTACGCATCTCTTTGGCTGGACCGAAACCTTTGCCGATGAAACGGTGCGTTCGGCGCTGGCTGCTGGCAAGGTCATCAAGGCGGGCAAGACCTTCATCAAGGCATTGACCAATGCCTTCGGTGTCCGCGATCCGCTGGGCGAACCTGTGCTGGATGCGGATGGTGCAGTTGTCGCCGATCCTGAATTGACCGACTACGAGAACGTGCCGCTGACCGAAGACATCCGCGACTACCTGGCCCGCGAAGTCCTCCCACATTTGCCGGACGCCTACATTGACGAAACCTTCCGCGACGACAAGGACAAGGAAATTGGACGTGTTGGCTACGAGATCAACTTCAACCGTTTCTTCTACCAGTACGTCCCGCCGCGCAAGCTGCATGACATCGATGCGGAGTTGAAGCAGGTTGAATCGGAAATCGCGGCGCTGTTGGCTGAGGTGGCCACAGAATGAAAAACCACAAGCAAGAACGCTTTGGCCGGATGCAGCGCCAATATCACCAACAGCACCAGTGGCGACTGGGTAAGGATGGTTTGTACATCCCGCACTCCTACACCGAAACAACGCCAGATAGCCTATCTTGGTGGGACGACGTTGGCTTCATCCTGAATGGACGACGGGTAATCGTTTGGTGGCAACACCCACGCCATATTTACAGCACTGCCATTGAAGAACAATCCTGGGATCGGGCTGGACCCGACCCACAGGATGATTGGCTCTTCGAGGGTGCGACAACCAATTACAAGCAAGTGGGCAAGTCGCGCAAAAAGATCGTCAGCTACACCTCCCGGCAGCCATCGGCAGAGCAGGACGCTTATTACGAACATTTGCGTACCGTTCGTCAGAGCATGGAGGCCGAAGGGATCGACCTCGATGTTTCCACTTCATGGAAACGGGAACGGCTGAACTGGGCCACGGGCGTTAGCCTGGTTGTTCCACTGGAAGTCAGAAATGAAACTGAACTAGCACAACTGGCGTCCATGGCGCGGCGACTGTTGCTCGGGCAAACGACCTTGCAAAACGAGTTTCCTGATTATCGGTATGGCAGGGCGGATTGGCTTCGTGAGCAGGAACCCAGCAAATGACGGACATCACAATTCAGACGGATTCACTGCTGGCAGAAATCCGTGCGTTGATCGAGGATACGCGGCGTCATGTCGCACAGACAGCGAACAGTGCGCTCACGCTTCTTCACTGGCGACTCGGAGAACGTATTTCGCGTGAAGTCCTGCAAGGACAACGCGCCAGCTATGGAGAAGAGATTTTGCCAACACTGTCGGCAAAATTGGTTCCTGAATACGGCAAGGGATTCAGCGCACGCAATCTTGCCAGAATGATTCGGTTCGCAGAGGCATTCCCCGATCCGCAGATTGTGGCATCGCTTGCTCAGGAATTGGGCTGGAGCCATTTTGTTGAGATTCTGCCGCTCAAGCAGCCGCTTGAACGCGAGTTTTACGCTGAAATGTGCCGAGTTGAGCGCTGGAGTGTTCGCACCCTGCGAGAGCGCATTGGTAGCCAACTCTATTTGCGAACAGCGATTGCCAAAAAGCCGGAAGCAGTCGTACATGCGCAACTCGGACAACTGCGTACCGATGGGCGAATGACACCGGACATGGTGTTTCGAGACCCATACATGCTGGACTTTCTTGGACTACCGGAAGGCTACAGCGAACGCGACGTGGAAGCTGCGATCTTGCGAGAAATGGAAAGCGTGCTTCTTGAATTGGGGAGCGGGTTCTGCTTTGTTGCTCGCCAGAAGCGCATGACCGTCGGCAAGGACGATTTCTACCTCGATCTCCTTTTCTATCATCGCCACCTGCGCCGCCTGGTGGCCGTCGAACTCAAGCTGGAATCCTTCCAGCCAAGCCACAAGGGGCAGATGGAGCTATACCTGCGCTGGCTGGACAAACATGAACGGGCTGTGGGTGAAGAGCCGCCTATCGGCCTGATCCTCTGCGCAAGTGCCGATGCTGAGCAAGTTGAACTTCTTCAACTGGATGAGGCATCCATCCGTGTTGCGGAATACTTGGTTGAGTTGCCGCCAATTGCCGTGCTGCGCGAGCGCCTGCATCGCGCAAGCGAACATGCCCGTGAGCGTGCCGTGCTGGCCGCGCCGGAAGAGGGTCAGGCATGAATACCGCGCATCCAATTGATCCGGCTGTCCGATGTGACATCGAGGCTCGCCTGACAACCATTGAGGCAGAGCATAACGTTCGAGTGCTCTACGCTTGCGAATCTGGCAGCCGGGGCTGGGGCTTCGCATCCCCTGACAGTGACTACGATGTTCGTTTCATCTACGTTCATCCGCTGCCCTGGTATCTCCGTGTCAGCCCTCAGCGAGACGTAATTGAGGTGCCGATCTCGGGCGATCTCGACATCAACGGATGGGAGTTGCGCAAGGCGCTTGGCCTGCTGAAAAAGGGCAACGCCACCCTGATTGAATGGCTGGATTCCCCTGTGGTGTATCGGGCCGATCCGGATTTCCTGAACGCCATGCGTGATGCCGCCCGGCAAACACACCAGGCAGAACGCACGTTCCATCACTACGTTCACATGGCACGCCGGAATTACCGTGAATACCTGCTGGGCGAAACGGTACGCCTGAAAAAATACCTGTACGTGCTACGCCCCTTGCTGGCAACGCTGTGGATTGAGCAAGGGCGCGGCGTGGCTCCAATGCCGTTTCAGGAATTGGTGGATGCCATCGTCACTGATTCCGATTTGCTGGGAGCGATTGATCAGTTGCTAGCCATCAAGCGTGCAGTAGGGGAAGGGGAACATGGATCGCCTTTTCCGATCATCAATGCCTTCATTGATGCCGAACTTTCGCGGCTGGAAACCGTCCTGCCGCCCGTGTTGCGCGACACCGATTACTCAATTTTGGATCGTTTGCTGATGGATACCGTGCTGGCGGGGGAGACCAAGAAATGAGCCACTACAAGCCTTACCCGGCCTATCGGGATTCCGGCGTGAAATGGATTGGGCAGGTGCCGGAGCATTGGAAGAAAATGCCGTTCAAGCGGGTGGCCTCGATTTGTAACGGGCACGACTATAAGGAAGTCGAAAACGCTGATGGTGCTTACCCGGTAATTGGTTCTGGTGGAGAGTTTGCGCGAGCGTCTGACTTCATGTTTGACGGCGAATCCGTGCTGCTTGGGCGCAAGGGAACCATCGACAAGCCCTTGTACATCAACGGCCCATTCTGGGCTGTCGATACGATGTTTTACACGAAGATCGCAGACAACGCCTTTCCCAAGTTTGTCTATTACAACGCACTGACCATCCCGTTCGGCCTGTATTCAACGAACACTGCACTTCCAAGCATGGCCGGCGAAGACTTGTCGTCGCATTTGATTGTGGCTCCCGATTTTGAAGAGCAAAAAGCAATTGCTACATGCGTCGACCGCGAAACTACTCGCATCGACGCCCTGATCACCAAGAAAACCCGCTTCATCGAACTCCTGAAGGAAAAACGGCAGGCGCTCATCACGCATGCTGTCACCAAGGGGCTAGATCCGAATGTAGCGATGAAAGATTCGGGTGTGGAATGGATTGGGGTGGTGCCGGCGCATTGGAGTGTTGCAATTTTGAAGCGGTTTGTGGTCTTTCAGCGAGGGCACGATTTGCCGTCTGATACTCGTGTCGAAGGAACGGTTCCAGTCGTTTCATCCGGCGGCTATTCGGGTACTCATAACGTTGCTATAGCAAAAGCGCCCGGCATTGTTACTGGTCGCTATGGTTCGCTTGGGGAATTTACATTTGTTGAAGAAGACTACTGGCCATTGAATACAGCGCTATATTCAATTGAGCTGCACAACAATGACCATCGATTTGTTTGGTATTTGCTACAAAATATCTCGGACCTTTTTTTGCTGTATTCAGCTAAGGCGGCTGTTCCGGGTATCGACAGAAACGATATTCACGAAATATATGTTGCTGCCCCGCAGCACGATGAACAGCGACAAATAGCGAAATACTTGGATGAGCAGTGTGACCGTATAAATGCGATCACCGAAAAAACCCAGCGCAGCATCGATCTACTGAAAGAACGCCGCGCTGCCTTCATTACCGCCGCCGTCACCGGCCAAATTGACCTCCGGGAGTCCGCATGAGCGACACCGCACACCAAGAGAAGCACTTCGAGAGCTACATCGTTTCCAAGCTGGAGGCGCAAGGCTGGAAGGTTGGCGAAACCACCAAGTACGACACTGAGCGTGCGTTGTATGCCGAAGACTTGATTGCCTGGCTGGAGGCTTCCGGCCAAGGCGAGAAGTGGGCCAAGCTCAAGAAGGACAATGGCGATCGCGCCCTTGAAATCCTGATGGATCGGCTGGCCAAAGCACTGGAAACGCACGGTACGGTTCAGGTGCTACGCCAGGGCTTCTCCATCGCCGGGTGTGGGCATATCGATCTCTCGGAGGCCGCCCCGGAAGACAAGCGTAACGCCGACGTCCTGAAGCGCTATGCCGCCAATATCCTGCGCGTGGTGCCGCAGCTTCAATACCATCCATCACGCAAGCTGGCGATTGATCTGGTGCTGTTCATCAACGGCATCCCGGTAGCCACCATCGAACTCAAAACCGACTTCACCCAGTCGGCAGAAGCAGCCATGGATCAGTACCGCACGGATCGCCTGCCATTTGACACCAAGACCAAACGCCGTGAGCCGCTGCTGACCTTCAAGCGCGGCGCGGTCGTCCATTTCGCCATGTCTGATTCGGAAATCCAGATGGCGACAAAGCTCGATGGCGAGAACACATTCTTCTTGCCGTTCAACAAGGGCGATAACGGCCATGCAGGCAACCCCGAGGGTGAGAAAAACCCCGATGGCACACAGGAATACCCGGTAGCCTACTTCTGGGAGCAGGTTTGCAAGCCGGATGCCTGGCTGCGTATCTTCCACAGCTTCGTTTATGTTGAGAAAAAGAACGTCGTCGACCTGAAAGGCAACTGGTCGAAGAAAGAAACCCTGATCTTCCCGCGCTTCCATCAATGGTCTGCGGTCAATGAAATGATCGCCGACGCCAAGCAGAACGGCCCCGGCTTTTCCTATTTGGCGGACCACAGCGCTGGCTCCGGCAAGACCAGCACGATTTCATGGACGGCACACGATCTGGTCAAGCTGCGGCATGACAACGGCGATGCCATCTTCAGCAGCGTCATCATTGTCACCGATCGCACGGTGCTGGATGACCAACTTCAGGATGCAGTGAAGCAGATCGACCATCAGTTTGGCGTCATTGCCGCCATTGACCGCCAGAAATCATCGAAGTCAAAGAGCCAGCAGTTGGCAGATGCGCTGCTGGCGGGCACGCCCATCATTGTCGTCACCATTCAGACCTTCCCTCATGCGATGGAAGCCATCGTTACGGACAAGACCCTGAAGGGCAAAAACTTCGCTGTCATCATCGATGAGGCACACAACTCGCAAACCGGCTCGACTGCCGCCAAACTGCAAACAGCGCTGGCCATGAGCGGTAACGGCAAGATGTCCACGCTGACAGTGGAAGAGCTGCTGGAGAAGGTTCAGCAGTCGCGGGCACGTCCGGACAACATCAGCTATTTCGCCTTCACCGGCACGCCGAAGCACTCCACCCTGATGCTCTTTGGCCGTCCGACTGACCCGACACAGCCAGCATCGAAAAGCAATCTGCCCCGCGCATTCCATCGCTACCCCATGCGGCAGGCCATTGAAGAAGGCTTCATCCTGGATGTGCTGCTGGGCTACGTGCCCTACAAAACGGCGTTCAACCTCGCCAAGCAGATCGAGGATAGCAAGCGGGTGAGCGGCAAGGCGGCCAAACGGGCGTTAGCGCAGTGGATGTCCTTACATCCGACGAATGTCACCCAGAAGGTGCAGTTCATCATCGAGCACTTCAGCAAGAACGTCGCTCACCGGCTCGATGGCAAGGCCAAGGCGATGGTCGTCACCAGTTCGCGGGCGGCGGCAATCCGCTACAAGAAGAGCTTTGACGCCTATATTGCCAAGCACTCGGAATATGCCGGCATTCGCTCCCTGATTGCTTTCTCCGGCAAGATGACCGGCAAGCAGGTGATGCACGCCGACGACGAGCGCCTGTCCGGGGACACCTTCCTGGTTGATGAGAGCGAAGAATTTACCGAAGACAGCATGAACCCCGACGTGAGCGGCCAGGACTTGCGCCTTGCCTTTGATCGCCCGGAATACCGGGTCATGCTGGTGGCCGACAAGTTCCAGACCGGCTTCGATCAGCCGAAACTGGTGGCGCAGTACATTGACAAGAAGATCGCCAACGACGTGGAGATCGTCCAGACCTTCTCCCGTTTAAACAGGATGGCACCGGGCAAGGATGAAGTCTTCATCATCGACTTTGTGAATGACCCGGCCAACGTCCGGCGCGCGTTTGCCATGTACGACGATGGGGCGCAGATTGATGACGTGCAAGACCTCAACGTGGTCTATGAGATCAAAGAACAGCTTGATGCCCAAGGTCTGTACGAGGCCGACGACCTGGAGAGCTTCAAGGAAGCCCGCTTCAAGACGATCCGTGACATCACTCATGCTCAGGAGCCGCAGCACAAGGCGCTGTATGCCGCCACCGAAGGGCCGACGCGACTGTTTAACCAGCGCTTGAAAATGCTGCGCGAGGCAATTGTGACCTGGGAGGCCACCTTCGACAAAGCCCATAGCCAAGGCGATGAGGCAGGCATGAAATCGGCGGATCATCACCGGAAGGAACATGCCGACCAGATCAAGACCTTGATGGCCTTCAAAACCGGACTGGGGCGCTTCTGCCGCACCTATGCCTATGTGGCCCAGTTGATCGACTTCGGCGACCCCGAGTTGGAAAACTTCGCCGCTTTTGCCAAGCTGCTCCAGAAGCGGCTGAGTGGCGAGACACCGGAGAACGTCGACCTGAAGGGGTTGGTACTCACGGGCTTCGACATCAAGAACAAGGAAGACAAGACTGATGGCGATGATGAAGCTCTGGTCTTGAAACCCATTGGGCCGGGCGGCGGCGGTTCGGCTGGTGACAACCCGCACTTCCTGCATGAGCTTATCGACAAACTCAATCACTTGTTTGGCGATGCCACGCCATTGCGCGACCAGGCGACCTTCGTCAATCACATTGTCTCGATTGCCCGAGAAAATGATGTGGTGATGGCGCAAGTGGAGAACAACACCCGCGACCAGGCGTTGAAGGGCAATCTGCCAGGCGCGGTGCAGCAGGGTGTCGTGCGGGCACTGGCCTCTCACCAGAAGCTCGCCACGCTGGTTCTGAAGTCAGATCGTCAGGCCATGGCGGCACTGACCGATGTGATCTATGAGCTGATCCGTGACCAGAAGAACATTAACCTGGACGATCTAAGTGTTTGACCTGTTGAACCTGCCCGGCGTAAAGCCCGTCGATCTCCGTTCAGGCCGAAATCTCACGGTAGTTGCTGAGTTAATTGAAGGCGAGATACCGCTATGCCCAGAGTGCGCCAAGCCATTGCACAGGCATGGCCGTCGAGTCAGTATCTTTGCCGACACGCCCATGCAGATGCAGCCTGTGCGCCTAGAGATCAACCGTCCGCGCTATCGATGCGTAACGTGCGGCAAGACTGTCACGCCTGAATTGGTCTTTCTGGATGAAAAGCGCCGGGCCACTAAGCGGCTGGTTGATGCCATTCGCCAGCGATGCCTTGGCACGACCTTCCATGCCCTTGCACAAGAGACTGGGCTAGCAGTAAACACCATCAAGAATATCGCTCACGACCTGATTGAAGAACTGGAACGCACCGTCCGTTACGAAACACCGGTCATCATGGGTATCGATGAAGTGAGTCTAGCGGGCGAGTATCGTTGCGTCATCACGAACCTGGCCACGAACAACATCTTTCAGATGTTGGAATTTCGCACCCAGGATCATCTGAAACCATTCTTCAAGACCCTGCCAGACAGAGAGCGGGTTGAGTGGGTATGCACGGACATGTGGCGACCCTTCAAGCGATCATTCAGCCAGTACCTGCCGAATGCCCGACTGGTTATCGACAAGTTTCATGTCGTGAAAATGGCATCCGAAGCCCTGGAAGAAGAGCGGAAGAAGTACCAGTCGACGCTGACCAAGGATGAACGCCTTCATGTTAAGAAGTCAATTCGCTGGCTGACGCTAAAGCGGCCAGGCAACCTTAGTGCCGCAGAGCAAAAAGCGCTGGAGGCGGTTCGTCAAACCATTCCGGCTTTGGCGATAGCTTACGATTTCAAGGAAGCCTTCTTCCGTATTTACGATAATCCGAACAAAGCATCAGCGATGCATGCGTTTGAGGCTTGGGAAAACACGCTCCCAGAAAACGAACTCGAAAAATTTCACAGCCTTGCAAAGACCGTGCATAACCACTACGAGGATATTTTTGCCTACTGGGACTCTCCCAGCCGGATTACAAATTCCTACACAGAATGCCTGAACGGCATCATCAAAGTGGCCAATCGAATGGGGCGCGGATATAGCTACGAAATTATTCGGGCGAAGACGCTGTACGCCAAACACGCCCGCAAAGTAGGCAGCGGAGTTCGCTTAATACCCCCGTCTGAAACACCAATTCCAACCAAGGGGACTTCTGAAACGGTGGAATACGGACCCCATATTCCAACCTTGGTGGAGATTGCCGATTCAGGTGGTCTGGACTAGGAAATCAGGCGTTTCCAACCTCAGAATGCATATAGCCGTACTTCCAACAGATCAGGCTTAGTGACCCGGCCTCAAGCCTTGATATTAGTATCCCGACTCTGCGCGCAGGTACGCGTTACGGATCGCGCGAGCATCCGTCAAGGCATGGTGCGGTTTCTGATCCGGATGGCGCAGGAAAAAAGCCGCCATTTCGTCATTGAACATACTGCGTTGCATGCCATTCGTGAAGTTGTCCGGGGTCTTCTGAAATCGCCAGTTTTCCGGGATGGCTTTGCCGACCGAGGCGAAGGTCTTGGTCAGTATCTTCTGATCCCAATCGGAATCGGCAATGAACAGCAAATCTTCACCCAAGTGGCTGAGCCAATCGGTCAGCGAGGAGAGGAAGTCAGCCGTTGAAATGGGGGACAAGGACAGCAGGGGCAGAACCGTTGCCTTCACAAAATTGTTGCAGCAGTATTCTTCGTAGTCGGAGAGCTCGGCGTAAAACTGATCGCCCGACTGGGTAATGAAGCCCGCTGAGACCAGCGATGCGGAATCTCTCAGATCGGTGAATTCACAGTCGAAGAAAAGTAGCGTGACCATTTTTCAATTCCATAAAGCCGGATTCAACGCCCCGGCTTTCTGCAGTTGTGGCCGCCACAGCCTACGCCGTTTAAACGACACGGACATCGAACGTCACCTTGAGCGAATTCCTGACCGCGCCAAAGATGGCTGCCAGGTTGTCCATGCTGGGGGCTGGCTTTGTGCGACAGAAATGCCAACAGCGATCCGTGCTTGATCCTGCTGCGTGCGGTGATTTGCCACTGTGAGTTGTGGATAGGCCCTGAATCTGTCAATAAAAGGCGTAATCGGGAGTGATTGTTTACGCTCTGGAGTGATGCTGGCTCTTCCACAGTTTTGTGGTTGTGCCAAACACCTTGTAGCTACGGATGATCATGCCAGTCACTCACTCACTAGTTGCAGTATTGACGAAAATTTGTGCACATAAGTGCCGAAATGCAGGTTGCGGACACCGCTCTCTTCGCTGATATCGACGGCGTGTTGGGGAGTTTTTTTTGCGGGTCTCATGGCCTTGCGCCGAGGAATGGGGCTGGTACCCCCAGGTGGAATCGAACCACCAATTCGCCCTTAGGAGGGGCGTGTTATATCCATTTAACTATGGAGGCATTCAGCGGAGCGCATTGTACCGACGAGGAAAGCATTATGATAGATTTGAAAATCACAATATAACGATACGGGGAGATTTGTCATGTTTGCTGGATTTGCGCGACGCCCTATTGCTCAGCAATTGATATTTGCAACGATTGCTGCCCTGATCGCCGTTTTTTCAATTCTCACTTTGCTGGTTCAAAACAAGGCCGATAGCGCTGCCGTTGCCGTTGCCGAAAAGAATCTGGAGCATGAAGCAAAGCTGATGGCCAGCATGCTGGATTCAATATTTAGCGGCGTGCAGGTCAGAGGCGACGCGGAGTCCCAGTTCTTCGTCAAATTCATTGGCGGCCAGCCGGAACTCGGTGTTGGCATGATCAAGACCGGTGCGGTTGACTTGCCGGTGGTCAGGCTGGGCGGCGAAGTCCTCAACGGCAATGATCGGCTGCTCAAGGCATTTCGCGATTTGACCGGTGACGATACAGCCTTCCTGGTTATTCACGACAAGAAGCTCTATCGTCTGGCCACCTTGTTGAAGGACAAGGACGGCAAATACATGAACGGTGTGGCGATTCCCGATGGCGACCCGGTGGCCAAGGCCATTCTTGCCGGGCAGGACTATCAGGGCCTGGCTATTCGTGGTGGAAAATACAATTTCAGCACGGTCAAGTTGCTCAAGGGACCGGATGGAAAAGCTTGGGGCGCCTATTCGGTACGCATTTCGCTCGACAACGACTTGAAGCGCATCCGCGACCAGTTTGGCAGCCAGGTTGCCGGCAAGACGGGTTACGTTTTCATCGTGCGGCCGACTGACGAGAAAGCTATCGGCGAGTTCGTGCTGCATCCCAAGTTGCAGGGCGTGATGGTTGGCGAGACCGATGTGCCGGCCGTTGCCAAGGCGGCGATTGCCGAGTTGCTGGCCAAAAAGGCGGGGCTGGTTCGTTATGCCATGAACGATGCTTCCGGCGCCGAGCGCGAAAAAATTGTCTATGGCGCCACTTCCGCGGCCTGGGGATGGACAGTGGCAACCGGTAGCTGGCTGGACGAGTACCTGGAAGAGAGCCACGCCTTGCGCAATATGGTTATCCTGATCAGCATCGCGGCCGCCGCTCTGCTGGCGACCATCGTCTATCTGTTGGTCAGTTTCCGTCTGCGCGGTTTGGCGCAGATGGTTGAGGAGGCGACGCGAATCAGCAATGGCGACCTGCGAGCTTCAGGGCTTCTGGTGGGTGATTCGAATAGCCGCAACGAGGTACACGTTATCGGCAATGCCTTCAGGCTGATGTCGGAAAGTGTGCGAAATCTGGTACGTGGCGTGTCTGCTTCGTCGTCGCAAGTTGGTGTTGCGGCCAATGATCTGCAAGATGCCGCCCGCTCGGCTTTGGCGGCGTCCGAACAGGCTTCGTCATCGGCCTCGGGGATCGCGGCCTCGGTCGAACAGTTGTCGGTGAGCATCACCCATGTTGCGGATAACGCAAATCATGCGGCACAGATTTCGGAGAGCGCCAAAGAAGTCACGGGTTCCGGACGCCAGGTGGTGTCCAGTGCGATGCTCGAGTTGGAGCGCGTTGCCGGTGAAATCAATGAGTCGGCCGTATTGATCGAGTCGCTCGGCGAGCGTTCGAAACAGATCTCCAGTGTGGTCGGCGTGATTCGCGAAATTGCCGATCAGACCAATCTCTTGGCGCTTAATGCCGCCATTGAGGCGGCACGGGCTGGCGAGCAGGGGCGGGGTTTTGCCGTGGTTGCCGACGAGGTCCGCAAGCTGGCCGAGCGGACTTCCGTGTCCACCCAGGAAATTGCCACCACGGTGTCGGCCATTCTCGATGAAACGGGGCGGGCCGTGCAGCGCATGCAGAGTGTTAGCGCCAACATGAGTGGCAGCGTTGACATGGCACGGCAGGCCGGCGAGTCGTTGCAGATCATTGACCAGCGGGCGCAGGAAACGGTGGAGGTCGTGCATAGCATTGCCGATAGCACGCGTGAGCAGAGCACGGCGAGCCAGGAGATTGCCCGTCTGGTCGAAAATATCGCCCAGGCTGCCGAGGGCAGTAACAGTCGTGCCCTGCAAAACAGTGATCGGGCGCAGAACCTGCAGCGCATGGCGGATGACTTGCAAGCCCAGTTGGCACGCTTTACCACCTGATTGCTCCGCTAGCGGATAAAATCCGTTTCTTCCCAACGCGGCGCCCTGTGGGGCGCCGTTTTTATTGCGACCAATGCCCTACCTAAAACTCTCCTCCGCCTGCCTTGCCTACGGCCACGTGCCGCTTCTCGATCACGCCGATTTCCTGCTCGATCCGGGCGAAAGGGTCGCCCTGATCGGCCGCAACGGCACCGGCAAGTCATCCATGCTCGCTGCCATGGCCGCCGGCTCCGGGCGTGGTCGGCTCGATGATGGCGAGGTCTGGGTTCAGCCGGGCATCCGCGTCGGCTACGTGCCACAGGAACCGCCTTTCGACATGGAGGCGACGGTTTTCGAGGCGGTCATATCCGGCATGGGCGAAAACGCGGCGATTCTGGCCGAATACCACGAGGTATCGCACAAGCTGGGTGAAATCGATGCCGATCACGACGTCTTGCTCGAACGCATGTCCGAGCTTCAACACGAGCTTGAGGCGCGTGGCGCCTGGGCCTTCGAGGCGCAGGCCGAGCGGGTCATCGAGCGTTTTAGTCTGGATCCCGATGCCAAGGTCGGCAGCCTGTCCGGCGGCCAGAAGAAGCGCCTGGCGCTGGCTCAGGCCCTGGCCGTCGCGCCGGAGGTTTTGCTCCTTGACGAGCCGACCAACCACCTCGACATTGCGGCCATCGAATGGCTCGAAAATCTGCTTATCGAGTCGGGCGTCACGCTGTTTTTCATCACCCACGATCGTTCGTTCCTCGACCGCGTGTGCACCCGCATCGTCGAGCTGGATCGTGGCAAGCTGGTCAGCTTTCCCGGAAGTTTCAAGGATTACCAGTTGCGCAAGGAAGCCATGCTGCACGAAGAAGGCCTGGCCAATGCGCGGGCCGACAAGCTGCTCAAGGAAGAGGAAATCTGGATTCGCAAGGGTGTCGAAGCGCGGCGGACGCGCGCCGTGTTCCGTGTTCAGCGGCTCGATCAATTGCGGGCCGAACGGCAGGCCCGGCGCGAGCGGATGGGCAAGGTCAATCTGCAACTCGATTCCGGCGACAAGAGCGGCAAGTTGGTGGCCGAACTCGAGCACGTCTATAAATCCTACGGTCAACGGCAAATTGTGCGCGATTTCTCAACCCGCATTCAGCGCG
>Ga0114984_1000328_pt1 | contig 18632 bp, 19 predicted proteins | sample Shrwel1BS1Day1_FD_96987 | JGI IMG/M metagenome (GOLD analysis project Ga0114984, IMG submission 96987) | Subsurface microbial communities from deep shales in Ohio, USA - Utica-3 well 1 S-1-Day1 | ecosystem: Environmental > Aquatic > Deep subsurface > Shale gas/oil reservoir > Produced water/Flow...
AGGCGCATCAAAGATACTGGTCTGCCCTGAGAGTCCAGCCATGGGATCTTGGCCCAATTGGAAATTCTCGGCGCTGGCAGCTTGGCGTGCTTGGATCTCGCGCTGATTGCGCTCTGCCTGGTCACGGCGCTCGGCTTCGCTGTCCGCTTTGGCCTGCTCCGCTTGCGAAAGGGACTGCGCTGCTTGGCGCGCCAGGACCTCCTCGCGGGTGTAGGTGCTTAGCTCTTGGCCTGTGCTTTCAATGCCTTGGCCTGTTCCAGCACCCGTTTGCGGGCTGCCGGTGCCAGTGCCATCAGTTTGGCCAGGGCCTGTGCTTGCTGGCTGCGCTTGTTGTCGTTCGTTGCGGATTGCATCTTCAATCTCCTGATCTGAAAAACCCAGGGCACGCATCGCTGCCGCTGTGCTCACATTGCTGGGTGCATCAAAAGGAATTGCCGCGTCAATCGCTTCCAGCTCCTGTGCACTGTACGTGTCTGCCAGCTCTTGTGCAAGGACCGCCTCGTAAGCGGCCACCTCTTCATCAATGGCCTGCTGTGCCTCCATTTGCATCTGAGCTTCACGGTCGAACATCGCACGCATCTGCTGCTCTGCGGCATCGGCCGTGAACATCGGGTCCACCCGCTCGCCGCGGCGCACCGCACGGTCGATCAGTTCGTACAGATCGGCATCCGTCGCACCTTCCGGCAAAAACCCTTCTTCGATGGCGTTGTGCACCAGCAAGTCCAGGGGCTTGCCTGTTTTGCGGAACACAGGCCCATAGCCTGGCACCATGGTGCCGCGGAGTTCTTGCAGGCCTGGCGCGAACTCGCCGCGACTGTTCAAAGACACCCCGTGCTTGCCCAAAAATGCGCGCATGGGATTGGCGTCATAGCTGCGGCTGCGGGCGTTGTCTCCGGCTGTCCGCTTGCGTGCTACGCCTGGCGCGACATCCAATTGCGGTGCGGGCGCCGGTTCTGCGCTTTGTGCTCCCGCTGCTGCTTGCGCTTGAGGCTGCGCGCCAACCTGCTGGGCTTGAGTGGTTTGCGTGGCATCGGCTACCCCTTCTTGCTGGGGGACTGCAGACCCTGGCGTTTGAACTTGCGGCGCATCCGGCGCTGCTGCTTGCGATTCATCGTTGAGAGGCGTGGCGGGACCATTGCTTGGCTGTCCTTGGGAAGTGGCCTGCGCACCTTCTGCGGTGCGGGCGCTGGGGAAGTCGCCCACCAGGGGCAACAGTTGGGAAATGGGGGCCTGCAACTGCAAGACCTTCACGGGCTGGCCGTCCTGGCGCTTGGCCAGCCACTGGTGGTGGCCGTCCACCACGTAGCCGTCCGACGACACCAAGATGGCGCGGTCACCGCCGGTGCGCTTGGAAGCCTTGCGCACCTTGGCTTCAGAGAATTCAGCTTGGGTCGGCTTCAGGCTGTTAGCTGGCACTTCTGCCTGCTCGCTGGTGATGCCCTGGCCCTTGAGGTAATTGACCAGGGCGCCACGATGCGCGGCATCGACCTGGGGCATCTGGGCACGTGGGACGCCCAAGGTGCCGGAGCGGGGGCCAAAGGCCACCCACTCGCCACCAACCCGATCACCAGCGATGTCGGCATTGCCAGCCGTTGCGCGCTGCGCCGGGTCGGCGGCGCCCGCCGGTGTGCCCAGCTCCACGGCGGGCTGTTGCGCGCGGCGCTCAGGAATAAGGGCCTCCATGGCGCTGTTGTCGGCATTCGCATCGACGGCCGGGGCTGGATCCGCGGGCAGATCAGCGCGTTGGTTCAGCCCTGCGAACGCTGTGCGGGCATCGGCCAGGCGGCGGATGCGGGCGATTTCTGGGGATGTCAGCGTCGGCTCACCAATCGTGCGCAGCCCCTGGTTCACGTGCTGGATCACGCGCAAGGTGTTGGGTGCCCCACCGTCGAATGCATTGCGCACGCCACTGGCCACACGGCCGGCGCGCAGGCGGGCATTCGTTTCCGTGGTCAGGTCAGCGGCATCGCCGACCTGGGGTGCTTGGGCTTCGGGGCGGACCTCGCCCGCGGCATCCGGCGGGGCATCACCCACGTTCAGGGCCAGCCAGGCATCCTCCAGTTCGTCGCGTACGGCCTGCACCTGGCCGGCATCCGTGTAGTCGGTGGCTTCGCGCACGGCTTGCTGCATATCGGCCAGCGGGTTGGCCACCGGTGGCAGATCACGCACCGGTTGGTCCTGGTACTGCTCCTGCCAGCCTTCGGGCGGCAAGTGCGAGTCGGCCGCTTGCGGCGCCATGCCCATCAGGCGGGCGCGTGCTTCAATCCGCTGGTCTTCGGGCAAGCCCTCGATATAGGCATCCAGCTGCGCCCGTGTGCCCGTGGTTCCATCGGGGAACACAATCATGGGGTCGGGGTTGTAACCCAGCTGCAGCTGTGTTGGCGACAGCTCTTGCGCAGGCTCGGCAGCCGGAGCGCTGTCTACGGCGTCAGCCGCCACTCTCGACAAAGGACCGTTGGCGCGATCGATGCCCAGGTGCTGCGAAGGTGTCAGCACCGAAGCACCAGCACCGGTCATGCCGCCCAGCACGGCACCCATGGTGGCGGCGCCGGCCACGCCCTTCATGGGGTCCAAGTCGGGGTTGAATGGCACGGCCGCGCGCTGGCCCTCGTACTGGGTCACGCCTTCTTCCAGGGCCTCCTGGGCGCCCTCCACGGCGCCAGTCTTCAGGGCCCGGGCCACCAGGCCGCCCTTGAAGCCACCGGCGCCGGCCACCAGCCGCTCCGCCCCCACCAGGCCGCCGGCCGCGCCGATCAGGCCCGGCAGCACACTGGCACTGCGGCCGGCTGCCAGGGCCTGTTCGTCGGTGGCACCACCTTCCCGGGACAGTTCGTAGGCCGTGCCTGCGGCATCGCCGCCGGCGCCAGCCGCCCCGACACCAGCACCAGCGGCCAAACCAGCCCGGGCCGTGCCCTTGGCGCCCAGGCCCAGGGCTCGCGCCCCAGCAGTTGCCGCCTTGATGGCCACGCCCGGGGTGGCAAAGGAGCCTGCAGCCTGCGCGGCAGCCAGCAAGGGGTTGCGCGCCACGTAGCCCAGAGTGGCGCCGACCTCGCCGCCCATACCATCGGCGTCCTGCATTTCCTGGCTGTAGCGCGATTTCTCCGCCTTGACCACATCGGACTGGGCAGCTTCGCCGGCCTCGACAATGTTCTTGTCGATCCACTGTGAGGCGGCATTGCCAGGACGCACAAAGTTAGCGACCGCTGATGCAGTGCCGGCTGCCGCGTTGGCGCCTTCAATCACGGTGTCGTTGATGGCGGCCAAAAGGGAGCGCTTGGGAGTGGCAGGCGCCTTGCCGAAATCAGGATCCGCAAACGGATTGCTGGCTGAAGGTTGCCCATTCACCGGTGCATCACTGCGCCCAAAATTGGGATCTGCAAAGGGGTTCTGTGTGCTCATGCACCCACTTTGCCCAGCGCCACCCATACACGCGAACCCCAGCCGGGGCACAAAAAAACCCGCCGAAGCGGGTTGTTGTCACGGGCGTGTATCGGTTATTTGCCCAGATAGCGGGCAGAGGCGCCTGGGCCGTACTGGGCATCAAACTGCGCCGCCAGCTTTGGATCCTTGCGCAGAGCCTGCACGTGGTTGGTTAGCGGCTGCGCAGCCATTGCACCGACGGGCACCTGCTGAGCCGTACCATCTTCCATGATGCGCACAAGCGCCTGGCCACCGCGCACCACCGCGCCCATGTCGGTCGTGGTGTCCGGCAGGTTCACCGTCTGCAAACGGTCCGCAGCCGTCTTGCCGGCCAGTGCCGCCAGGGACCGCTGCGCCAATGCGCGCTGCTCGGTGCTGGCATTGGGATCCAGCAAGGTGCTGCGCAGCTGCTCCTGCTGGGCCGCGGCACGGGTGGCAAAGCCCTGGGTTTCTTGGTCCATGCCAAGGCGGGCCGCATCGATCAAGCCGCGGCGGGCATCGCGCCGGTCTGCGCCGGTCTGCCGCATCTGCTCACCCATCAAGCCCGCGTTTTGGCGCATGACCTCCACATCGGCAGAGGTCTGCCCCCTGGTCATGGCGGCCATATCCTCCGCTGCAGCGTTCTGGTAGGAGGCTTGTGCTGCCCTGGCGGAACCCTTGGGCGCCCAGTGCGACTGGTGGATCAGGCTGTCCGCATTTGTCTTCTGGCGCCGCAGCATCTCACGCGCGGTCCAGTCGTTGCCGCTGTGCGTGGCCGTGACGCGGCCGATCAGTCCCTGGGCCGGAGACTGTGGGACATTGCCGCTGGTGGCCACCCGGCTGATGCTCTCCATCTGCTGGTTCGCGGCCAGCTGGTCAGCGGCGGCCATGTTCTGTGCCGAGGGTGGGCCCTTTGGCTCGCGGTCCAGGCTCACGGCCGCATCGCCGGTACCGGCATAGCTGTTACCGGTGCGGTAAATGCCCGGTGCGACCTGTCGGGATGCCTCCACCAGCGGATTGGACGCTCCTACTGTGGGCGGGTTGACCGTGCCACGGCCAGCGCCAGCAGCGCTTGCTGGTTGAGCAGCAGGTGCTGGATCGGGTGCATCTGCCCCCGCGGGCAACGCTGCCAGCGCAGCAGTGCCGGTGGCCACCTTGTTGGCCGCCCCGGCGGTCGAGTTCAACGCCCGGCTGACCAGGCCGCCCGTTTGGGCCACCTTGCCAATGCCTCCGACACCCGGCAATGCCATGGCCGTGTTGAAAGCCTGGCGGCCCAGCTCCGAAGAATGGATGCCGGATTGAGGTCGTGCCGCCGGCGCCTGGCGGTCTTCTTCTGTGGGGATCTGGTCGATCAGTGCGCGGCGTGTAGGGACGGACGTGGCCATGGGGGTACCTCATTGGTTGCTTGAGGTGCAGTCTCGCGCAACAGCAACCACGAGCCCAAGCCTTAGCGGGGGCTTGCCCAGGCTTCAGCAAAATCTAGCTGTTTGACCGACAGGAATCGACCCAGAGCAGACATTTAGATCTGCCAGTTTTGCTGTTGTGCGTGCAAGCTCTAGACCGATTTATTCGGGCATGGTCAAATAGTTGCTCGCAGCATTGATCAAGAACTAAATGAATCGCCAGAATATCAAACGCAAGATGTCCGATGTTGAGCTTTGTATTGCGCTCGCGCCGGAAGCTGGGGACGATTACCGCCTAGCTATACAAGTAATGACGGCATTTCCAGACTATGCCAAAACCAAGTTCAGGATCGTAATCGAGCACTTGATAGTGTCTCTGGCCAAAGAATTCAAAGTTGATATTGAGAAGTTTGACCTGTACAGCAGTATCAACGAACTGTATGAGTGCCAAATCATTGACCATAGTTTGCGCACTGATCTGCACGCGATCCGATTGCTTGGAAATGAAGTTGTACATGCCAAGCTAACGAAAAAGCACACATCTGACGCCTCCGTGGAACCCAGCAAGGATACCGGGGCAGGAGATTTGAAAAGTACAGTTGCTGCCAGAAAAACGCTTCTCGGCATTTTTGAGAGTGTTTTTCTCCTGATAAACAAAAGTGAGGAGCTACCTGAAATCACTATTGTGGAGGTTGGCGACATCACCAGTCAGCAAACACTTTGGAAGGCCGTCTCAACTATAGACTTTGAGGCCAAGATGGCTGCGGGACTGATTCTTGAGGCTCAGTCGTTGGCTCCGATACCCCAGGGAGTCCTTATCATTGCGCGTACTGAGGACGCACACAGGAAGACGACCCGAAAAATGGCTGCAGAACTGTATTGGGCTGCTTGTGTGATCAGTGCCAGAGTAGACAGACTGACACTGGTAGAAATTGGGCAAATGGGTGGAGAGGATGCCTGCCTGTTTAGTTTCGCAAACACAGAGGCCTTGTACCGATATTCTCTGCTCACCGTTGACCTAGCAGAAGGTGAAGAACACCAACGGCGCGGCGTGAAAGCCTTGGAGGTCGCTGCAAAGAGGGGGTATGCCGCTGCTTGTGCGCAGTACGGTGATTTTTTACGAGATAAAGGCCAGTTCGACGAGGCCTTTGAGCTTTTGTCCAACGCATTGGCGAAAGGGGAAATTTCGTGTCATGCAGCGCTGGGGTTTCTGTATCTTGAAAAGGACTACTCTGACTATTCGCAGAAGTTGGCAGAACAATGCTTTGAGAATGGCATTGCAAGTGGATCTAGCCACTGCGAATACCTTCTTGGCCGCTTTCTCTATGAGGGCAAAGAGTTAGAGCAAGACAAAGAGCGTGGAAAAGCGCTGCTGAAGTCCGCTGCTGATGCGGGACATGCAACAGCATCGCACTATTCTGCATTGATAGTTGATGACAAATTAGTTAAGCATGTGCAGGGTGAGCTTAAGCAGTTGTATAAGAAACTGAAAAAATTGCAGGAGCCGCAAGTCCAGAAGATACGCTCAGGTTTAACAAAGCAAGGACGCAATGACCCATGCGCTTGTAAGTCAGGCTTGAAGCATAAGAAATGCTGCGGTGCTTGACACCGATAGGTCTGTGGCAACCCCGCGGAGGACTCCTTTTGGCCGAGAGCAGCCGCTCACAGCATAGTTTTCCGGTCCGCCGGACCCATCGCTCAGCTTAATCGATGTGATTGTCCGGCCTGTGTGTCCCGCTGAGGTCAGCCAGTGAATCCCCATCCGTGAGGATCAAGCGCTTGCCGCAATCGGGCCAACTCCCCTAGCCAGCCGCTTCGACACGCTTGGCCTGAACCAGCTGGGCACGCAGTTCGTTCTGTTCATCCAAAGGTCGCGTGCCGAATTCAGGGTTGTGCTGGATGTAATGTGCCAGCGCGTCAGAGCTTTCGAACTTGAGACCGGTTGGTGCTTCAGCGGCCTGCTGCTGGGCCTGCGCGGTTTCCCGGGCTTTTGCTTCTGGTGCGACGCTGGTTTGCCGGCCACTCTTGGCAGGTGCGCTGGTCTTGGTCTTGCTGGTCGCTTTGGCGGTGCTGGTCATGGTTGCTCCTGTAACTGAAAAAGGCTCCACATCGGGAGCCTTGATTTCATTGGAACGTCCACCTATCCGCGAACCTTAGCCGGGGTCACACAATTGGACCAGGCATCGACTGCGCCATCCGCTGCCACTGCTCGTTGCGCCCGCTGGTCTTGCGCCCGAACTCGGCTTCAAAGCGCCTGAGTGCAATCGCTGCCTTGGCGTCGTTGTAGAGGTCCGTGTCCTGGCTGCTGTAGACGCGGTACAGCATCCAGTCGACCAGCGCTGGGTGAAGCTCCTCCCGAATCTCGGGAATGCTGTCTTCACCTTCCAGCAATGCCGGCAGGCGGCTCGCTGTCAACTCGATGGTGCCGTCCTGCTGCGGCAGTGGGTACAGGTGCAGCTTGGCGCTGTCCAGGCCACTGACCAAATACAGCGGCGTACCGACACGCACCTGCGCTTGCCAGCCCGGATACGTCGCATCCATCCATTCAGCGGATGTGCTCTCCAGCGGCTGCTGGCCCAGAAATGCACGCCGGATCATCAACACATCGGGCGCCAAAGGAACGCTGCGCTGGCCAGCCGTCACCTGCAGGCGGCACATGCTGCCTTCTGAATCCAGCAGCAGGTGGCTGCGCCGGCAGGCTTCCGCCTGGGCCTCGTTGGCATACAGGGTCAGCAGCTCGGGGCTGCACAACGGAGGATCCGCGTTGTCGCACGACTGCGCCCGGTACAGCGCGATCAGGTCTTTGAGCTTCATCGCAGCCAGCTTTCAGCTTATCGGGCTTCGGCCAAGACGCCGCGCAGCCAGGGCCCACCGTTGGGGTTTCGGTCCTCGATCACCGAAAACGGGAAGCGCAGCAGGTGCATGGCCTTCAGGTGGTTCATGCCCTCGCCCAGGCGTTCATCCAGGGTCTGCGAGAAGTTGGTGCGCTTGGCGCGGGCCAGGACTTCCACATACTTGCGCTTGACCGTGATCTGCTCACCACGCGGCAGGAACTGGTTGACGCCGTTCACGCCCACCTGCACCAGGCGCGGCTCGTCGGGATCGGTCGCTGGGTTGACCAGGATGGTCACGGGCTCGTTCATGAAAGCCTCCAGCTCCAGCGCGCCCTTGGGCAGGGGCTTGTCCACCACGTCGACGCCGGCCGTCGTGCGGATTTCGCCAATGGCGCCTTGTTGCTCTTGGCCCAGGTATTCGGAGCCGGCATCGATCTGGGGGTTGGCGCGGGGTGTGCGAGTTGCCATCTTGGTCGTCCTGTCAGGTGTTGGGGTGAAAGGCTGCCCAGCACACCCGCCTGGGGTGCGCTGGGACTTGGGTTACAGGGAGGAGACGCCGGCCTCAGCGATGGCCATCCAGCCCTCGTTCAGCAGGGTCATGTTCATGTAGAACTTGGCGCCCACATAGCCGCGCTGGCCCAGCGGGTCGGACTTGTCTTTCTGGCCCACCGGGATGTAGGTCGGATCGATCGAGTCCACACCGCGCAGCGCCAGCTGCCCCCAGGCGTCCTCGCCGGCCACGATGAACGGGTACACGTCCACCTTGCCGGTGCCCATCAGGCCCGTCGCGGCCACATCGGCGCCGGCGGCCAGATAAGGCGCCAGCTCGGGCGAGGTCACGAAGCGGAAGTTCTCGCAAGAACCCAGCTCCTGGGCGTGCACCGGCTTGCGGCTGCCGTACTCGCTGACGTGCACGAAGTTCGCCAGATCACGCACATCGGCTTCGGCGTCGGTGTGCACGAACACCAGGTACGACGCTTCCACCGGCTGGGTGGCAATGTCGGCCGAAGGCGCCAGGATGCCGGTGATGCGCTTGGCGTGGTTGGCCTGCAGATTGCGGCTGATCTTGCGCAGCAGGTTCAGTGTGATCTTGCTGGCCACCGTGGCACGGCTGGAACCACCAGCGAAGAACACATTCGTGCAGGCCTTGATGCCACCGTAGCGGATCATCTCGCGCAGCAGGCCCACACGCTCGCCACACTGCTTCTTCATTTCCGCAGGCACGTCGTCTTCGTAGGTGTCGGCCACCTGGTCGGTCAGCTGGTACAGGCAGCCGTACTGCTTGATCACCGCCGTGATGTCCTGGGGCGTCAGGCTGTCGGCCGTGGGCGTGACACCCTCGACCAGCTCGTGCGCGGCGGCGTCGACCGCCGGACGGTTGCGCGTGTCCCAGTTGGTGTTCGTCGCACCGTAGGGCAGGTAGCGGCGAAAGATCACGGTCTTGCCCTGGTTCTTGGGCAGGGGGCGCTGCTGGCCGCAAATGCCCAGCACTTCGGTGGCAATCGCGTGGGCGAGGATCTCGCCCTTGATCTTGCCGATGCGTGGCGCCGGGGCGCCGGAAGCGAATTGAGTCATGGTTTTCTCCTCGGGCCTAGCGTCGGCCCATCACTGACTGGAAGCCAGCATGAAAATCGTCAGTTTCGGTAGGCGCGGCTTGGGGCTTGGGCGCGTTGCCTTGCGGCGTCACCGCGGCTGCCAGGCGCTGCTGGCCCTTTTGCTGCTTTTGGGCCTGGGCCTGCTTGGCGCTCGACCACTGATCGAACTGACCAATGACGGCCGCCAGCGCATCGGCGGTGTCTGCCTCGCCGAACGCGGTCTGTACCGCCTCGGTCTGGGCTGCCAGCCAGGAGTTGAACTCCGGCCCCTGCACCTTCTCACGCCACCCTGTGTGCATGCGATCCATGACGGCCAGCTCAATCGCCACAGGGTCTAGCTCGGCGGACGCCGGTGCTGCAACCGTGGCCACGGTCTGCTGCACTTGGGCGGGCGGGGCTGCCGGTGTGGGCTGCTGCTGGGCGGCGATCACCGCCTTGGCGTAGGTCGCAAATTCCGGGAAGTCCTGCTCGAACTGCACCAGCTCTGGCGGCAGCTCGGGCACAACCTTCTGTTGCGTCGGTGCTGTCGTTTGCGCCGGGGCCTGGGTTTGCAGCTTGCTGTTGAGCTCGCCAATCTTTCCCTGGGCCTTGCGCAGCTGTTGTGCCAGATCGGTCACCTTGCCGGCCTGCTCCACCAAGCGTTCAAGCTCGCTGCGTTTGTAGCCACCGAACACCACCGGGTCTTCACCTTCGGCTGGGCCAGCGTCTGCAGGGGGTGCCGCTGCACCCTCCGCCGTGGTGCTGGCTGCGCCTGGCGCTTCACCGGGCTGCTCAGTGGCTTGCGCGGCAGGAGCTTGCTCAGTCTGGGAGGTCGCTTGCGCCTCGGCCGCAGGCGCGGCGGGGGCTGGTGCGGGCTGCCCGGAAGCTTGTGCAAATCCCTGTTCGAACGCTGCGCGCTCTGCTTGCTGGTCTTCTACGTTCATGCGTCATGCACTCCTGTGGTTTCAACGACCTCGGCCTCAATAGGCGGGGGTCTCCTGCACTGGGGCTGGCTTGTCATCTGCCATCGCCAGTAACTCTTTCCACGCTGCGATGCGGCCACGGGTTTCTGCCGTGCGGATCGCATCCAGCGCTGGGCTGTCGTTCTTCACCCGCAACGTGTCCAGCTGTGCTTGCGCCTTGTCAGCGATGGCACGCCAGGTTGGCGAGTGGAAGTCGATGGCCGAATTCGTCATGGCTGGCAGTTTCTGGCTTGGCGCCACAAAGACGAATCCCTAGCCGGGGGCGTGCCGCGCGCCCCCAAAAAACAAGCCCTCCAGGCTGTGCACCAGGAGGGCTGGAAGGTGGGGTGCGTTGATCAGGACCGCACGCCGTCGTTCGCCTGCGTCATAATGCCGGCCTGCAGCCCTACGGTGGGGCTTTCTGGATTGGCCGGCGTCAACGGGTTGGTGTTCGTGGGCACCTCAACCGGTGGCACCTCCCCTGCCCCACTGGCCTGGGGCACGATGGGCGCGGCATCCATGTCCTTGGCACCGGCAGAACGCAGCAGCGCATCGGCCGTGGTGGCGGTGCCGGGTATTTGCTCAATCACCTGGGCAGTTTGCACCCCGCTGTACTGGGCCTCCACCCGGGCGCCCACGGTCAGGGCCTGCAAACGCTCGGCGTCTGCCAGGGCCTTCTCTGCCTGCGCACCGAACAGCTTGGCCCTGGCCTGCATGGTGGGGTCTTGCCCCTGCTGTGCCCGCTGAGCCTTCTGCTCCTCTGTCAGCTGGAAGTTCTTTGGATCTAGGCGCTGACCACGGCACAGCTCGGCCGCCAGCTTGGCCGGATCCAGTTCGTACACCGGGTTGGCCGAAGCCTGCAGCAGCGACATCAGGAACTGCTGCTGGGCGTCCCGCTCCACCAGGGCAGACGATGCGCGGACTTCAATTTCGAAGTCCCCCTTGATGCTGTCGTCGTCGCTGTAGCTCATCATCCAGTCGAAATAGCGCTGGATGTGCGGCCGCGTCATGTAGTCGTCAAAGCGTTTGGCCAGGCGGCGCAGCACGCTCGTGGCGTTGTTGTTCTGCATCTGCATGCCGCCCAGGGTCTGCGGTGCATCCCCGCGGATGCCCTGCAGCATCGCCGGCATGCCGGTGGTGTCCTCGGCCATCTTCTGGGCGAACTGGATGATGTTCATCAGCTCGTTTTGCACGCTGGTCACCGAAAAGCTGGCAAAGGCTTTGGTCACGTCCTGCACATCGCTGCCTGCTTCCACGCGCCACAGCTTGCCAGGACGGATTGAGTAGACGCCATCCGCTGGCGTGATCCCATTGCCAATCACGATCTGCGGGGAGGCAGACAAGCCGCTGTTGTCCATCATGGCGCGTGTGTTGGCGTTGATCATGCGCTGCACAGTGCGGATCTGGCGGCCGATGCCAATTCCCCAAGGCATGCCAGGACGGCGCTGCCAGGCAAGCACGTCATAGGGAAACTCACCGCTCTCCAAGGGGCTGAGCACGGCCTTGACTAGGCGGTCGTTGATCATCACCGCCATGGCCGGCAGATGCTCCTCGGCGTCCTGGTCCAGCTCCACCCCCATGGCCTGCAGCTGTTGACGCATGCAGTGGCCGTGGAAGATCCACATTTCAAACTCGTCGTCGCCATGACGGTAGACCGACTCCGTGCCCTCCCGGGTCTTGGCCGGCCCCTCGCGCAGCACGGCCATCACCTCGGCACGGTCGTAGCTCTCGTCCTTGAGCAATTCCATGATCTGGCGCTTGCCGATGTACTCGCGCTCGAAAATGAAGCTGCCGGCGTGGATGTTCTCGCCGCAGGCTGGGTCTGGGAAAAGGTTCCAGAAGTCGATGCGCTTGGAAGCTGGGCGGATCTCCTCCATCTTGACTTGCCGTTTCAGGCCTGTCACCGGATCCTTCATCGTCATGCGCACCGTGCACAGCTTCGGAAATGGGCCTTTCAACACCCCCGAGCCGCAGCGCGCAGAATCCTCGATCACCTGGCGCACCTCGCCATGCCAGTTGGATTCCACCAGCGGATCCTCGATGGCCTTCTGCATCTTCTTGGCTGACGTGTTCGCGGCGTCCACCTGCTTTTGCACGAATTCCTCGATCTTCCCGGGGTTCAGGCTAAGACCAAGGAATTCCTGCAGCTGTGCGCGCAGAGCCGGGCTCAACTCTGGAATGGGTGTTGCCTTGATCTCCCAGGCACGGTCGTCCGTAGGCAGCAGCATGTCGGCCACCCGGGCGCTGGCCGCATCCACATACGGACGTGTGATGTTCAGGAACACCACGGAGCGCGCGGGCTGCTGGCCCTGCTGCTGGCCCGACAGCAGCGCCTTGCTACGGCTGCGGTACAGCATGTTGGCCGACTGGAATGCCCGGTTGGCATCATCGATGCCCTGGTAGTGCTCCTCGTCCTCGGTCCACTCCTCTTCGATGCCCGAGCCAGCACGCCCAGCAATCGCCTCGCGGCGCTTGGCCAGCAGGTTCTGCAGCAGGGTCTGGCGGTCATCAATGGCTGGCGCTTCGGCGCCCTGGGGCTGCACGCCCCCGTTGTTAGCGGTTGCTTGCATTTCAGTACCCCATTTCTTGATCCAGTGGCGCCCAGCCACCGGTTATCGGGCGCTGCGGCTTGGGCTGGGTGATGGCCTTGCGCTTCATCATCAAGGCGTAGCGGCTTGCGCTCATCAAGTCGTCCAGCTTCTTGACGACCTTGCCGTCCTTGCGGTGGTACAGCTTGAACTCCTGGAACCAGTCGCCCAGGTGGGCAAACACCTTCCAGCGCCCGGTCTGCATGCGGTCCAGCATGTCAATCAGGCCGGCCTCCACACCGTTGGAGCCATCTTCAAACGTGGCGCGGTGCTTGAGCATCTTCAAACCAGCCTTGGCGTACTGCAGCGCCAGCTGCTCGCCAGAGCCTTTGTCGTGCTGCTCCCCGTCGTGCGGCCAGGCCGTAGGCACCCAGTCGCCCCAGGGCTTGATGGTGGAGGCATGGATCACGGGCGTGGCATGGCTCAGCCGGTGCGCCTGGATCACGTAGATGCAGTCGTTGTCCCGGTCCCAGGCCAGCTGCACCGCCGCGGTCGGGTGGTCCCAGCCGAAGTCGATACCGTTGATGCGGGCCCAGTGCGGCGGCACGGCAAAGGCCGGCACCTTGATGCTGTTCTCCTCCACGGGGAAGATGCGGCCACTGCCCAGCGTCGGGATGCCCTTGGCACGAGCCTCGCGCTCATGCGGGGGCGAGCTGGCCCACAGCTCCTTTTTGGTCTTTTCGTCCAGGTGGGGCACATCGTCCCAGCCAGCCGTCACCAGGTAGCGGGATGCGCTTACTGCAGGCACAGTGGCTCCTCCTTGGCTTCTTGCTCGCCCTCCAGGAACATCATCACCGTGCCGGTGGTGCCCTCCAGGGGGGTGAAGGTGATGTACACGATGCCGTTGGTGGTGGCCGTGCGAATCAAGCACTCGCTGTAGACCTCCAGCGGCGGCTCCTCGTCCAGCCAGATGCCGTCGCGCTCGGTGCCTTCAAAGCTGCCCCGGCCCTGTTGGTAGGACTTCAGGCCCAGCTCGGAGAACTTGCCGCTGACGTGCTTGATGTAGACGGTGTCGGCCAGGTCGGTCACGCCCTGCTTCCAGCCCACGCGCTCGATGCAGTCGGCGTACACCAGGCCGGTGCCGCTGAAACACTTGGACGTGCCCGAGCCCACCACAGGGCCGAACAGCTTGTTCTGCACGATGTCGCGGGTGGTTTCGTTGGTCTTGCCAGCAGCCCAGAAGCGCACAGGCCGGTCAAAGCGGCGCCCTTCCCACCAGTCCGGATAACGGCCAGTCAGGTGCAGAGCGGTTTCGTAGCCACCCATGCCCTCGGTCTTGCCCACGCGGTTGGCCGCCATGGCGCAGCGTTCGCGGTAGGTGGCGCCGGCCTTGAAAAACTCCATGTGCTTGGGGTACAGCTCGCGGCGCAGCGGCCCGATGTCCGGGTACATGCTGTCGATCTTGCGGCGGGACAGCTCCAGCTCGATGGAGGCCAGCATGGCTTCGCGCTGGGCGGGTGAGAGGTTGTCGACGTTCATGCGGCTCCCTTCTTGAGCGCATCGCGCATCGCAAAAAGGTCAGCGGTCGAGAAAGAGGCCACACCAGGGTCTGGCGGTGGCGCGGCCTCCTCCTTGATGCCATAGGCCTGGCGCTCCAGGGCAACCAGGCTCTTGAGCGATTCGGACAGGGACCGCATGGTGCTGGAGCGGGACTGCAGCGAGCCAGCACGGGCGGCAGCGTCGGCCAGCTTCGCGCGCTGGGCTTTGGTCATCTCCTCCGGCGGGACGCTGGCCAGGATCTCGGCCACCTCGCCCAGCAGCTCGGGCGCGGCGCTCTGCTGCTCCAGCTCGGCAAGCATGCGCATGCACAGGCGGCGGGTGCGCTCAATGTCGGCACGGTGTGCCAGGCGGATGCTGGCCTGACTGTTGGCGACAGCCTCGACCGTCACGCGCTCCGCAGCAGGGCTGGCTTTGTTAACAGGGGTGTTAACCGACGCTGCGTTAACCAGCTCGTCGGCCTTGGCCTGGATCTTCGTGGAGAGGTCGCGCACCCATCCCAACTTCTTGGCGCGCTTGGAAATGTTGACGTGACTGGTGCCGGAGCCCTCTGCAATCTCACGCAGGCTTTTGACCCCGGCGCGGAAGTCAATCTCGATGCGCTCCCAGTCCACCGCCACGGGGCCGGGGGCTGCGCCCCCTGCCGGCGGGCTCTCTGGAATGGGTGCTGGTGGACTTGTCTTTGCCATGCCCCGGAGTGTTCCGGGTGTGCACCAGCAAAGCGAACCCTAGCGGGGGGAAGAAATTAAGCCTCTTCCACAATCATCCTGTCCAGCACGCCCGCCACGCCCCTGCCAGCGGCAAGCATGTGTATCAAGCCGTGATGGATTTGGCAATCTGAATGTCGCTGCGCATCTGGGCTCTCAGTGAGAGTCTTGCTGCACATGCTTCAATGATGCTGGCGAGCTGCTGATCTGTAGCAATGGAGCCCAGCGAGTCAGGATCGGAGATTCGCTTGGCGAGCTCGTTCAGAGAAACCACGACCTGATCCTGCTGGATGGCCTTGGCATGCGGCACTGACATGCTGCTGTCTGCACCGTAGTTGAAGGACAACATGTAGCGGTCGTGCTTCCACCATTTGTCATCGGCTGCAAGGATGGCCTCAAATACCGTCTGATGTACAGCGCTGGCCGCGTGGGAGGCAAGACGGTTGGCTAAAGTGATGCGTTCTGCATCCGCCGCTGGTTTGGCATAGCTGCCCGTCTTGCGGATGCTGGGGAGAACTTCGCCTGTTACCCATTTGGCGAACTTGCGTGCCTCTGGCTTGCGCGACCGCAGCACCAGGGCGTAGAGGCCGGATTCGTTGATGATGGTCAGTTTGCCGCCGCCATTTCGACTGTCACTGTTAGTTACGGTCGAGCGTTCATCGTCGTCCAGATGGTCGGCTACAGCCTTGCGGCTGTTGGCGTAACCCAGAGCCTGGCACACATCGAAGGCAACAAACCAAGGCTCGCCATCGCGGACGATGATGCGCACTGCGTGGGCGCCGAAGTTAAATGTGGATGCGGCGGGAGTGGCATTGAATGCCAGAACGGATTGAGACATGAGAACGCTCCTCTGTGAGACTTAGAAATCTCGCCGAGTGCGTTTCGACGCGCAATCCGGCGAGAGGTGGCCGGGAGGTTCGAAACTCGTACAGAGCCGAGCGGGCAGATTTCCCCCGAAGGGTCTTGTATAGCTGCCGCCCTCCCGGCCATAAATCAATCTGGCGCGGGCGTAAAAAAACCGCATGTGCTATCGGGTGCGGTTAACCGCTCTGTAATGGAGTTTCGACGCTCCACCTCCAGTATAGCGGCAATGGTGATAATTTTGTGTAGTCGCTCTCGTCGCCTTCAAATCAAAGCTGCCTGTACCGGTCTTTGCGCCAACTGCATCTCCAGCCGCTTGATTGTTTCGTCCTGTTCCTTGATCCGAGCCGACATTTCGCGCTGCACACCACGAAATTCCAGTTGAAGCCCCTGGGTGGCCAGCGCCACATCGTGCTGCAGCTGCATGGTGGCCAGCTGCTGGGCCTCGCCGGCCAACCGCATCGCCACCTTGCGCACCTCACGCGGCCACAGGCGCATCTCCTGGTCGCCCACTTCGATGATGGTTTGCCCGTCGTCCAGGTCCGTGACACTCACCGGCCGCGGCGCGTCGTAGCCCTTCACCAGCTCAAACACCCCATCCACGACCCGGCGCAGCGTTCCATCCTCGTCCACGAAGCGTGAAACGTGGTCGTCCACGATGTGATAGGTCAGGCCCGTCACCTCTTGCAGGGTTTTGCGGGTGATGGCCTGCCCCATGGCCGCCATCTCTTGGATGGCGTCCCAAATGATTTGTCGGCTGGTGCGTCGATCTGTATTGAGGCTCATGCATGGCTCCTGTAAACTGTGGCGTGTCTAGGGCGTACAGCTCGGCAGGAGGCTCACTTCGGTGGGCCTTTTGCTTTTCAGGGATCCGGCATGGCCGCCAGGCGCGCGTGCTCGGCCTTCACCTCTTCGTGCGCCTGCTTCCAACCCTCCCCGAACAGCGCCTGCAGCGCGCCGCGGTACTGGCCGGTGATGGCGTTCGCCTGCACGGCCGAGAAGTAGGCGGGGCCGCTGGCCAGGGATCGCACCTGGCAGCCGTGGCAGTCAGCGTGATAGCCGCCCCAGTGCTTGGCGGTCTGGGCTTGGTGGCAGTCTTGGCAGGTCATCGGCGCAGATCCTCCAGAAAGCTGGTGAGGCAGCTCCACTGCTGCTGGTGGGCAAGCCCCGGCCACAGCACATTCAGGGCGTGCTCGGTGTAGAGAAACTCGTCCACCTTGCGGTTCAGCTCCATGAAATCCGCCTGATCCATGGCGTCAAAAGCCATGCTTCGGGGCACGGCCCGCAGTTTTCCATCCAGTCCGGGCACGTAGTCGCAGTAGCCGGCCCCCAGCAGCAGCCAGGCACGCAGCGTGTCCAGCTCGGTGAATGCCTCGGTGCGCTCCAGCAGCACCTGCAGCTTGCGAAAAAAGCTGCGGTGGCTCACCGGGTCGCGCGGCAGGAAGAAGGTGAAGCCCAGCGTGTCGCCGAAGTCCAGCGACTTCAGCTTGGCCTTGAAGCGGTCCCAGGCACGCTGGCCCTTGGGGTCCAGGCCATGCAGCTTGCCGTCCTGGCCTTTGGTCAGAACAAGGCGGCCCATGGTCAGTGGCCCCCCAGGTCTGCGGTCAGGCTGACAGCCGCCAGGGCACCGCCAATCAAGGCGCCAGCCACGAAGGTGATGAAGATCAGGCCCAGTGTCATGCTCATGCCAGCTCCTTCAGCCCCCAATGGGCCAGCAGCACTGCTTCTGCACGGTTGTGGTCTTTGACTCGCGCCAGGTCGGCGGCAACTTCTTGGTGAAGCCCGCGCGCCTTCTCCAGTGCCGCAGCCTTGTCCGAGCCGATTCCGTACAGCTTCTTCCAGGTCTGAGGCGCGACATGCTCCACGGGCCACTTCAGGCACTCGACCACGGTTTCAATCGCACCAAGGCTGCGCATCAAAGAACCTTGGGTCTGCACTGCGTTGTTTGCCCCGCCCATGGTGCTGACCTTTTCCAGGAACACATGGGGCTTCGAATCTCCGGCCGGGCAGTGTTTCAGCAGCAGCTGGCAAAGGGCGCGGCCGTCGATCTTGCGTTTCACCAACGCCTTGGGGCCTGCCCCGGGCACAGGCATGGTGGGCAGGTCGAAAACAGCGCGCACACCCAGGTGGTCGACCACTGCGCAGGCACCCGTCAAACCTGGGTCAATTCCAATCACGATCATTGCTTGTTGCTCCTGTTTTTTCTTCGTTACTGCCACGATTGGCGACCATCCAGCCCCAGGGCCTGCCGGTAGGCATGAACCTGGTGGGAGCCCAACTTCTCGCCGCGCTCATGGCGGGCTTTGAGCTTCAGCGCCCAGCCCTTGGGGTCGACCGCCGGCAGCTTGGTCAGCTTGGACTTCACGACCCCCACCACCTCGGCAACGGCCTGGGGGTCCTGGACAGGCCGGGGAAGCTTCTTGAGTTCGGGTTGCGGTGCACGCCGGCAGATGTCGCGGAACTCCAGCACGTTGGGCGACTTGGCCGGCAGGTGGGCCAGGCCGTAGGCGATGGCATCTGGCTTGTCGAAGAAGCCCCCCAACTCCATGCACCAGTCGTACTTGACGGCTGCCATGGCATCCGCGTCGAAGCCATCCCAGCGCGCCAGGAAGTCGCGGCCGTAGGTCACGCCCAGCTTCTCGAAAATCTTCTCCACCCACGGCAAGGGCAGCACGCGGTGCTGGTAGGTCGTCTGCTGCTGGGTCATCGAACACCTCCGATCTGGTGTGCAACGGGCACTTCGTGGGCAGGGACATCGATGGCCTGGTCCCGGAAGAAATCGCCGGCATGCTGCTGCGGGCCTTGTG
>Ga0114984_1000329_pt1 | contig 18611 bp, 21 predicted proteins | sample Shrwel1BS1Day1_FD_96987 | JGI IMG/M metagenome (GOLD analysis project Ga0114984, IMG submission 96987) | Subsurface microbial communities from deep shales in Ohio, USA - Utica-3 well 1 S-1-Day1 | ecosystem: Environmental > Aquatic > Deep subsurface > Shale gas/oil reservoir > Produced water/Flow...
CAACATAGCCTGAGCATCATGGAATCCCATATGTGACAGGGAATGCCCGAGAACCAGAAGCGTCACCCACACGAACACCATGCAAACGCTGTGGGCTCGGGGATTTGGTAGCCATGGCAAACTGAGGGCGATGAAATAGACCAGCGCGGTGAGCAGCAGTGTTGTGGCTGCCACTCTCAACACCGGGAGGTTCAGCATCTCCACAAGCTCGTATTGATAGACGTGAGTCAGCCGGTGAATAAAAACCACCACCAGGAGCCAGGCCAGGACTGTTGCCGTTACCCTGAGCCAGACCAAACCGCTCGGCAACGCCTTAGGCTTGTGAGGCATGTCTCCCCCCGCATCTCCCTGTTCGAGAAGTGCCGGCTAACGAGGCCGAATATTCTGATTCACCCGGAACAGATTCTCCGGATCATACTTCTGCTTGACCTCCACCAGCCGCTTGTAGGCCGCCCCGTAGGCAAACTCGACCCGGTCAGTCTCATCATGGGACAGGAAGTTGATGTAAGCGCCACCGCTGGCATAAGGCTTGGCAGCGTCAAAGAATGCACGCGCCCACTGGCGGCAATGCTCATCTTCCCCGGGTGTTTCCCAGCGTCCATGCACATTCATCACGTAGTTTGCGTCACGGCTGGAATAGGCCATGGCGTCGTGCGCCACCCGGCCGGTCTGGCCGCCAATCGAGGCAATAAAGATCTCACAGTGGGGCGATGGCAGCTTGCCCCCATACTCGAGCGCAACGCGGATCACATCGTCGGTCAGCTTTACGAAATTGTGGGACTTCCAGTAATTCCGCGCACCGTCCGCCAGCAGTGGGTCAAACGCCTGTTGCCAGTTGGCGTAGGGTTGAACACCGACATGCTCTCCGTGCGCGTCGCCGAACGAACGCAGAGGCGCAATCAGTTGTTCGCCGACTTCCGGGTCCCCGGCGTAGCAAATTGCCAGGGCGACAATCGGCTCGCCATGAACCGATTCAGGCAGGAAGGGCAATGGTGGCGCATGGCGAATCACCAACCACACATTCAGTTCATCGGGCATGATTTCCGTGAAACGCGCAAACTGCGTCAGCACCGACCGGGCCTGCTTGAACGGGAATACCATCAGCCCACTCAACAACTCCGGCCCTACTGGGTGCAGCTGGAACTCAAACCGGGTAACAATGCCAAAGTTACCGCCACCACCCCGCGTGCCCCAGAAAAGGTCCGGATTCTCTGTGGCACTGGCGCGAGTCTGGCGCCCATCGGCGGTTACCATGTCTGCAGAAATCAGGTTATCGACGGTCATGCCGAACTTCCGGCTGAGCCAGCCAAACCCGCCCCCCAGGGTCAGGCCTGCGACGCCCGTTGTGGAATTGATACCCAGCGGCGTCGCCAACCCATGCACCTGGGCAGCCGCGTCAAAATCTGCCAGTGTGCAGCCGGGCCCCACGAAGGCCCGTTGTTTCTCAACATCAACCTCAACGTCCTTCATTTGCGACAGATCGATCATCAGGCCATCGTTGCACACCGCGTTGCCCGCGATGTTATGCCCGCCGCCCTTGACCGAAACCAACATCGACTGATCGCGCCCGAAGTTGACCGCGGCCACCACATCCTCCACCGAATGGCACTGGGCAATCAGCGCCGGCTTCCGGTCAATCATGGCGTTCCAGATCTGACGTGCCTCGTGATACCCGGCATCTTTCGGCTCAAACACAGGGCCACCGAACTGCCCTCTGAAGGTGTTTATCGTTCCTTGCTGTAATGTAGTCATAACCATCTCCTTGCCCCGTAAGGCTCCTCTATCCATCCTGCGCCCTTCCAGCGGGAACACCAGCGGGTTATTAGACTGTTTGAGGACTACGGCGGAATTGTTAGCCGGATTTAGCGAGGAAGCGGGGGAATGCTGGCGCTGGGGGTCAGGTGGGTGTAGCTTGATAATTGAACGCAATGCGTCGATCACCCCCTAACCTCTTCGGGATGCCACCGCATTTGCAGGAGCACCCAATGGACACCAAGGAAGGCCTCGATCTGATTATCGTGGGCGGGGGCATTGGCGGCGTCATCTGTCTGAAGTATGCCAAAGACGCCGGGCTGAACGCGCTGCTTCTGGAGCGCGCTGAGCGCATCGGAGGCCTATGGCGCGACCTCCCTTCCTGGCAGGACATCCAGTTCCGCAAGGAGGATTGGACACTTGGCACCCTCCCGCTCGCAGGCGAGGACCAGCCCAACATCCTGGGCAACATCGAAGCCTGGGCCGAGCGTTTTAAACTATCCCCCTATATCCGCCTGAATGCGCCCGTGACAAGTGCCCGGCCGTGCGAAAACGGCTGGCATATAACCACAGATGCAGCAACGCACGAAGCGAAGTGGCTTATCGCCGCCACCGGTGGACACAATCGCCCCGTCGTCCCACAGGTCGAACGGATCGACTCCTCGATTCTCGAGTATCATTCCTCCGCCTTACCCGATCCCGAAGAGTTGAGAGACAAGCGAGTCACCGTGGTGGGAGGCGGTGCTTCCGCGTACGATCTTCTGGATCTCTGCTTCGCCCACGGCGCGCGCAGTGTCGCCTGGATCTATCGTTCCACCAAGTGGATGCGGCCGACGCGCCAATCCAAACACCTTGGCACCGACATGCGGGTCCTGGCCAGATACCAGATGCTCTGCCTGCCGGCGAGCATGCTCCATCGACTGTCCAACAAGGATCTGCGGGCGAGGTACGCGAAAGCGGGTATCAACGAGGTCATGCCAGAGGTCGATTTCGACATCCGTCACGACCAGCTCATCCCGGGCCGGCCGGGCATGATCAAAAACTTTGCCCAGATTGAACGCCATCGCGGCGAAGTGAGTTCACTGAGCGGCAAGACTATCAAGCTTTCAAGCGGCGAAGAACTGGAAACCGATCTGCTGCTCTGGGGTACCGGATACAGTGTTGACTTCGGTTTCCTCGGCCTGGAAGTACTTAACAAGGCAAGAAACCTCAATGAGATCAGCAGTCGCTGCTACTCGCGCTTCCTCTCCGCCGACGCTCCCAACCTCTTCCTGCTGGCACCGGGCGTGCTCGACACCAATACCTCGACGCCCTGGGCCTATGCCCACGTGGCCAAGTCCATCATGTCTCACATCGGTGGCGAGTCGGTTTTTGTGAGGCCGCCAAGTCATGCATTTACCAACCATTTTGATCTCGTCAAGCTACTGGCGCCGCAGGACAGGGGGAGCTACCCGTTTGGTATTTGGTACCTGAAGTATCTCTGGCTTGCACTGTTCCATCCCTGGAGACGACCGATGCCTATCCCTTGAGATGCGATGCGTGCTTCGAAACCGGGGCAGACTTGCTTCTCACGCTCATTCCTCGCCCACGGACACCAAACTGCTATTCTCTTTCGTAAGACCAACACTTACCCCGGCTGCTGATGACTGCAGGCCTGACATTGTTGCCGGGCCTTGAGCAGAAAGTGATTAAGGACCAAGAACCGAGGAAACGGACATGAAATGGATCGTACTGATCATTATCGGCGCCATTGTGGCATTTTGGCTTTATCGGGGCCGTCGCAAAAACAGCATTGAAGATCCTGAGGTGAAGACCTTCGAAGAGAAGGATTACTACCTGACATCCGATGAGAACTCATCGGATGAAGAGTCGTACTCTGATAAAAATAATCCGCGGCACTGACTCTTCGCGAAATTCTCTGCAAATGCAGTAGGGACAGAACTTAAAAAGGTCAGATCACTGGTCCCGGAAAGCATTCCCGGATGGATGCCCGGTTACCGTCCGTCAACCTACCTGGCTAAAAATTGCGCACACACGGGCCGCGTGCCATGCTTAAAATGCACCCATGGAAGGAGGATAGGAAATGCTCTATTGGGCTGTCATATGTCTGGTCATTGCAATCATCGCCGGTGTTCTCGGTTTTGGCGGTATCGCAGGGACTGCTGCCGGCTTTGCGAAGATACTGTTTTTCATCTTCCTGGTATTGCTGGTTGTGTCGTTGGTGGTTAACGCCCTGCGAGGCAGAGGTCCAAAAATCTAGCGAATGCCATCAGCATCGGCTCGCCAATGGAACGGTAAACCCCTTGATTCAGGAGACGGAAAATGGAAACCAAATCCAGCCAGGACGAATACAGGCAACTTCAGCAGGATCTGAAGCAGCTCCGTGAGGACCTGGCCAATCTGACCCGCTCGGTAACCGAGAGTCAGAAAAGCAATATCAGCAACCTCCGGGACGAGATTCTCCGGGAGGGTCATGAGGCGTTTGATCAGGTCAGGAAAACCGGCAACGATGCGATGAACCGGGCCAAGGACACCGGTGCAAAGGCGGTTAACGAGGTTGAGCACAAGATAGAGGAGCGGCCGTTCCTCAGTATCGTGATCATGTTCCTGGCAGGTGTTCTGGTTGGTAAGTTGCTCGATCGCTGACCATGCCTGACTCAGCACCAATGAAGGATGCGGTTCGCAAAGCCGTTGCCGCGGTCACGGGATTCATACTCGCGCTGGTTTTGCTTACCGCCCTTCTGATTACCGGGTTCTACCTCCTGATCCAGGCTGCCATCCTGTCGCTATCTCCATATCTGGGGCAGGCCGGGGCCATGGCGGTGGTGGGTTCCGGATGTGCACTCCTGCTGGCCGTCTTCTTCTGGCGCATGACTACCAGGCGCTCCTCCGCAAAGAGCAGCATAGGGAAAACTGCGGGAACGACATCCGGTATCGATAAGCTACGGGAGTTGATCCGGGAAAATCCGTTGGAATCGGCCCTGGCAGCGTTCGCAGTTGGCCTCGCACACGAATCAGATCCCCGGCTCAGAACCCTTTTGATGCAAGGGGGCATGGAGCTGATGAAACAGACCGACTCGCCCCCAGAGCCAGCCCCAGAACACAAGACCCACGAAGATCACAACGGCGTTGAGACTTGAAACATAGCTGGTTAACCCGGCTATTATCATTGTTGAGTGGGACCGCTTGATTCCGCAGGCGCCCATATCCGGGACTCCAGACGATGCCTTCACCCGCTAAAATCATGCAACCCGATGCCATCCCGTTTCGGTCGATGGCACTGTTTCTGGCCCTTACCTTCGGCATCGCCTGGGGAATCCTGGCTGCCTTCATCTTTCTCCCGGAGACCATGGTTGGGCTGTTCGGTGAAATCACCGGCCGGCACCCTTTGTTCTACCTTGCGGTCTGGGCGCCGGCCATCTCGGCATTCATTGTGATTTTCCGATGGTCCGGCCAGGAAGGAATGCGCAGGCATCTTGGTCGTGCCCTCCTTTGGCGCTGTTCATGGCAATGGTATGTCTTTCTTCTGCTCGGAGTCCCCCTGGTGTTCTTTGCAGGCTCACTCCTCAGGGGGAATCTCTCGGAGATGGCCTTTCCTTTCGCCTCCGCTTCATCCTTCCTGGTCGCGCTTTTTCTCATCGCGATCAAAGGCCCGGTCGAGGAATTTGGCTGGCGTGGTTTGGCGCTACCTCTGCTCCAGCGCAGGATGGCCCCGATCTGGGCGGCCCTCATTATCGGCGTCATCTGGGGCGTTTGGCACACACCGGCCTTCCTGTTGAGCGGCACTGAGCAAAGCGCCTGGTCATTTTTGCCTTTCTTCACCGGCACCATCGCCCTGAGCGTTATTGTCACGCCACTATTCAATGCGTCCGGGGGAAGCATTTTCCTCCCCGCACTTTTTCACTTCATGCTCATCAATCCCGCCTGGCCCGATGCCCAGCCCTACGACACCTATCTGTTTGCGCTGATTGCCGTCGTCATCGTCTCGCTGAACCACAGGACCATGTTTACTCGTAAATACAGCATTACAGAGGTCGTGCCTCCATAACGCCTGCCCACTCCATGATTCTCGGAGCTTTCAAATGAAAAGGTATCTGGCACTTTCCACCCTGGTCATCGCACTGCCTGGTTACGCGCAGCTGGCTCCCGAGCAAGGCATCAGCGGGGAGGTTTCATTGAATGCAGTTGTTACGTCTTCAGCCTCCAATTTCAATACCGACGGTAATGCAACCATCACATCCCTTGAGAACAAGGCCCAAAATGAATCAGAAAGCCTGATAGCGCCACTGGGCAATATTGCCTACACCTTTGGCAAGGAACTGGGGCAGCAAATCTACTTTGGTACCAAACGGGAAGATATTGCCGTCGGCACACTGGCCGTTCAGCTTGGATATAAACACCAACTCGGCTCCGGCACCGTTGTCGATGTTTCCTTTTTACCGACTGTGATATCCGGAGAAACCTGGCAGAATCCCTATCAGCTCAATACCGCCAGACAAGAGACGGACGTTACAGGCAATGCCTACCGCCTGAAGCTGGACAGCATCTCGGGATCCAGCTTCAGCCTCGATCTTGCCTACGCCACCACAGATGTGGAGGAAGACCTCAACGCCGGCACGGATCTGGCCCGCGATGCCGAAAGCTACTACGCGAAAGGCAGCTACCGATTCACTGTATCGCCCACCAGCTTCGTCACACCGTCTGCCATTTTTATCCAACATGACGCCGATGGCAGCGCCGACAGCTTCGACTCTTATGGTGCCGAAGTCAGCTGGGTCAATCTTCTGGGCAGGCAAAGCCTGGTGTTAACGGCGGGGTTCGCCAGCCGGGACTATGACAGCGCAAGCACGCTGTTCAATAAAAAGCGTTCGGATGACGAGTTCAGCCTGTTCGCTGCCTACGAATACGCGGAATTCATGGGATGGGAAGACTGGTCGTTCATTTCCTTCGCCGGCTATGGCGACACCCAATCCAACCTCACCTTCTACGACGAGTCTTCGTACCTGCTGGCAGTTGGCATGAACTACAGGTACTGATCAGGCCAGGCCGTGATGGACTGACCAGCCCTGGCCATTCTTTCACTTGGCTGACGGCAGGCTCCCACCCAGCATGTTTTCAATCACTGCCGCATTATAGAAAGTTTCAACGCACTGGATTTTGTCTTCCCGCACACGAAACCATACGGCAAGGCGCACGTCCCCGATTGGCTCGAAGTAGGTACGGTAGTCCAAGATTGCAAACACATGCTCACCGTCGGCACTGAGCTGCCGGAGGACCAGATCTTTCTGGATGGCAAACATACCGAACTGGTAGGCCAGCATGTCGTCCCGGCTCAGGAAACGCATATTCGGGCCCACATATTCAAACCCCTCGGCAGCCAGCAAGGCCTTTGCCTCATCCAGCCGCTGGGCACGGATATCCGCGATGAACTGAGCCACAATGTCTTTCGGCTGCATCAACAAGCTCCCAACAAGCTCCAACTCCTTGTATAGCAGAAAACAGAGCGGTGACAATGCGCTGAATACGCAGAGACTGCCCCTACAACATGGGTCTGCAGGAGGCAATCCCGAAGAGAGTGAGAAAATAAATCGGGGTTTTCAGAAAACATTTAAAACTTTGCTATGCAGGGCCTCTTAATTAGCGTACTGTCTATGTCGTTGGAAAGATTTAGCAAAGCATTTCACGAATAAGACCTTTTGTGTTGTCACACCTCTTGTCCTGTTTTTGATCCTGCACGTTTTTTGTTTCCCGCATATCGCTGATCAAAGGTCACAACGATCTTTTGACGGCACATTAATGATTAATTTCAGGATATCTATTTATGTCTACAATTACCGGCAACGTTAAGTTCTTCAACGAAGCAAAAGGTTTTGGCTTTATTTCTCGTGAAGGCGGTTCCGACGTCTTTGTTCACTACAGCTCTATTCAGGGTAGCGGCTTCAAGACTCTGGCCGAAGGCCAGGAAGTTGAGTTCAGCGTGACCCAGGGCCAGAAAGGCCCACAGGCAGAGAACGTAATTGGCCTGTAAATAACAGCCAATACGTGATGAAAAAAGGCAGCTAAGGCTGCCTTTTTTATTGAATGCCGAAAACCGAGTAAAAACGGGACAGATTTATTTCACCCAACCTGCCCCGGCTTCCGAGAAATCATTGACCACTTTTCAGGTTAATCTGCTTTGAACCTGTAGTGGAAAACTGCCCACTTTTACCTTTATCCACATACTCAACAGACCCGCCAGATTTTATAAAAGCAGCAGTCTGCTCCTCAATCTGGGCAGAGGTTAATGTAGATTTTTGAGGTTTCTTGCTCATCATATTTCCCCAAGTTAAATCCTGGCTTATTCGCCAACATTAATCGTCCATAATACCCGAAACCGGAAAAAATTGTTGGAAACACCCCAAACCAACAATTACACCAGCTCAGGCCCAACCATTACTCCACCGTGATGGTAATTTTCTCGGACATCACAGGCGGCTCGTGGGGCACGTGCATATGGTCACCCACCAGCAGTTGCAGGGTATGCTCGCCCGGCGACAACTCCAGGGTAGTCTGGGTTTGTCCGCCGCCAAAATGGATATGGCGTTCATCTGCAGGAACCGGTTGATCCATCGCCGGCATCTCATCGACATCTACGAGCAGGTGATGGTGGCCGGTGCGCTCGCGTTCCACGCCAGCTGGTGCCACCCCCAGCCCCTCCAGGCCGAACCTCACTGTCACCGGCGAACTCACGGTCTGCCCGTCGGTTGGCGTTACAAAGTACACCGCCGCCCCTTCAGGCGCAGGCGTCGCGGCATGGGCCCCGGCAACCATCGCGGCAGCAAGACCTGAAGATAGGAAGATACGTTGTACGCTGTTGATCATGCTCATGACTCACTCCTTGAATCAGCGGACTGTCTTTCAATTGTAGGACACAGCTCGGGATCTTGCTGAATATCTACCTTCGGGGCTGGTCAACAGCTCAGGGCCGGCATACATACCAGTAGTTCTGGAAATCATGCTCCAGCTCATGCACGTCGATATTCCGGAAGCCCGCCTCACGGAAATACTCCAGCGCTTTCTCCCTCCCCCACATGGCTCCCAGGCCCTCGCCACCCTGTGCCAGGGAAACCGTCATGCAGTGCATGCAGGACACGGTGTAAAGCAACGGGCCGATCGGGTGGTCCCTGTCACTGTGATGATGGCTTGATCCCTTGATGTCCTGCGCCAGATAAACACCGTCGTCAGCGAGCGATTTGCGGATGCCCCGCAACACAGCAAGCGGGTCCCTTTGGTCGTGCACGGCATCGAAGGTGGTGATCAGATGGTAAGTGCCGGGCCGATCGCTGTGTTCAAGGTCACTGACGTCAAATACCTGGAAGCTTGTGTTGTCGTTCCCGAGTGCCCTGGCTTCCTGGCTGGCATACCGGACGGCATCCTCGGATATGTCGTACCCGGTAAACTGGCTGTTCGGGAAGAGCCTGGCCAGCTTGTTCAGTGCCCGCCCCCTGCCACAACCGACGTCGAGTACGTGGATCCCTCTTTCCAGGCGCTCAATAAGGCCTGGTACGAGCGGGAGGATATCCGTTTCCAGGGCGGGAACAACGGACTGACCGCTGTCCTCAGCCATAACCTCGTGAAACCGCTCGAAACGCTCATAGGGGACGCCTCCCCCATTGCGAAAGCAGTGAACGATGTCATCCTCCACCGAGCCAAGCAGCGGAATATACTGCGCAAACACCGCTATGTTGTCTGTCGGTGACTTCCGGCACAGGCTGGCAGCGTATTCCCTGGGCAGGTAGTAGGTTTTTCCTGCGGGATCATTCTCGACAATGTTGCCGACGGTCATCGTTCCGAGCCATTCCCTGACGTATCGCTCATTCAGTCCAGCCTTTTCCGCAATCTGAGCACTGGTTGCGGCCGGCATCTCCGCCATGGCGTCAAACAGTCCGGTTCGGTGGCCGACCGAGACCATCAGAGCCAACGCCCCGGCGTTCAGTGTATCCACCATGCGGTCGCCGAATGCCTCTGCCAGCGCTTGATCTGTTTCGGTGATGTCATAAGTGAGAGTCTCTGCGTTGCTTATCATGGTGCTATCCTCCTTATTAGTATTAACGGGTTGTTTCCCGCTAAGAACAGGATGTACCTGGAAGCGAAAAGCAACCAGAGAGCACATGGTATGGTTTTACCAGAAAGCTCCGAATCTTTTTAAAACAATGGGATACAGAGCCTTAAGCGTGCCTTTGGGCACTGGCGGTCGGGGTTCCCGCACGGAAACCATACTCAGGGTATGGTTCCCCGGAGGTGGCAGATGGAAAAAGGTCAGGCTACCCGTGATCGGTTGTTGGACATCACCGAAAAATCCGTCCTCAGGAAGGGCTTTGGTGCAACCTCAATTGAAGAAGTGATTGCCGAGGCCGGCATAACCAAGAGTGGCTTCCTGTACCATTTTTCCAACAAGAACGCCTTGGCTCGCGCCTTGTTGTTGCGCTACATGGCGCGTGAGGACGCCCTGCTAGATGACGTGTTTGCCCGTGGCCGGGAATTGACCGAGGACCCTTTGCAGGGATTCCTGGTGGGGTTGAAGTTGCTGGCAGAGATAATGGAGGACCTGCCCCATGAATATCCAGGCTGCCTGGTGGCAACCTACTGTTATCAGGAAAGCCTGTTTGATCGAGATGTTCGGGAACTGAACAGGCGAATTGTCCTGAGTTGGCGTGCGCGGTTTCGCACGCTGTTAGACCTGATCTACGAACGTTACGAACCCCGGGACGCCATCGACCCGGATGCGTTGGCCGACATGGTGTCAACGGTCATCGAGGGAGGCCTTGTTCTGGGTCGGGCGACCGGAGAGCGGGGCCTTTTGCCCCACCAACTTATGCTGCTTCGAAGTTACATCAAGCTGTTATTCGAGCCAGACGCGTCGAGGTAGCAGGGCTGCCTGGGGCGCTCGCTTCACGCCGGCAGCTGGCGCCCCAGAAACTCAAGCTGTTCCTTGATGGACTGATCCAGAGCGTCACCCCGATACACATCAAAATGCCCGACCGGATAGTGCTTAACTTCGGAGTTCAGCATTTTTTCGGCCGCTTTGGCCGCAGCTTTTGCCGGGGCGACCGTATCGCGGTCGCAAATCAGCACCAGTGCCGGACAGGTCACTTTGCTGGCCAAACGGGTGGGCCGGAAAAGAGGGATCGTATAACTCACGCCCGCAGCAACGTAGTTCGACGCATTCTCGGCCAACAGAGGCACATACCCCTCCTGGCAATCCTGCGCCGTCATCATGCCCAACTCCCCGGGGCGGCCCGCCGAGGCGATGTAGCGGGGAGACATCCCCAGCCAACGGCGAATCCAGTCTACCGTTCCGTGCCAAGTCAGGCGCATCGCCTGCATGATGCCGGCATAACCGACAACACCCAGCAGAGATGCCAAACCATCCATCATGGGGCATTGGGAGATGATGCACTGCACGTTTCCATCCTGTGCCGCGGCCGCGATCACAAGCCCACCAGAAAACGACGTTCCCCACAGACAAATGCGGCTGCCGTCGATCCGCTCCACCTGGCGCGCAAAATTCAGTGCCGCCAGCCAGTCAGCCACTTCCTTGCTGGGGCTCAGCGCCTGGCGTGGCTGACCATCACTGTCCCCGAAATGGCGGTAGTCAAAGGCAAAAACCGCATAGCCCGCCTTGCAGAAGGCTTCTTTAAACGGTGCGAGACCACTGGCATGAGTCAGCCCAAAACCATGCGCCATCACGATACACGGAAAATTCCTGCTGTCGGCATCCGGCGTATAAAGCACACCGCGACAGGTTGTACCCTGGCTCGGGAATTCCAGTGGCGTTTCGATCATTGCTCGGCTCTCATACGTGAAGGTTGAGAATCTCAGGATAGCTCATTGATTCAAGATGGGATCCGTATGAGATTTTTTGGGGTCCCCAAGCAAGTCCGCAGAAGATAAGGTAAACCTTTTCCGCCGGAGACATTCACGCTATGGACACTGCGATCCTTGTTTGGGGGCTCATCTTCAGCTCCATTGGCATCGGTTATTTCATTTACGGGCGAAGGCAATCGAATATGGTCGTCCGCTGGTGCGGGCTCGCGCTGATTCTTTACCCGTACCTGATAACCGATGCCGTGATCATGGTGGCTGTCGGCGTCGGGATTATGTTGATCCCCCGATTCGTTGAACTTTGAACCGCTAGCCCGCGGGCCGGCCCTGATCGGGCTGGCTGTAGTCGCAGACCCCGTCCGGGAAAATGTCGTTCAGGCGGGCAACTTCCTCAACCGTAAACGAGACCGGCCCATAGGTTCCATCCGACAGAGCAGCGTCCACCGACTTCAGACTGCACTTGAAAATGCTGCCTTCAATGGAGCCACCCGCTTCCATCCTTGAGGTGGTGTAGGTCGGGAATCGGCTGGTACAGGTTCCAGCCGCCTCATCATCCAGGATGCCGTTCCACACGGTCTCACCGGCATCAATTAATGTGCCGTCCGTATCGAAACAGGCGTCCTGGGCTTCCATCGGGCGGTTGGCGGCGATGCCCAAATCCGGATTTTGCTGGATGTTGGTGATCCAGTCGTGCAGCACTTCCAACGCCATCCAGGTCTGGTTGAATTCCTCCCGGGGTTCCGGTTCATCCGGGTCTGAGTAGTCCGTTGGCCGGGCGTCCGTGAACCAGATGACCTGATTGCCGGCATCGCCCATCCGGTTAATGATGCGCTGGCGGGCGGAGAAGGACTGGTGACTGTTGTGCATATCCAGCACCTCTTCCAGATAATGCCGCCAGTCAATGACCGGCATATTCAGCTGGCCATCAAACACCAGTCCAGAGTTATACGCGGCGCGGATGGCCTCCACATCACCCTCGGTGCGCGGGGCCGGTGTCACTCCACTGTCCGGGCTCAGATTCATGTTGCGCGAACTCCATGGATCAAAGGCCGTCGGATCCGCCAATACGTCGGAAACCGAGCCCAGGAACGGAAAGCCCTCCTGGACCATCTCCGAAGGTTGCTTCCATCCCCCTATCTGGGCGTTCAACTTGAGGAACTCCACCTTTGTGATGTTGCCTTCCCGGAGCGCACGGAGACCGTACTGGACACCCACGTTGTCGAACAGGGTGCGGGGTTCGCCGTTTTCATCCACGCCGTAGATGTTCTTGGCGTCCGAATAGTGAGTCCAGCGCACATCGTCCATAACGCCCTCCGGCTGCATCAGTTCCTGATTCTCAGCCCAGCCAAAGTGCGGGTTCATCACCAGAGGCGTCAGACCACGCCAGGCAGGAATGCATTCGGTCATGCCGGGCGCAGTGCTATAGCCCAGCATCTGTTTGATCTGGGCAAACGGGTCGGGATACTGATCGTTGGAATTCAGGCCCACCAGCCAGCTACGGTTGGACGTGGTCTGCCATTTGGGATTGCCCCGGTCGGTGGCATCCATGTAGTACTCCAGCAGCTCACAATCCCCAATATGAATGGTCTGAGTCACCATGTCCGGATAGGAATACTGCGGCACACCGCCGTCCAGCAGGTCCGGATGGTTCTGCGAGTACACATACTGCTGGATGCCTCCCCCAGAGCCACCGATCGCCACGGTGTAGTCCGGCACACCAAAACGCTTGATGAAATGCTCCTTCACCATCAGTGCTGTCTCGCCACCGACCTGCAGGTTGTAATGGGGGCTGGTGCGAGTGCCGGTGGAATAAATCACGGCGTAGCCCTTCTGCAACGTATCCGGCTGCAATGCCCGGCTGTTGCTGATGGATCCCTGAGAATGGCCAATCCCGACACCCCCCTGGAAGTGGAACAACAGCCTCCCGTTCCAGTTAACGGTGGACGCCTCCCAGGGCTCGTCGCCGGCTTCGGCAAGGGTCGCGAAACTGTAGATGAAGCGGTTGATGGTGCCCCGCTCCTGGCGAACGATAAAGTCCACGGTGCGGCCGTCCGTCAATTGCGCTGTGGCCATATCATCCGGACGGCTGCCGTCATCCGGCAATGGCGCCCAGCTGCCGCCGGTGGTGCGGTATAAAAAGGTGACATAGGATTCGATGGAACAGTCCCGGCTCAGGCCAATCTGGCTGCCCTGCTCATCGAGGACGGGAAAACCCGTGTCACCATCGGTATCCACAAAAGGCTGCTTGCCTAATTCCGTGGTCACAGTGCAGACAAACGGGTACTGCTGGGGCCCCGAGAAAATAGGACCAGTGACGGGGTAAGCGGTGATATCGACGGACGCCAGCGGCCCCTGGCTACGATGGTGGAGCTCCAGCCGGTTCTCGCCTTCCCGAAGCCCGGACACCAACACCTCATGTCCATGGCGCCCGGCGCGGATCTCCGGATTGACGGGCTGACCATTCAACCAGAAATCCAGCTGTCGCAGACGTGACTGCACCGCCGGCTCTGATTCAATGGGGTGGCCCTTGAACAAAACCTGCACCAGCACATCCTCACCGGACACCTGGTCCGGCGCGCTGGAGAGCACTTTCAGATCGTAGTGGGGGTTGGCCGCATGGCCTGTGACTGGCAGCCAGGCCAAGGCCAGGATGATAACCAGGGGTGTAAACAGCAGCTTCCATTGCATGGTGAATTCCCTCTCTCCTGATGTTTTTAGAGAAGCGCATTCACCAATATGGCCCAATCTGTACAAAAAACAAACATCCCATGGCAATTGGGGCTTGCAGAAATGCTACCGAAGGCGGCTGAAAATCAGGGGTTTCAAACAGCTCAGGCACAAGGCACCGGACTCCCTACAGCGAGCAAACTTCCCGCTGCAACGAGCCCGGCCCCGACCGAAAATTACCGGGTCGGCGGCGCCATAAACTCGGGCCCTACAGGGTCCTTGATGCACCTCGCCAGAATGTCATCAATCGCGGCCATCGCTTCCTTGTCGAGCGACCAGCCTTCGATGTCATCGATCGGGTCCAGCTGTTCCGGTCTTCTCGCACCCCATAGCGCGGTAGTGACACCGGGCTGATCCACCAGCCAGCGAAGCGCCAGGGTGAGAACATTTTTCTGATACCGCTCGCGGGCAAACTGATCCAGTTCCGCGACGGCATTCAGGTATTGGCGATAGCGGTCCCCCTGGAACTTGGGATCGTTCTTGCGCAGATCGTCACCGGTGAACTGGGTGTCCTCCCGCATCTTGCCGGTCAACAGACCACGACAAAGCCCGCCGTAGGTGACAGTGGCGATGCCGTTGTCCCGGCAATACGGCAGGATCTCCTGCTCGATCTCCCGTTCAAACAGGTTATACGGAGGCTGCAGGCTATGAAGGGGCACGCTCTTCTGCAGCTCATCCATCTGGGAAGGCGTGAAGTTGCTGACACCAATGGCGCGGATTTTTCCGGCCTGGTAGAGATTTTCCAGCGCCCGGGCGGTCTCTTCCATGGGCGTCTTCGGATCCGGCCAGTGGACCTGGTAAATGTCGATCCGGTCCGTCTGGAGGCGTTTCAGGGAATCCTCAACCTCCCGCTCTATGCGCGAGGCGGTGGCATCCCGCCAGACCTTATCGTGATCGTCGTTCCAGTTCAGAGCTACCTTGGTGGCCAGGGCAACCTGATCCCGACGGCCATCGGCGAGGGCCTTGCCCACGATCTCCTCGGAGCGCCCGAAGCCGTATACCGGCGCCGTGTCGACCAAGCCGATGCCTTTGTCGATGGCCCGGTGAATCGTATCGATGGACTGGGCTTCGTCTGTTCCGCCCCACATCCAGCCGCCAATAGCCCAGGTTCCGAGCCCGACGGGTGTGACCTGAATGTCGGTGTTTCCGAATGTTCGCGTCTCCATGCTTCCTCCCATTGCCTTGAAAACCGTTTGGAGCAAATGCGGCACTGTGAATGCTTCGTACCAGAGACATGCGAGGGAGGACGCGTGAATTCAACCCCGACAGGCAAACAGTAATGACTCAAATGATCGTCAGTTGCGTTCCTTCAAGACCGAATAGATGCTGCGAACGGCGGCAACCTCTGACGCTTCAGATTCGATCAGGTCCTCCAGCAATTCCAGAACCCGCTTTTCATCATTACTCCGAAGACTCGGCCAGAACACATAGGGAATGACATCCGGATTCCGGATATAGAAAAGCGCGGCTTCCTCCGGTTTGGCGGTATCGCCCCTAAGCCCGACGGTAAATCGCTGCCCACCGCTGTCCACCAGTGTAACCACCAGCGATTTTTCAGACTTCACTTCTCGAACTTCACCAACGGTGATGGGAGCCTCGAGAGCAGGGACGGAAGTAATGTAATACTGAACACCGATAAACCCCAGAAGTACGACTAACAGTACCGCCAGGGCGATTGATTTCATCATGGATACAGCCTGAATAAAGGCGCCGGAGCCCGGCGCCACCGGGATTGAAGCAAAGTGCCTGGCGGATCGATATCGAGGGCTTTGACGTCGTGAAAACCATCCCTCAATGATGGTGGCCGCCCGGGCCGTGGGCGTGACCGTGGGCAAGCTCTTCCGAAGTAGCGGCGCGTACTTCAAGGATTTCAATATCAAAGGTCAGGGTTCTGCCGGCCATCGGATGGTTGGTGTCGACATCGGCGAACTTGTGGCCGACCTTGGCGACGACCACATGGCGCGGGCCCTGCTCGGTTTGCACCTGGGCGATCATGCCCGGCTTCCAGCGTTTGGCACCGATCAAATGCTTGATCGGCACGCGCTGAATGGCATCGGCCTTGCGCGGACCATAGGCTTTATCAGGGGTGATGGTGACACTGAAGCTTTCGCCGGCGTCGCGACCTTCCAGGGCTTCCTCCAGGCCCCGGATAATGCCGCCGTGGCCATGCAGGTAGGCGTTCGGCTCGCCGCCACGGGAGCTTTCAACAACGTTGCCCTGTTCATCACTGACGCTGTAGTGAAACAGGACCACCTGATTCTTTTCGATTGGCATAGGATTCTCCGTGACGGTTCAAGGTATGCCATTATAACCAGCAGCGACTTTATTCTCAGCTAATCACCAAAGCATCGGGTAGCGGCAGCCACTGTCGCCACCCGTTAGAGGAGATATTACCCGATGACCAACGACCTGCCCTTTTCCCAGGCCTGTGAGAACAACAAAGCCCCGATCCTGGAGAAGTTGCAGGAAATCTTTAATACGCCGGCCAAGGCCCTGGAAATCGGAACACTCACCGGACAGCACGCCGTGCATTTCGCAAAGGCCATGCCCCACCTGCAGTGGCAACCGAGTGACCATCCTGAGGCCGCTGATCTGTGTCGTCCCCGGCTGGAGCAGGCCGCCCTGCCCAACATCCTGCCCGTGGTTGAGCTGGACGTAAGCGATGCCAACTGGCCGGTCGAAACCTTCCAATGGGCCTTCTCCGCAAATACCGCCCACATCATGTCATGGAGTGAAGTCGAGAAGATGTTCCGTGGTATCGGTGAGCGCTTGTCTGAAGACGGTGCCTTCTGCCTGTATGGCCCTTTCAACAACCAGGGCGAGTACTCGAGTGACAGCAACCGTCGTTTTGATCAGCACCTGAGAGCCCAGGCCTCCCATATGGGCATCCGGGACCTGGTAGACATCAGCGCTCTGGCGGAATCGGCCGGAATGACGCTTGCTGAAAACCACCCCATGCCTGCCAACAACCGGCTACTGGTGTTTCGGCCAATACATTGAGATGGTCGCCCAGGACCCTGCGAACTGACGACCAGCTCAATATGAAGATTGCCGGAGTGCGCAATGTTCAGTGCAGTGACATCAGTTTGTCTGCAACCTCAACAAGGCTATCGCCCGTGACATCGGGGGGCAGAAAGACATCGCCAGGCTTGTATTCAAGGCGCGAACACCAGCCTGAAACTGCACCGGCCCGTTTTGCACCATGGCAATCCCAGGCATGCACGGCAACCAGCGCCAGGCGCTCAATCGGCGTACCCAAACGTTTTGCAGCGAAACGGTAGATTTCCGGATGAGGCTTCCAGATACCCGCGTCCTGCGAGGTGACTACGTGGTCAACAAACCCGGAAAGCCCTGCACCTTCGAGGAAACGGCGTGTTTTGTCAGGACTGTTAACGGTGAGGCATCCAACGGACACGCCCGCCTCAGAGATCTTCTTCAGCGCCGGCGCGGCATCGTCGAAGGTGGGCAGCGTGGAAAACCCTTCGATCACATATTCAATATCACGCTCACTGAGCGTGTATTTCGTTTCCGTGCGGAGTGATTCCCGTGCAAGAGCTTCGAAGGGTGCCGTGTCACCGGCAAGGGTCAATGCCATGGCATCGCGTTGAAAGCGCAGGAACCAGGGCTGCAGAATGGTCGCTGGCTGGCCAACCGCTTCCATCCGGGCTGCCAGCGGATCCAGATCAATCAATGTCTCCAGGACATCAAATAAAACTACGTTCGGTCGGTCAGCCATATCCAGAGCCTCCCTATGCCGGTGTAGGTTCATAGGAGTGTAGTTCAGGGTATCGCGGTATGCTGATTTGTGGACTTATGGAAAACCGGGCCAGAAAAACCCGTCCTTACGCCTCATTCGCCTTACGATAATTGCCCTGATAATCAAAAATCCGTTCCTGCACCTGCCAATAGTGCTTCTGCTTGCGGGCGATGACGAAATCCGGGGCCGACAACAACACCTGCATCTCCAGCACCTCACCCGGCTCGTTGAACCTTTTCGGCGCCTGGCCATTCGCGAAACGGCGCCCGAAAAGTTTGTTGAAGACAGTACGCTGTGCCGGCTTGCCGAAATCAAACGACTCGCTGAGCTCTTCCCCATCCTCGCCGTGATAGGTGATCCTCAGCTTGTTGCCATCAACGCTTAACGTGATCCCGGCGCAACGGATCACCATGGCATCCTTGAGTTTCAGCGCATCTCTCAGCTGATCGTCCGGGTCAATGATCGCTTTGAGGCACTGCTGGCAGTTACGGGCCGCAATATCATTCTCGGC
>Ga0114984_1000331_pt1 | contig 18505 bp, 22 predicted proteins | sample Shrwel1BS1Day1_FD_96987 | JGI IMG/M metagenome (GOLD analysis project Ga0114984, IMG submission 96987) | Subsurface microbial communities from deep shales in Ohio, USA - Utica-3 well 1 S-1-Day1 | ecosystem: Environmental > Aquatic > Deep subsurface > Shale gas/oil reservoir > Produced water/Flow...
GCAATCACCAGCGCCACGCTGGAGCTGGAATCCGAACCCCTGACCAAATGGCTGGAGCGCCTGGCATTCCAGCTGATGATGGAGCGCAGTGCGCGCAACGACAGCGCGCACGCCGTCATGTTGGCCTACGCGCGTGGCAGTGACCTGGACCAGCTTGGCGCGTTCTTTGGCGTCAAGCGTCTGACACTGAAGGAAGCGGACCCCGCAGCATTGCCGCCCATCCCTGCGGTGATGGAAGCCGATGACGATTTCCGGGAGCGCATCCAGATGGCGCCGAACGGCTACAGCGTGGCCGGACCCCGCGGCGCTTACGTGTTCCATGCCCGAAGCGCAAGCGGCCAGGTGCTTGATGCTTCCGCCACCAGCGGAGAGCCGGGCACCGTCATCGTGTCGGTGCTCTCGCGCGATGGGGATGGAGCTGCACCACAGGAGCTGCTGGCTACAGTGAACGCAGCGATCAACGCCGACGACGTGCGCCCGCTGTCCGATACGGTCATCGTTCAATCTGCTGGCATCGTGCCGTACAAGATCGAAGCCAAGCTGTATACCCTGCCAGGGCCCGATTCGCTGACGGTGCTGGCCACAGCGCGGCTGCGGGCAGCTGCCTATGCGCAATCCATGCACCGCATTGGGCGCATGCCAACGATTTCGGGCATCTATGCGGCGCTGCACATCGATGGTGTGGTCCGTGTTGCCTTGGCTAGCCCGGCTGACGATGTGGCGGTGAGCAGCGTGCAGGCAAGCTGGTGCACGGACATCGACATCACCAACGGGGGCGCAATTGGCTGATTCCCTGTTGCCGCCCAACGCTTCGCCGCTGGACCGTGCAGCCGAGGCCGTGCTGCAAAAGCATCTGCAGAGCATCCCGCAGCCGCACCGTGCGTTGTGGAATCCTGCGACCTGCCCTCTACCGTTGCTGCCCTGGCTGGCATGGACTGTCGGCGTTGATGACTGGGACCCAGTTTGGACTGAGGCGCAGCAGCGCGACATGGTGGCCATGGCGATACGCCTTCACCAAAAAAAGGGCACGCCCTGGGCGGTGCGCCATGCGCTGCTGCGCAGCGGGCTGGAGGGTGTGCGGATTGTCGAGAAGCCACCCGGGGCCCATTGGGCGGAATTTGACGTGGATGTGTCGGTCGTTGACAGACCGCTCACGTCTGAGGCAATCGCCCGTGCGGTCACCCTGATCGAGAAAAACAAGCCTGTACGCAGCGTGATGCGCACCCTGCGCACTTCGTTGCAAAGCCGCGGCGCCCTACACATCGGCATCCAGCTGCTGGCAGGAGACACCACCACCGTTTACCCACTGCAGCCCCAGGACATCCAGTCCCCGGCTGTGACCACCGCTTGGGCATTCGCGGCCCATGACGCCATCACCACTACCGTCTACCCCATGCCATGAGTAACTTCTACACCATCCTCACCAACATTGGCGCCGCGCTGCACGCCAACGCCCAGGTGCAACAAACCACCGTCCCCTGGACCCACATGGCCCTGGGGGACGGCAACGGCAATCCCGTGGTGCCCCAGCAAACGCAAACCGGCCTGGTGCGTGAAGTCCACCGCCTGCCCATCACCAGCCTGGAGCAGCACCCGGACAACCCCAACTGGATCGTGGTGGAAGCCGTGGTGCCCAGCGATGTCGGCGGCTGGACCGTGCGCGAAACGGCGCTGTACGGCGGCACCGGTGGCGGCAGCTGCATCGCCGTGGGCAACTACCCGGCCACCTACAAGCCGGTGCTGGCCGAAGGTGCCGCCCGTGAAATGGTCATGCGCATGGTGATCGAGGTCAGCAGCGTGGCCACGGTCAAGCTGCTGATCGACCCCGCCGTGGCCATTGCCAGCCGCAAGTGGGTAGAAAGCCTGGTAGCCACCCCGGACAAGGCGGGCCTGGTCAAGCTGGCCACCGTGGATGAAGCCAAGCAAGGCCTGCGCGATGATGTGGCCGTGACACCCGAGGGGCTGAATGCGCGCATGGACATGATGGATGCGCGGGTGGCGACATTGGAGGCAATACCAAAGCCACCTGGCTATCAGCAGGTGGCGCAAAACATTACAGCTTCCACAGTCACAGCCACCTACTACCCAAACGCGACAACCCGTGTATTCCGGATTTCTGTTGCCGCCACTGCTGCATCACCATCCACTGTTGGTCATGTGTCGATCCAGCGAAAACTGCAAGACGGAAGTGTGCACAACGCAGCAGTCTCATCCAATGCTGATGGTGTGGGGGTGGGCTGCGAAGCGCTCATCTATCCTGGTGAATCCTGGGCTGTATCTACCAGACTGGCCAATCTGGTGTCGGTCATTAAAACTTCGTGAGGGGCCGTTATGCCTAAGTTCTTTATTGATGAGCAAGGCGACTTGCACGCGTTTGCAGATGACGGAAGCGAGGATTCGCTAATTAAGCCAAGCATGCGCTTGGCGACAGCCGAAGAAATCACCCAGGAAAAATCTTTAAAGGAACTGGCTGCCGCAGCTATGGGCGCGGTGAATGCGGAGTACAGCCACCGCATGGGAGCGATTGCCGAGGCCTACCCGGTGCATGAGCGCGAGAGCTGGCCCATCCAGCTTGCCGAGGCTCAGACTGTGCTGGTGTACCCAGGCGGCGAGCTACCCGATGGTGTCACGTCGCCCTGGATTGACCAGTGCGCCCATCAGCGCGGCATGACGCGCCTGGAGCTGGCCCAGCGCATCGTGGCCAAGGACACGGCCTACCGCACAGTGTCGGGCTTCCTGAGTGGCGTGCGCCAGTGGCATGAGGACTGCATTGACCTGCTGCTGCAGGAAGGCGAAGGGGCGCGCGACGAGCTGCAAGCCTACGACCACCAGCAGGGATGGGAGCGTGCTGAAGAGCAACTGGCCACCTAAACCCGGTTACATGGCCGCCCCAAAGCCCGCCTCGCGCGGGCTTTTTGCTGTAGCCACCGCCGCTACATGTGCGCGCGCTGGCGTGCGCGAGGGGGGCTTGGCACCCTTGAGGGGTCGCCAACTTCACCCACCCAGCGCCCATGTCTACCGAATTCCACCATGGTGTGCGCGTCCTCGAATTGACCGAGGGCATGCGCACCATCCGCACCGTCTCCACGGCGATCATCGGCTTGGTTGCCACCGCATCTGACGCCGATGCGGCCACCTTCCCGCTGAACAAGCCTGTGCTGATCACCCATGCCCGCAATGCCATCGCCAAGGCGGGCAAGCTGGGCACCCTGGCCACATCGCTGGACGCGATTGCTGAGCAGTGCCTGCCCATCTGCGTGGTGGTCCGGGTGCCCGATGGCGAAGGCGCCACCAACGAAGAAAAAGCCGCCAGCCTGACCAGCCATGTGATCGGCGGTGTGGCCGAGGACGGCAGCTACACCGGCATGAAGGCCCTGCTGGCGGCCCAGGGCAAGCTGGGCGTCAAACCCCGCATCCTGGGTGCTCCCGGTCTGTCCACCCAGCCGGTGGCCACCGCCCTGGCCACGCTGGGCGAGCAACTGCGTGCCATGGCCTACTGCGGCACCTACAAGGACACCGTGGGCGATGCCATCCTGTACCGCGGCGAATTCGGCAAGCGTGAGCTGATGCTGATCCACGGCGACTTCCGGCGCTGGGACACTGTGGCCAACGCCACCGTGGACGCCTGGTCCGAGGCCTATGCCCTGGGCCTGCGCGCCAAGATCGACCTGGACCAAGGCTGGCACAAGACCTTGTCCAACGTGGCTGTCAACGGCGTGACCGGCATTAACAAGGACATCTACTGGGATCTGCAGAACCCCGCCACCGATGCCGGCCTGCTCAACGCGGCCGACGTCACCACCCTGATCAACAAGGACGGCTACCGCTTCTGGGGCAGCCGCACCTGCAGCGACGAACCCCTGTTCAGCTTTGAATCGGCCGTGCGCACCGCCCATGTGCTGGCCGACAGCATTGCCGATGCCCACATGTGGGCCGTCGACAAGCCCCTGCACCCCAGCCTGATCAAGGACATCTTGGAAGGCGTCAACGCCAAGATGCGCGAGCTGACCGCTGGCGGCTACCTGCTGGGCGGCCAGGCCTGGTTCGACGCCGCAGCCAACGAAGCGGCCACGCTCAAGGAAGGGCAGTCCTTCATCGACTACGACTACACCCCCGTGCCCCCGCTGGAAAACATCAATTTCCGCCAGCGCATCACCGACCGCTACTTCGCAGACTTCGCCAGCCGCGTGCAAAGCGGCGGCTAAGCCCAGGCATTCAATCTCAGGAGCAACCACATGGGTATGCCATCCAAACTCAAAAACTTTGCCGTCTTCGTCGACGGCGTCAGCTGGGCCGGTGAAGTGCCCGAGCTCACACCGCCCAAGCTCACCCGCAAGATGGAAGAGTTCCGCGCCGGCGGCATGCGCACCCCGGTCAAGGTGGATCTGGGCACCGAAGCCCTGGAGCTGGAAGTCACCGCCGGCGGCTGGATGAAAGACGCCCTCAAGCAGTGGGGCGCCACCGGCATCGGCGCCGTGCCCTTGCGCTTTGCCGGCGCTGTGCAGAACGACGACACCGGTGAATGGAGCAAGGTCGAGATCTTCATGCGTGGCCGCTGGGAAGAGCTGGACATGGGATCCGACAAGGCTGGCGACGACACCGAGTTCAAAGCCAAGGCCACGCTGAGCTACTACCGCCTGGTCTGGGACGACGAAGACCTGATTGAGATCGATGCCACCGGCCTGATTGAAAAGATCGGCGGCGTCGACCTGACCGAAAAGGTACGCCAGATCCTAGGCATCTAAGCACCCGCTCTCCCACCGCCCAGGGGCTGGTGCCCCTGGCGCTCCCACCCATTCACCTCAACCGACCTCTCCGCTATGCAAACACCCGACACCGAACACACCACCACCGACAAGCCCGCCGGCGACATCGTCACCGTCACCCTGGACACCCCCATCGCCCGCGCTGGCGGCAAGCAGATCACCGAAGTCACCCTGCGCAAACCCCTGGCCGGCGCCCTGCGCGGCGTGGCCATGGGTGACCTGGTGGCCTGCAAGTACGACGCCGTCGCCCAGGTGCTGCCCCGCGTGTCCACCCCCACGCTGTTCAAGCAGGACATCGAGAGCATGGACCCGGCAGATCTGTTCAAGCTGGGCGGCGAGGTGGTGGGTTTTTTGTTGACCAAGGAACAAAAGGCCTTCATCCCTCAGTAGACGTCACCCAGGTGATGGCAGAGGTGGCCTATTTCTTCCACTGGCCCCTCTGCAGCATGGATGCCATGCCCCTGGAAGAACTGCTGGACTGGCGCGAACGTGCCGTAGGCATCCACAACCGCATCAACGCCCCGGAAAGCTGATCCCCCATGGCTGATAAAAACTTGCGCTTGCGCGTCATGCTGGAGTTGGCAGACAAGGCGCTGGGCCCGCTCAAGCGCATCAGCCAGGGCAGCAACGAAACCGTCAACACCCTCAAGGCCGCCCGCGACCAGCTCAAGCAGCTGCAGGCGGTTCAGGGGGATGTGGCATCGTTTCGCACCATGCACACCCAGCTGGGCGAAACCGAGGCCAAGCTCAAGTCGGCCCGCGACAGCGTGCGCCAACTGGCGGCCAGCCATGCCCAAGCAGGCCCGCCCACCAAACAAATGGCTGCGGCCATGACTGCCGCCCGCAATGAAGCGGCGCAGCTGGGTGCCAAGTTCAACGGCCAACAGCAAAGCCTGCAGCGCATGCGCGACAAGCTCAGCGCCGCCGGCATCAGCACCAGCAACCTTGCGACCCACGACAAGCAACTGCGCGCCAGCATTGCCGCCACCACCCAGGACATCACCCAGCAAACCCAAGCCCTCAAAGCCCAGGCCGACATGCAGCGGCGCGCGTCCAGCCTGAAGGCCGCCCAAAACACCAACGTCGGCAACCGGGTCCAGGCCCGCGGGGCCCTGCTGGACGGCGTGGCCCTGGCTGCCACCCTTGGCGCCCCCATCAAGATGGCCATGGACTGGGAACAGCGCATGGCCGAGCTGAACAAGGTGGCCAACAAAACCCCGCAAGAACTCAATGCCATCGCAGCCGCCGCCCAAGCACTGGCCGTTGAAACCGGCGTGGCCCGTGAAGAAATCATTGGCGCCTACATCGCCGCCAGCCAGGCCGGCTTTGCCGAAAGCGAGTGGGCACAGTTTGCCGAGGTCTCCGCCAAGATGGGCGTGGCCTTTGACACCACGGGCGAGAAGGCGGGCGAGATGCTCAAGGCCTGGCGCAGCGGCATGGGGCTGAGCATGGACCAAGCCGCCGCCCTGGCCGGCACGGTCAACCACATCGCCAACAGCATGAACGCCACCGCCATGGACATTGGCGGCGTGCTGCAGCGCCAGGGCGCCTACCTGTCCGCCATGGGGCTGACGCAAACCCAGTCCGCCGCCCTGGCCGCCACCATGCTCTCCGGTGGCGCCACCGAAGAGATTGCCGCCACGGCCAGCAAGAACTTCATGAAGGCCCTGACCGTGGGCTTTGCCGCCAGCAAAAGCCAGATTGAAGTGTTTGACATGCTCAACCTCAACCCCGAGCAACTGGCCAAGCAGATGCAGCAGGCGCCGGAGCAGGCCATCGTGGACGTGATGCAGCGCCTGCAAAAGCTGGCCCCCGACCAACTGGCCCCGGCCATGAAGATGCTGTTTGGTGATGAATCCATCGGCCCGGCCGCGCAGATCGTCAAGAGCGTGGACGGTTTGGTGGCCGCATTCGAGATGGCCGGCGACACCGCCAAGACCATGGGCAGCCTGCAGGCCGAGTTCGACAGCATGGGCAACACCACCCAGCAGCAGATGAAGAAAGCGGGCGAAGGTGTCAAGGTGGTCACCACCGCCCTGGGCGCCGGCCTGCTGCCCTCCATCAATGCCAGCCTGGCCGCGTTCGCGCCCATGGCGCTGGGCGTGGGCCAGTGGATGCAAGCCAACCAGGGGCTGGTCACCACCGTGGTGGCCATCATTGCCGCCATCATGGCATTCAAGATTGCCGCCATTGCCGGGGCCTATGCCTTCACTTTCTTGAAGGGTGCCTGGTTGTCCGGCCAGGCCGTGCTGCTGACCCTGCGCACCGCCTGGATGCTGCACACCGGCACCCTGGTGGCGGGCACGGCCGCCAGCCGCACCGCCGTGGTGGTCAGCAAGGCGCTGACCGCGGCGCAGTGGCTGTTCAACGCCGCTATCGGCGCCAACCCCATCGGCCTGCTGATTCTGGGCATCGTCGCGCTGACGACCGCCGGCTACATGCTCTGGTCCAACTGGGAGAACATCGCAGCGGGTGGCAAGCTGCTGTGGCAGGACCTGTCCACCTTCCTATCCGGGGTGTGGGCCGGCATCACCAACGCGGCACTCAGCGCCTGGAACGGCATCACCAGCACCGTGGGCGGCGCCATCCGCACCTTTGTGGACAGCGTGCGCAGCGTCCTGGAAGGCGGCGTGGGCGCATGGATCACGGCCTTGCTCAACTTCTCGCCCTTCGGCGTGCTGTGGAACGCCATCACTGCGGCGCTGGGTGCGCTGGGCATCCAGGTGCCCGAGCAATTCCGCAACTTTGGCAGCTTCATCATGGATGGGCTGATCGGTGGCATCACCGGCAAGCTGGCCGCACTCAAAGACGCCGTGGTGGGGGCTGCCACGTCGGCCGCCAGCTGGTTCAAAGAAAAGCTGGGCATCGCCAGCCCCTCCAAGGTCTTCACCCAGTTTGGCGGCTGGATCAGCGAGGGCGCGGCCGTGGGCATCGAGGCCGGCCAGGCCGGCGTGCGCGCCGCGGCGCTGGCCATGGCTGGGGCGGCACTGGCCCCGGTGGCATCGGCCGGTACCGGCACGGCTGCAGGCCCTGCGCCGGTGGTGGCACCTGGTGCTGCCATCGCCCCCAGCGCATCGGCCGCAGGGGCGGCGCCCGCCGGCGGTGGCATCAACATCACCATCCACGCGGCACCTGGCATGGACGCTCAGGCAGTGGCCCGCGCCGTGGCGGCCGAGCTGGACAAGCGCGAGCGCCAAAAGTCCAGCCGCGCCCACAGCGGCATGTACGACCGCAGCTAACAGACAGAGGCAGCACCGCAATGCAAGGCTCCATGCTCATGGCCCTTGGGCAATTCATCTTCTCGCTGGACACCCTGGCGTTCCAGGAGCTCAAGCGCAGCAACAGCTGGCGCCACCCCAGCACCAGCCGGGTGGGCGCCCGCCCTGCCCGCCAGTTTGTGGGCGTGGGCGACGAAACCTTCTCGCTCAACGGCTGGATTGCCCCTGGCCAGATCGGCGAATACACCAGCCTGGCCGAGCTGCGCGCCATGGGCGACAGCGGCCAGGCCTTCGCCCTGGTCAGTGGCAACGGGGAAGTGTTTGGCCAGTACGCGATCGAGCGGCTGGAAGAAACCGGCACCCTGCACGACCGCTGGGGCAACCCGACGCGGGTCAGCTTTGACATCCAGCTGGTGCGCACCGACGACGACGCCGGCGGCCAGCAAGTCCACGTCAACGAACAAGGCCAGTTTGTGGCCCCCGGGGAAGAGTGAGCCCATGGACACCGCACGCACCTACCCTGCCCCCACCTACGCCCTGAAGGTGGCCGGCCAGGACATCGCCCCCAAGATCGCCCCGCGCCTGGTCAGCCTGACCCTGACCGAAGGCCGCGAGAACACCGCCGACCAGCTGGACATCGAACTGACGGACCATGACGGCCGCCTGGAGCTGCCCCGCAAAGAAGCCGAGATTGAGCTGCACATCGGCTGGGTGGGCCAGCCGCTGATCGACAAAGGCCTGTTCGTGGTGGACGAGGTGGAACACACTGGTGCCCCGGACAAAGTCACCATCCGAGCCCGGGCGGCCGACCTGGGCGGCCAGATCCGCACCCGGGCCGAGAAAAGCTGGCGCACCACCACCCTGGGCACCATCATTGCCGACCTGGCCCGGCGCAGCCAGCTGACCCACAAGGTGGACGAGCGCCTGGCCCAGATCGCCATCGACCACCTGACCCAGACCAACGAAAGCGACATGCACCTGCTGACCCGGCTGGCCCGCAAGCACGACGCCGTGGCCACGGTCAAGAAAAAGCACCTACTGTTCATGCCCATCAACGGCACCCGCAACAGCAAGGGCCAAAGCCTGCTGGCCATCCACATCACCCGCCAGGACGGCGACCAGCACCGCTGGAGCAGCAGCACCCGCGATGCGTTCGATGGTGTGAAAGCCTATTGGTCTGACAGCGTGAACGGCAAGCGCAGCGGCGTGGTGGCCGGCAAGAAAACCGGCAACGTCAAAACCTTGAAGGAAACCTACGCCAGCGAGCAGGACGCCCTGGCCGCCGCCCGGGCCGAGCGCCAGCGCCTGGAGCGCGGCCTGGCCACGTTCGAGCTGACGCTGGCCGTGGGCCGCCCAGAGGTCACGCCCCAGTCACCCGTGACCGTGAGCGGCTGGAAGGAAGAGATTGACGGCCAGGGCTGGCTGGTCAAAGAAGTAATGCACAGCCTGAACGAAGGTAGTGGCTGGACCAGCAAGGTGCAGATGGAGATGGGAGCGAGCGAGGCGCCAATCGATTAACCCTCACAATAGGGAAAGACCAATTCAGCACCCAAAGCCCCGTGACTCGCCGCCTCGGGGCTTTTTCATTTGAAGTGACACGTAATGGACAAAGAAATCGAGATGGTGAATAGCTGGCATCAACAAAGCATCACCACATCGATCAACCAACCAACAAAGGAGGACTCACTTGGCAGAAAACGATGCTGACTTCGCGATGAAAGCACAGACGTTGCAGAAACCTGAGCAAAAGAGATGCAGATAGCGCACCAAGCACCAACAAGCTCAATCCACGAAGCCCCGAGGCTCAACCCTCGGGGCTTTTCTCATTCTGAAACCCCAAAAAGGAGAACCTACATGAACGATTTAACAACCATCATCGTCCTGGCACACCAGCGCCCAGTGATCACTTTGGCAGCACTGATGCTCTTAGCACTTATTGCTTATCAGCCCCTCATAGAAACCATCATCTGCACTACCCTACTCAATCAGTAGCGTGCGCCCCATGTCCAGCAAGCCAGCGGCTGGCGGCTGCACTACCAATAGCGCAAAGCCGCAGGCAATCAGGGTTGCGCCGCCATATACTGTATGCATGTACAGCTATCACTTCCTTGCAGGCCACCCTGTGCCCGCGCACGCTGACCCGATGCCGCTCCCGCTGGCAGGTGCCAAGGTGCGCGGGGGCTTCCCCAGCCCTGCAGAGGACTTTGCCGCCAAGCGCATCGACCTGGCCAAGGAACTGATCTTCCACCCCCAATGCACCTTCATCCTGCGGCTGCAGGGCGACAGCATGGAAGGCGCGGGCATGTTCGACGGCGACCTGCTGGTGGTCGACAAGTACCTGCGCCCCCAGCACGGGGACATCGTGGTGGCGGAACTGGATGGCGAGTTCACCTGCAAGCGCCTGCACATGCGCAACGACCAGCTGATCCTGCATCCAGAAAACCCCACCTACCCCGACATCCGGCCCAAGCCCGGCCAGACCCTGGAAATCTGGGGCGTGGTCACCAGCAGCATCAAACGCTTTCGCAAGGCTTGAGGTGATGGCATGTTCGCCCTGCTGGACGGCAACAACTTCTACGCATCGTGCGAGCGTGTGTTCCGCCCCTCGCTCAAGGGTGTGCCGCTGGTCGTACTGAGCAACAACGACGGCTGCGTCATCGCACGCAGCGAAGAAGCCAAGGCCATCGGCATCAAGATGGGCCAGCCCTACTTCCAGGTGCAGCACATGCACACCACCCACGGCCTGGTCGCGCTGAGCGCCAATTTCGCCCTCTACGGCGACATGAGCGACCGCATGATGAGCCTGGCCGCCGGCATGGGCCCAGAGCAAGAGATCTACAGCATCGACGAATGCTTTATTGGTCTACACGGCGTGCCAGAAGTTACCCGCCGCGCCCATGCTATCTGCAGCCGCATACAGCGCGGCATCGGCATATCCACCTGCGTGGGCATCGCGCCCACCAAGACCCTGGCCAAGCTGGCCAACCACATCGCCAAAGATGCAGAGCGCAAACCCGGCGCTTACCTGCCCCACCTGGCGGGCGTGTGCAACCTGGCAGAGGTCAGCCCGCAAAGCCTGGAATACCTGCTGCGCCTGACCGCCGTGAGCGACGTTTGGGGCGTGGGCCGCAAGATAGCCAAACGGCTGACGGAGCATGACATCGTCACCGCACTGGACCTGCGCCGCGCCCCTGTACCCTGGGTGCGCAGCCACTTTGGCGTAGTGCTGGAGCGCACTGTGCGCGAGTTGAACGGCATTGCCTGCCTGCAGCTGGAGACCCAGCCACCGCCCAAGCAACAGATCGCCTGCACCCGCAGCTTTGGCCGCCCGGTCACCGATCTGGCCCCGCTGCTGGAGGCCATCAGCCACTTCACCCAGCGCGCTGCCGAAAAGCTGCGCATGCAAGTACACCGTTGCGGCGCCGTGCACGTGTTTGCGCACACCAGCCCATTCAGAACCGACGATGCCCGCTTTGCCCAAAGCGCCACCGTACAGTTGGTGGCGCCCAGCTCAGACACCACCGTGCTACTGGCCGCTGCGCAACGCGGCATCAGGCAGATCTACGAGCCTGGCTACCGGCTGGCCAAGGCCGGCGTGCTGCTGCTGGACCTGACACCCAACCACCAGGTGCAGCAATCATTGATTGCGCCCGAGCAACCCACCGGCAGAGACATGAGCGCGTTGATGGAGGCCGTGGACCATATCAATGCGCGCTGGGGCAAGGGTGCTGTGCGCGCAGGCAGTGCACTGCAAGCTAGTGGGTGGCAGATGCGGCAGACCAGGATGTCACCCTGTTACACAATCTGCTTAGGTGACTGCCCTTCGTGCTACTGACAGTAGAGGCGCAGAGCCAACTGACATCGACATGCCTCTTGTTTTTCTCTAAACTCAACGCCCATGAAGATAGAAGCTATTGATTTATTTTGCGGTGCGGGAGGGCTGACCCGAGGTCTGCTAGACGCTGGCATCACCGTGAAGGCTGGATTTGACATCGAAGAGTCATGCCGTTATGCCTATGAAGAAAATAACAACGGTGCAAAATTTATTAATAAAGATATCGAAAAAGTCAGTGCTGACGATCTAAACAATATTTGGTCTGGAAAGGAATTACGCCTCCTTGCGGGATGTGCACCGTGTCAGCCTTTTTCGACGGCTGCTGCGGCATTCACCAAGGAAAAGAGTAGTGATGTTCCAGATCCTCGATATTTTTTATTAAACCAATTTGAGCGACTGGTTAAAGAAACGCTACCAGAGTTGGTGACCATGGAGAATGTGCCACGAGTACGCAATCATTCACCATTTAAAGCTTTCTCGGAAACACTCATCAAACTTGGTTATTCTGTTTGGTTTGATGTTGTAGAGTGCAAAAATTTTGGAGTCCCACAGAATAGACGGCGGCTTGTATTGATGGCATCTAGAGTGAGCAAGGCACCAACCATTTCAGACTTTCCGAAACAAAGAATTTTGACGGTGCGCGAAGCAATACAAGATCTGACACCATTAAAAGCAGGAGAGCAAGACCCTAATGATAAAATTCACATCGCTCGCAATTTAAGCGAAATCAATCTTGAAAGATTAAAAATATCAAAACCTGGCGGTAACTGGCTAGACTGGCCAGAGCATTTACGTGCAAAGTGTCACACAAAAGATTCGGGTTTAACTTACAAAAGTGTTTATGCCAGAATGGAGTATGACAAGCCATCACCCACAATGACCACTCAGTTTTTTAATTTTGGCACAGGGCGTTTTGGTCACCCTGAACAGAATAGAACAATTACGCCAAGAGAAGCCGCAATCCTTCAATCATTCCCTAAAAATTATAAATTTCTATCCCCTAAAGAAAAAATATACCAATACAGACTTGGAAAAATGATTGGTAATGCAGTCCCGCCAAAACTTGGCTACTGCATAGGTGAAGCATTCAAATCAACACTTCAATAAAAAAACCGGCTACTGCCGGTTTTTCTTATTTCTTCAACTCTTTAAGAATTTCGTCAATAGAATCAACTTCCTCGGAACGACTAAGATACTCACCATACGCTTGCTCTGCAGATTCAATTAGCTGTTGATAGTAAACAATTCGCGCATTTATTGGAGCGAGAAAACCCTTTACCCGCTCTAAATTTGGCATCTCATCTACTTCTCTACCCAATACAAAAACAATTGCTATATTTGGATTGTAATCATCGCCATGTTGCTTTTTCAAACATGCCTCTAGACCATCCTTGTACTTCATCCCCTGCTGAACAAGCTCTAGTGTAGAAAGTTTTCTTCCAGCACGCTTAAGCTCAACAATGATGTGTTGCCCCGCATTGTTTTTGTACCGAATATCAATACGCCCTTTGCTTTGATCATCGTCCAGATCTGATGCAAAAACACCAAAATCTCTCTTAAGTGTTTGCTCCATTCTTTCGCTATCGGTAGCCCGCTCCCATCCTGGATCCAGCAACCACATATGCTTAAAAAGGCATTCTTGCAAGACTTTTTCTTTCTCATCGTCATTTACAAGACCATCAAATTTCTCAATGACCGTCAATCGCTGCTTGACAATATCTCGATACATTGATCCTTCAAGGGCAGACAAGTCCGAAAGCAGCGGCAGTAGATTTCTTGCAGTTAGCTCCTCAAGGTTAGCCAACTGATGGCTTGCCTCTTTCAAGCGCAAACGCTCGAAAGCAAGAACTCCTGCTTTATAAAGATCGTTGCGTTCCTCTTCATCCTCAATTTCGATACCCTGAATCACGCCTAGCATAGATTTTGCAGGTTTTTGCTGACCTTCCGGCAAAGAGTCAATCCATCTTGCTAAAGGCGGCACCTGAGCTTGAACTTCATCACCGCGAGTTTCATTTCTCTTGAGCGTCCAAGTCTCAGAAATACTCAACAACGACTGCCGCAAGAATGCCACCAGCGCCAAATAGCGAACATCATCCTCAATCAAGCGCTGTCGATCACTTGTCGCAATATCTTCTTGATCGTCTAGATCCAAAAAATCAGCTTCTATCTGGCCAACCACATAGTTTACGAGCAGTCGGTTAAAACCCAATCGATCAAGAATATTCTCTTGAATTAATCGTCCACGGGCTATTACGACCACTCCATTCATCGAGCCAGATTCATCCGTGCGTAAATCTTTGGGGCGCGCTGCAGTTCCAAGCCAGCCTCTGACACGCCACTCTCGCCCATCCACTTGAACTACATCAGAAATAGTGTCTTTGAATTTCAAATTTTTGCATGCACCGACCACATCGGTATGCTTATCGCCAAACTCCCAAAGAAACTCAATCTTCGCCAGATCATCTCGATCGGCGGCATTCACATGATGCTTATTTATGATGACATCAAAAGGACCGATGCCGGGTGTTTTGGTGCCAAGAATTGAAAACCGACGTGCAATACGCTTCACAAGTGCATTTGCAGTATTCTTTACACGCTTGGTCTTCAGCGCACTTAAAACTATCTTTGTTCCCTTGCTATTTCCTGCAAAGCTTATAGGAACCGGGCGATAGGGCTGCTTATTTTCTATTGCAACTTCAATGTCGGGGACAGACATTCTAAATGCGTGCTGCTGCCCATTTTTTGTTGTATGGACGTCTACTTTTTCAGCAATAGAAAACAAAGACAGCTTCCCAATTCCTTTTCTCCCCATATAGTCCCGACCACGCGCGGACTTGGTTCCTTCTTTGGTTCGTTTGTCATAGCCAACAGAAAGAAATCGATCATTGATTGCATCAAGATCCATACCTATGCCGTCATCGACAATCACGATTTGATTTGACTGCAAATCAATTTCTACGGAATCAGAATCGGCATCCCATGCATTAGCGACAACCTCGGATAGCACTGCCGCAGCATTGCTGTACAACCTGATACCGAGATGGTCCAAGACACGCAGCCCGATATGCATGATGTAAGGACGATCGGCATCAGGCAGTGAAGTCAAAGTTAAAGACTCAACAGGTGTATCTTGCTCAACACCGATATCAACTGCGTCACTCATGCTTCCTCCAAGACCTCAACGTTTAACCGCTTAAAGCCAGCAGACAGCTAAACGTCTGCATAGCCTCCCTCTCAATACATTCTGCTAGTCATATACGCGCCATCAACGGCGTCAGCTCTGACTTACTCCGGCTTCAAAACTTCGGCAGCGGCGGACAGCAGGGCTCTGCCCTTGTCGCCACTTTCACGCCATGCCTGCAGCAGTGCGCGCTCAGCGGGTGCCAGGGTTCCCTCGGATTCGCTGGCACGCTGGCCTGTCACAACGTAAAGCACATCCACACCAAGCTTGCTCATCAATGCAAGCGCTTGAGCATTCGGCGTAGCTTCGTTTTTTTCCCATTTGAGCAAAGCACCGCGCGAAACCTGGCATGCATCCGCAAAAGCCAGTTGTTGGATGTTCAGGCGCAGCCGTTCGCTTTTGATGCGATCACCAAAAAGATCATAAAAGTTATCATTCATCTATTGATCGCTCACTATTGTGAGCATATGATGCGTTCACGTTGTAACAATCTATGCCCAATAGTACATGACCAAGACAGACCAGCCAGCTGCGCTCAATGCGTGGGGGAGCCCTGATGCCTTCTCAGCATTAGCAACAGGGGACCCCCGAAGTTCTGGTGATAGCACCATGCCCACGTTCATGTCAGGAAGGCCTGATTGGGACGATCACTTGTGCAAGACAGGAGTGATAGATCTGCACGTTTGCCTGCCTGAATCAATCACTCTCAAAGCTGATGGAGTGATCGAACTGATGAGCAGCTTGGCTTGCACGTTGACTCAGCGGGCTCAAGAGCTGGCCCCGGGATGTACCGTCCACACGGGTATGCGGAGCACCATGTACGAGCAAGGGTGTGGTGGTCAGCCATCCTGGGCCGAGCGCCTGATACATGCTGCAGTCAATCAACGACTTGCTGAAAAGATGCGGGGTGCAGAGGGTTCTTTGCCTTCGAAGGGTTGTCCTGCTCAATCTGATTAGCAGCTGCCTCTAGGGCTCGATAGATAAGAGGAATCTTGCTTGTCAGCACATCACCAATTTGCTTTGTTGTTGGCATCGAACCTGGTGGGGGTAGGTATCGCTCTGCTACCCGAACGGACGCTTGAAAGATTTCCCAGTTGATTGAGCTCATTTGCTTGTCCTTGTTTAACTTGTAACCAAAGCATCCTACATGACGACCACTGCACAACTCACACGCAAGCACTCCGGTTCGGTCGAGCGCCTGGTGCATGAAAAACCCATCCCCCTGCGCCTGGCCAAGAACGAGCTGGCCGAGGCCCACGACAAGGCCCGGGCAGAGGGCCGCAGCTCCAGCAACTTCTGCCGGCTGATCCACTTGATGGGCATGGCCCGCTACCGTGAACTGGGCCGCGTGGAGCTGGGCGCCGCCGACATTGCCGGCCAGGGCTGAGCAGGAGCAGGCCATGGGCGGGCGCATCAACTTCATTGACAGCAATTCTCAGCGGGCCAAGGCCGCGCTGGTTGCCAGCAGGCACCTGAACGAGGCCGCCGACAAGGCGCGTGCCCTTGAAGGCCGGGGCGTGCATGGCTGTAACCAAACAGCACAAGCCAAGCACCAATTCAAGGGGACCAACAAGGAAGCCATGCGCCTGCCTTGCCCGCACTGCAGGCACCCCAGCGTGATCCGCACCAGCGAGCAGATGACGACCCTGATGCGCCAGTACGTGTTTTGCTGCGTGAACCCCGAGTGCGGCCACACCTTTGTGGGCACGCTGGAAATTTCCCGCACCCTGTCCCCTTCTGCCACACCAGACCCCAGCGTGAACCTGCCCCTGTCCAGCCACGTGCGCCGTGACATGCTGCGCGCCCAGCTGGACCATGCGGGCACCTCCGAGCATGTGACCCGCAGCACCGCCCCGGTGACGGGCGACCTGTTCATGCAGGGCGCGCCGCCCGCTGACTGACCCCACCAGCGCCTAGCGCGCTGACCCCTCCCCTTTTCACACACCCACCGACAGAGCCTGTTTGCAGGCCCTGCGGGATTGCTTACGCCATTTTTTGCCCACGGAGGTTTGACCATGACGCTTGCCACTGCCGTTCAACGCCACTGCCTGTTTCTCACGCTGACTGTGCCCAGCAGCATGCATGCCTTGCGCATGGGGCTGTATGGCAGGCAGACCAACCCGGAATATGACGGAGTAAGCACGCCGCGCGATGCGCAGTCATTCCTGACAATGGAATGGGAGTGTGTGTGCGCCAGGCTGCAAAGCAGTGGCGCGCAATGCTGGGGCGCTCGCGTGGTGGAGCCGCATTTTGATGGCACACCCCACTGGCATGTATTGATGTGGGTGGAAGGTGGCCAGATGTCCCTGGCTGATGCCATCCGTGTATGCAAGGGCGACAGCAGCAAAGGGACCATCAGCCTGATGGCTGCAGTTGCCGAAGGCCTCGGTAGCATCAATAAGTACATCGCCAAATGCGCAGCACCTGATGACCGCCGTGTCATCGATTGGGCTGCGACATGGGGCTTTCGCTTGTTCCAGCGCTTTGGCGTCTGGCCAGAAGGCGGTGCAGCATGAGCCTGTACCGCATCACCCACATCGACAGTAGCCGCAAGTGCCGCCGTCTGCGAGTGCTGGCAACCAACTGCCGACAAGCCCTGCGCCAGGTGGAGCAAAAGTTTGGCGATGCTTGGTTTGCCTGCGCAGTGCGCGTGGAAAGGCAGGCCTGATGCCAAGCCGGAAGAACTACTTGGGCGGCTTGTTGCGACGCGCTGTCGACCATGTGTATAGCAAGGTCAGCAGCCATAGCACCCACATCAAAACGCAGACGACAAGCACGAGTGCAGATCGCTCATCTGCAGACGTTGAAAACCAGCGCCATGTTGCCAGCACAGCAGAGATCAGCAGCGCCAGTGATTTGAGAAAGGCGCTGACAGCGCGTTGGATGGGTTTCATAGGGTGGCTCGCCCTCAGCGTTGCTGGGGTGATGGGGGCGGTTGGCGTATGGATGGAGCTGGAAGGTTTGCTCTGGCTCAGCCTTCTACTGTACAGCGCCGCAATCGCAAAGCTGGTATGGGGCTTGGCGCGGATTACGCGGGGCGGGCATGACTAAAACAGCACCCCCGACCACAGGCCAAACCGCCCGCAAGACTGCGCTGCGCCAAGCAGGCAAGGCGCTGAAAGCTGCCAAGCCGCCTGTGGCCTGTGCGGCCAAGCGCAACAAGCCGGCCACCGACTACACCGTGCAAGAAAACCGCGCCTACCTGGTGCAGTTGCGCAACGAGCTGCTGCGCAACGCCAGCGCAGGCCGCTGGCATGACGGCGAGGCGAAGGAATGGTCGCGCATTGCCCATGAGCAGCGCGTGATGCTGATGCTGCTGGCGGGCCTGGACGGCGACCTGCAGACCCTGGCCACCCGTGCCTGGCGCGAGTTCACCCCGCCAGAGCGCAGCGCCATCAAGTCGGAAATCCGCGCGGCCAAGCGCGCCTTTGGGGGCCTGGCTGCGCTGTGCAGCCGGGTGCAGTGACCATGGCCCGCAAGCCCATCTCCCCTGCCCGCACGCTGC
>Ga0114984_1000332_pt1 | contig 18437 bp, 16 predicted proteins | sample Shrwel1BS1Day1_FD_96987 | JGI IMG/M metagenome (GOLD analysis project Ga0114984, IMG submission 96987) | Subsurface microbial communities from deep shales in Ohio, USA - Utica-3 well 1 S-1-Day1 | ecosystem: Environmental > Aquatic > Deep subsurface > Shale gas/oil reservoir > Produced water/Flow...
GCGGGCGAAGACAAGACGCTGCGCGGCGTCGCCAACTTCCTCTCCGACCCGGCCAGCCCGTTCGAGCTGACCTTGCACCGGATGATGACCACGCCGCACCTCGGCGATGGGCCGCATCCGGTCGTCGCATCGGCGGCGCGTGAAGTGCTCAACAAGAGCGACAACGAACGCTCGGGCGTGCTGTCCACGGCCATGTCGTTCCTCGGCCTGTACCGCGATCCCAAGGTAGCCGAAGTCACCTCGCGCTGCGACTGGCGCATCGCTGACCTGATCGCGGCCGAGCATCCGGTGTCGCTGTATCTGGTGGTGCCGCCCTCAGACATATCGCGGACGAAGCCGCTCATTCGCCTGATCCTCAACCAGATCGGGCGGCGCCTGACCGAATCGCTCGATGGCTCCGACGGCATCGAGCGCCGCCACAAGCTGCTGCTGATGCTTGACGAGTTCCCGGCGCTGGGGCGCCTGGACTTCTTCGAGACGGCGCTGGCCTTCATGGCGGGCTACGGCATCCGCAGCTTCCTCATCGCGCAGTCGCTGAACCAGATCGACAAGGCGTATGGGCAGAACCATTCGATTCTGGACAACTGCCATGTCCGCGTGACGTTCGCCACCAACGACGAGCGCACGGCCAAGCGCATCTCCGAGACGCTGGGCACGGCCACCGAGCTGCGCGCCCAGCGCAACTATGCCGGCCATCGACTCGCGCCGTGGCTCGGGCACCTGATGGTGTCGCGCCAGGAGACGGCCCGCCCGCTGCTGACGCCGGGCGAGGTGATGCAGCTACCGCCCGACGAGGCCGTGGTGATGGTCTCCAGCGTGGCGCCGATCAAGGCCAGGAAGCTGCGCTACTACGCGGACAGCAATTTCAAGCGGCGCGTGCTGCCGCCGCCCGTGCTTGCGGCTCGGCGCTATGCCGACGTGCCGCCCTCGCGGGCCGACGACTGGAGCGAACTGGCGATTCCCGCCGTTCCAGCGGCACCGGCCACGGAATCCGTCGATGGCGTTGACACCGCCGATGACGGCGGCCCGCGCCGTCAGCCCGAACTCTCTGAAACCGTCGCCTACGACCCCGAGCTGGCCGCGTCCGCGGCCGACCTTGGGCTGCTCGACGACGACGACCCGCCACTTCCCCTTCCTCGCCAGCTTGATCCGGCCATGCAGCGCACGGCCCGGCTGGCTTCCCTCGACCCCAACGACGGAATCGAGCTATGAGCCATTACCGCCTGAACCTCTTTATCCAGCCGGAGCACGCCAAGCGCCTGGATGAGCTGGCCGCCAAGAAAGGCGTGTCCAAGTCATCCATCGTCGCCGCTGCCTTGGCGTCCTGGTTGTCGCCCGATGCCGCCGACCAGCGCGAAGCGGCCATCGCCAAGCGGCTTGATCGCCTGTCGCGCCAAGCCGAGCGCATGGAGCGCGACCAGAACATTCAGCTCGAAACGCTTGCGCTGTTTATCCGCTACTTCCTCACGGTCAGCATGCCGGTTCCCGAGGCGCACCAAGACGCGGCGCGCGCCCAGGGCAAGGCGCGGTTCGAGCAGTTCGTGGAGCAGTTGGGCCGTCACCTGTTGCGCGGGCGCAGCTTGGTGCGCGACGTGGTGGAGGAACTACACCCCGACCCGATGCGGATGGATGACGCGGCGGCAGTTGCCAAAGCGCAGGAGCGTGCCTCATGAGCGCCACTCCCTCGTCATTCGCCACGTCGCTCGACCGCCGCATCCAGATGCTGCGCACGGCGATGGGGCCGCTGATCGCCGCAGCGCTCGAAGACCCGGACGTGGTGGAGGTGATGCTGAATCCTGATCGCACCCTTTGGGTGGATCGGCTTTCCAGTGGACGCGCGCCGATGGGCGTGGAACTGCCCGAGGCGGACGGCGAGCGAATCATCCGCCTGGTCGCGGCTCATGTCGGCGCAGAAGTCCATCGCGGCCAGCCGCTGCTGTCCGCCGAGTTGCCCGAAACGGGTGAACGCTTTGAGGGCATCTTGCCCCCGGCTGCGCCGGGCCCGGCCTTCGCGCTGCGCAAGCGCGCCATCGGTGTGATTCCGTTGGAGCGGTACGTCATCGACGGGATGATGACCAGCGCGCAGGCGGGCTTTCTGGTGCGCGCCGTGCGCGAGCGGCAGAACGTCTTGATCGCCGGGGCCACCAGCAGCGGCAAGACCACGCTCGCCAATGCGTTACTGGCCGAGATTGCCGCCACCGGCGACCGCGTGCTGGTGCTCGAAGACACGGTGGAGCTGCAATGCGCGGCGCGTGACCATGTTCCGCTGCGCACCCGCGCGGGCGTGGTGTCGATGCAGGAACTGGTGCGTTCGTCTATGCGCCTGCGGCCGGATCGCGTCGTCGTCGGCGAGGTACGCGGCGCCGAGGCGCTGGATCTCATCAAGGTGTGGGGCACTGGCCACCCTGGCGGCATCGCCACGATCCATGCCGGCTCCACGTTGGGCGCGCTGCTGCGTCTGGAGCAACTGATTCTCGAAGTGGCGGTGAACCCGCCCCGTGCGCTGATCGCGGAAGCGGTCAATGTGGTGATCCACATCGCCGGGCGCGGACGCAAGCGCCGCATCGAGAGCATCGCCCGCGTCGTCGGCTTCGACGGTGCGGGCTACCGACTGGCGGATGCGATGGACGCGCCGTTTCCCGAGCTGCTGCCGCAGTCCGACCTTTCTTCCTTGTCCCCTGACCACTCTGGAGAACTGCCATGACGCACGTTGATGCTTTCCGTATTTCCGTAAATCCGCTTCCTCGGCCCGCACGGCTGGATGGACTGGCTCGCCCGGCCATGCAAGGCTTGATGCTCGCTGCCTTCATGCTGCTGCTTGCAGGCACCGCGCAGGCCGCCGGCTCCTCGATGCCCTGGGAAGGGCCGCTGCAATCCATCCTCGAATCCATCCAAGGGCCGGTGGCGCGCATCGTCGCGGTCATCATCATCATCGCCACGGGCCTCGCGCTCGCGTTCGGTGACACGTCGGGCGGCTTTCGCAAGCTGATCCAGATCGTGTTTGGCCTGTCCATCGCGTTCGCGGCTTCGAGCTTCTTCCTGTCGTTCTTCAGCTTCTCGGGCGGGGCCGTCGTATGAGCAGCCCGGACACCTTCGCGGCCGGGTTCGAGGTGCCGCTGCATCGCTCGCTCACCGAGCCGATCTTGCTGGGCGGCGCACCGCGCACCGTGGCGATCGCCAATGGCACGTTAGCCGCCGCCGTCGGGCTGGGCATGCAACTGTGGATTCCCGGTGTCGTGCTCTGGATCGTCGGCCATTCGCTGGCGATGTGGGGCGCGCGCGTCGATCCGCAGTTCATGGCCGTGTTCGCGCGGCACATCAAGCACCGCCCGTTGCTGGACGTGTAGGGGAGGACGCCGCGATGCTGAACCTCGCCGAATACCGCCAGCGCCCGGCCTTGCTCGCCGACTGGCTGCCCTGGGCCGGGCTGGTGGCGCAGGGCGTCGTCTTGAACAAGGACGGCAGTTTCCAGCGCACGGCGCGCTTTCGTGGCCCCGACCTCGACAGCGCGACGCAAGGCGAGCTGATCGCCACATCGGCGCGTTTGAACAACGCGCTGCGCCGCTTGGGTTCGGGCTGGGCGCTGTTCATCGAAGCCGAGCGCCGGCCAGCCGCCGACTACCCGCACTCGGAGTTTCCCGAGCCGCTGTCGTGGCTGGTCGATGAAGAACGCCGCGCCGCTTTCGAGGATTCGGGCAACCACTTCGAGAGCGGCTATCACCTGACGCTGGCCTACCTGCCGTCCGAGGAATCCCGTGCCCGCGCCGCGGGCCTGCTGTACGAAAACCGGCCGACCGAAGGCGTGGATTGGCGCGAACGGCTGCACGCATTCGTCGCTGAAACGGATCGCATCTTCGACCTGCTCGATGGCGTGATGCCGGAGATCGCGTGGCTCGATGACAGCCAGATGCTGACCTACCTGCACGCGACCGTCTCGACGCGACGCTACCGCGTCGGCGTTCCCGAAGTTCCGTTCCACATCGACGCACTGCTGACCGACTCCGCGCTGGTCGGCGGCTTGGCGCCGATGCTGGGCGACCAGCACCTGCGCGTAGTGTCGGTGCGGGGCTTCCCGACCTCGACCTGGCCGGGGATTCTGGACGACCTCAACCGCCTGGGCTTTGCGTATCGCTGGAGCACGCGCTTTCTCTGCCTCGACAAAGCCGAGGCGGAAAGAGAACTCGCCCGCCTGCGCCGCCAGTGGTTCGCCAAGCGCAAGAACGTCATCGCGCTGCTACGCGAAACGATCTTCCAGCAGGAAAGCCCGCTGGTCGATACCGACGCCAACAACAAGGCCGCCGACGCCGATGCTGCCTTGCAGGAGCTGGGCAGCGATCAAGTCGCCTTCGGCTACCTGACGGCGACCGTCACCGTCATGGACGCGGACGCCGCCGTGGCCGACGAGAAGCTGCGCATGGTGGAGCGCGTCATACAGGGTCGGGGCTTCGTCACCATCCCCGAAACGCTCAACGCCGTGGATGCGTGGCTGTCCTCGCTCCCCGGCAATGCTTACGCCAACGTGCGCCAGCCCATCGTCTCGACGCTGAATCTGGCGCACATGATGCCGGTGTCGGCGGTATGGGCCGGCCAGGAGCGCAACGATCATTTGGACGGCCCACCGTTGATCGTGACACGTACCGATGGCGCTACGCCGTTCCGGCTGGTGACGCACATCGGCGACGTGGGCCACACGCTGGTCGCAGGCCCGACCGGCATGGGCAAGTCGGTCTTGCTCGCCACGCTGGCGATGCAGTTCCGCCGCTATCGCGGCTCGCGCATCTTCGCCTTCGACATGGGCCGTTCCATGCGGGCCGCCATCCTCGGCCTGGGCGGCGAGCACTACGACCTGGGCACGGATGGCGAAATCGCCTTCCAGCCGCTCGCGCGCATCGACAGTGAGGGCTACCGCACCTGGGCCGCCGAATGGATCGAAGGCCGCTTGCTGCACGAAGGCGTGGCAGTCGGCCCCGACGAGAAGGCGGCTATCTGGTCGGCGCTGGGAAGTCTCGCCGGTGCGCCGGTGGAGCAGCGCACGATGACGGGACTTTCCGTGCTGCTGCAATCGAACACGCTGCGGCAGGCGCTTTCGCCCTATGTGCTGGGTGGCGCCCACGGCAAGCTGCTGGACGCCGACCATGACCGGCTCGGCATGGCCGACGTGCAGTGCTTCGAGATGGAGGAGCTGATGCACAGCAAGGCCGCCGTCATGGCGGTGCTGCATTACCTCTTTGCGCGCTTCGATGAACGCTTCGACGGGGCGCCCACGCTGCTGATCCTCGATGAAGCGTGGCTGTTCCTCGATGACCCGGTGTTTGCCGCGCGTATCCGCCAGTGGCTCAAGACGCTCAGGAAAAAGAACGTCAGCGTCATCTTCGCCACGCAGAGCCTTGCCGACATCAAGGATTCGAGCATCGCGCCCGCGATCATCGAGAGCTGCGCGAGTCGCATCTTCCTGCCGAACCCGCAGGCCACCGAGCCGCAGATTCGCACGATCTACGAGGGCTTCGGCCTCAACAGGCGGCAGATCGAGATCGTCGCCACCGCGCAGCCCAAGCGCGACTACTACTACCAATCGCGCCTCGGCAATCGCCTGTTCGACCTCGACCTGGGGCCGGCGGCGCTGGCCTTCGCGGGCGCGTCCACGCCGCAAGACCAGCGCGACATGGACGCGGTGCTGGCCGACGCCGGCGTGCCCGGCTTCGCGGGCGCCTGGCTGCGCCATCGCGGCCTCGATTGGGCGGCCGACCTGCTGCCCTCGTTCCCCGGCCTCGCGCCGGGTTCCCTCGCTGACCAACCCCTGGAGAACCAGCCATGAAGAAACGTCTCATCGCCGCCGCCATCGCGGCCATGCTTTGCACCGCCACCGCCCATGCGCAATGGGTCGTGATCGACCCCACGAACCTCGTGCAGAACACGCTGACCGCGATCCGCACGCTGGAGCAGATCAACAACCAGATCCAGCAGCTCCAGAACGAAGCGCAGATGCTGATGAACCAGGCGCGCAACCTCGCCAGCCTGCCGTCCAGCGTGGTCGGCCAGTTGCGCGCCAATCTGGCGACCACACAGCGGCTGATCGCCCAGGCCAGAGGACTGGCCTACGACGTGACGAATCTGGATCGGGAGTTCCAGCGCCTGTATCCCGAGCAATATGCCGCCACCGTCAGCGGCAACCAGATGTACCGCGACGCGCAGGAGCGCTGGAAGAACACGCTCAACGGCTTGCAGACCACCATGCAGATGCAGGCCCAGGCGTCGCAGAACCTGAGCGACGACGAAGGCGTGCTGGCCGACCTCGTGGGCAAGAGCCAATCGGCCGTGGGCGCCTTGCAGGCCATGCAAGCCACCAATCAGCTTCTGGCTTTGCAGGCCAAGCAGTCCATCCAAACGCAACGCCTGAGCATCACCCAGGATCGCGCCGCGTCGCTGGAGTTGGCGCGGCAGGCTGCCGCCGTGGAGCGAGGCCGCGAGGTGAACCGGCGTTTCCTGGGTGAAGGTACGCCGTACACGCCGCAGACCGTCGATTTCTACGGCCGGTGACAGGTGTTGCCATGACCCGCGCGCCTGCTTTCTGCGGTCTCGTGCTCTTGCTGGCCGGTTGCGGCCAGCAGGAGGTGCCTTCGGTCGATGCACTCTCGGCCCATCCGGCGCGGCTGCGCTTGCTCAAGGAGCAATGCCGCGCGGGTCAGCTCGACGGCGCGTTATGCGCGCAGGTGGTCAAGGCCGACCTGCGCCGCTTTTTCTCCGGCAAGGCCGGGCCTGATGAGTACCGGACGCTGGCCGAATTGCCGCCGATTCCGGCCAGCTTCGATGAACCCACCGAAGACGGCGAGGCGGTGGCAGCGGCCTTGCCGGGGCAGGAGGACTCGCCATGAATGACATTTCGATCATTGATCGCCTCCTCGATGTGTTCTCGCGCTACATCGACTCGGGCTTCGGCCTGCTGCACGGGGAGGTGGCGTTCCTCACAGCCACGCTGATCGTCATCGACATGACGCTCGCCGGGCTGTTCTGGGCCATGAGCCATGCCAGCGGCCAGGGCGAGGACGTGATCGCCAAGCTGATCCGCAAGGTGCTGTACGTCGGTGCCTTCGCCTACATCATCGGCAACTTCAACACCTTGGCGAGCATCGTGTTCCGCTCGTTCGCCGGGCTGGGCCTGACGGCCAGCGGCTCGACCCTGAGCATGGGTAACTTCTTGCAGCCGGGACGGCTCGCCAAAGTGGGCATCGACGCCGGGGCGCCCATTCTTGAGCAGATCAAGGAGATGGCGGGCTTCCCCGAGGTGTTCATTCACATCATGCCCATCGTCGTGCTGTTCTTCGCATGGATGGTGGTCATCGTCAGCTTCTTCGTGCTGGCGGTGCAGCTTTTCGTGACGCTGATCGAGTTCAAGCTGACCACGCTGGCGGGCTTCGTGCTGGTGCCGTTCGCCCTCTGGAACAAGACGGCATTCCTGGCCGAGAAGGTCTTGGGCAACGTGGTGTCGTCGGGCATCAAGGTGCTGGTACTGGCCGTCATCGTCGGTATCGGCTCGGGGCTGTTCTCCGAGTTCAACATCCCGGCAGGTTCGGAGCCTTCGATCGACCGGGCGCTGGTCATCATGCTGGTCTCGCTGTCCATGCTGGCCCTGGGCATCTTCGGGCCGGGCATTGCGACCGGGCTGGTGTCCGGCGGCCCGCAGCTTGGCGCGGGCGCGATGGCCGGTGCTGCCATCGGCGCAGCCGGAACCGCCGTTGCGGTCGGCGCTGCTGCTACGGGTGTCGGCGGCGCCGTGGCGGCCGGAGCGCGTATGGCGCCCGCAGCCGCCAAAGCAGGGGTCAGTGGCGCCCGTTCGATGGCATCGACCGCCAGCAGCGCCAAGTCGGCCTATCAGGCGGGCTCCGCTTCGGCCGGTGGCGGCCTCCAGGGCGCCGCCGCCGGTGTGGGCAATGTCGCCAAGACTGGCGCGCAGGCAGCCGGGCAGAAGGTGGCCCAAGGCGCACGCTCGATGAAGGAGCGCGTCGCCGCCGCCTTCCGGCCTGATGACGCCGGATCGGCGTCGGGGGACAGTGCCGCACGGGCTGCGAGCGAATCTCCCGTCACAGCCCCATCCACCGCACAACCCGCTTGGGCCAAGCGCCTGCACCGCAGGCAGCAGCTCACCCATGCCGCCACGACCGCCGCCCACACGCTGCGCGGCGGCGACGGCGGCAGCTCCAGCCAGGGGCCAAGCCTGCGTGATTCCGATTCCTGATCTTCAAGGAGAACCCTCATGCGATTCAAAAGACCGCAGGTGCGCTACGCCGATACGCCGCAGCCTGCCACCCCCTACCAATCCGCCGCGCAGGTCTGGGACGACCGTATCGGCTCGGCCCGCGTGCAGGCCAAGAACTGGCGCTTCATGGCCTTTGGCTGCCTCACGTTGGCCGTGCTGATGGCGGGCGGGCTGGTCTGGCGCTCGGCGCAGTCCATCGTCACGCCCTACGTTATCGAGGTGGACAACGCGGGCCAGGTGCGCGCGGTCGGTGAAGCCGCTACGCCGTATCGGCCCAGCGATGCCCAGGTGGCCTATCACCTGGGCCGCTTCATCGGCCTGGTGCGCTCGCTGTCCATCGACCCCATCGTGGTGCGGCAGAACTGGCTGGATGCCTACGACTACACCACTGACAAGGGCGCCGTGGTGCTCAACGAGTACGCCCGCGTGAACGATCCGTTCGCGCGCATCGGCAAGGAGTCGGTGACGGTGCAGATCACCAGCGTGACCCGCGCCAGCGACACGTCTTTCAACGTGCGCTGGACGGAGACGCGCTTTGTCAATGGCGCGCTGGATCGCACCGAACGCTGGAACGCCGTGGTTTCCATCGTGCAGCAGACGCCGCGCACCGAGCAGCGCGTGCGCAAGAACCCTCTGGGTATCTACGTCAACGGGCTGTCGTGGAGCCGCGAACTGGAAGGAAACGAAGGAGCAAAGCCATGAATGATCTTTTCCGTAAATCCGCCTTGCCGATCATGTTGCTTGCCCTCGCGGGCTGCGCCACGCAGGGCAAGCCGCCGCCGTCCATTTCGCTCGATGAGCCGGCGCAGGCGCAGCCGCTGCCGGAGCCGCCTGCGCCTGTGGAAGTGGTGGCCGTGCCGCAGGTGCTGCCGATGCCGGCGCAGATGAAACCTGTGCCGGATGCCAAGCCCACGCCGGAACCCGCCGATGAAACCGTGCGTGTGTCCCGCGCCAACGCCGAGGCGCGCATTGCGCCCACGCGCGAGGGCTACGTCAACGCGATCCAGGTCTGGCCCTTCACCGATGGCGCGCTGTATCAGGTCTATGCGGCCGTCGGCCGTGTGACCGTGGTTTCGCTCCAGCCGGGCGAGGAACTGGTGACGGTGGCCGCCGGCGATACCGTGCGCTGGATCGTGGGCGACACGTCCAGCGGTAGCGGTGCCGACCTGCGCGTGAACGTGCTGGTCAAGCCGATCCGCTCGGGCCTCAAGACCAATCTCGTCATTACCACCAGCCGCAGGACGTACCTGCTGGAGCTGGCTTCGACGGAGAAGACGTGGATGGCGTCCGTGTCCTGGGAGTATCCGCGCGACCGGATGCTGGCGCTACAGCGTCAGGCGCAGGCGGCCAATGCCGCCGCGCCTGTCGATACCGGGCTGGCGCTGGAGAACCTGCGCTTCCGCTACGCGATCAGCGGCAGCAATCCGCCCTGGAAGCCGCTGCGTGCGTTCGATGACGGCGAAAAGGTCTATATCCAGTTTCCGGCGGGCATCGCGCAAGGCGAGCTGCCGCCGCTGTTTGTCATCGGCGCGCAGGGCGACGGGCAACTGGTGAACTACCGCTTCCGCTCGCCGTACTACATCGTGGATCGGCTGTTCGGCGCGGCCGAACTGCGCCTGGGCGGTGACAAGGGCGACGTGGTGCGGATCGAGCGCACGGATGGCGTGGCACGGAGGAACTGACCATGAGCCAGGACAACACCCCCGACCTCGCCACGCCGCAGGCGGGCAAGGTCGCGCCCGAGGCGGTGGCGCTGCGCGCCCAGCCGCGCCCGGTCACGCGCCTGAACCGGCGCACGCTGGCCATCCTCGTCGGCGGCCTGTCGGTCGCCGTGCTTGGGGCCACGATCTGGTCGCTGCAACCGCAGCGGCGCGGTACGGGCGAGCAAACCGAGCTTTACAACGTCGATCGCGTCTCGAAGTCCGAAGGACTGGATGCGCTGCCGACGGATTACTCGAAGCTGCCACCAGCCTTGCCGCCCGATGTGCCCGAGCTGGGGCCGCCGTTGCCCGGCGACCTTGGCCCGGCCATCGTCGCTTCGCAGCAGCCGGTGACGCCGGGCTATTCGCCGCCAGGCCATGATCCCGAAGATGCCTTGCGCAAGGAGGCGGACGCGGCGGCGGCCTCGTCGGTGTTCTTCCGCTCGGGCGCCCAGGGCCAGGCCGCCACCACGGTCGCGCAAGCTGCGCCGGGTGCGCCTGGTGTTGCAAACACACTCGCGGCCTTCGCTCCTCTCGCTGCCGTGCCTGCCTCGACGGCGGCCCAGCCCGCCGACCCGACGACCGTGCAGAACCGGCAAGACCAGAAAGAAGCGTTCCTGAAAGCCGGTTCTACGGAAACCCGCAACTCCGGCAACCTGGCGCTGCCGGCGTCTCCGTATCAGGTGATGGCCGGAACCGTGATCGCGGGCGCGCTGGTGACGGGCATCAAGTCGGACTTGCCGGGCGACGTGATCGCTACGGTGACGGAGCCTGTCTACGACACGGCTACGGGCCGGCATCTGCTGATTCCACAGGGGGCGCGCATCCTCGGGCGCTACAACAGCCAGGTCAGCTACGGCCAGAGCCGGGTGCAGGTGGTGTGGAACCGGATCATTCTGCCGGACACGTCCTCGTTGACGCTGGACAACCTGGCCGGCACCGACCCGGCCGGCTATGCCGGCCTGGAGGATGGTGTCGATTGGCATTGGGATCGCATCTTCGCCGGCGCCGCCCTGACGACGCTGCTGGGCGTCGGTGCCGAGTTGGCCTCGCCGGGGAACCGCCAGAACGGCGACCGCGTCATCATCGCCGGACGCGACAGCTTGCAGGACAGCGTGAACCAGGTCGGACAGGAAATGACCCGGCGCAACCTCAACATCCAGCCGACGCTGACCGAACGGCCGGGTTTGCCGGTGCGGATCATCGTCAACCGCGACCTGGTTCTCCGCCCCTATCAGCCGCTGTTCTTCAACCGGGGGAGTTCGAGATGAGCACGACCCTCAAGCTGCGACTCGGGCCGCTGCCCAAGACCGAGAGCGTCAAGCTGACCTTTGTTTGCTCGGGCAGCCTCAAGGCAGACCTCGATCGTTACGCCGCGCTGCACGCACAGACGTATGGCGAGACGGTCGACGCCATGACGCTGATCCCGCATATGCTGGAGGCGTTCATGGCGGGGGACCGGGGATTTAGACGCCACGCAAGGTAGACGCCCCTTCAGCGGTCGGGATCGTTTCGGCCGTTTCTGAGAATCTCCAGCGCTGCCTGTAGGTGTCGTTCTTCTGGCCCCAGGGCGGAAAGGGACGAGAACACCGCTGCGGTTTGGTGCCAATAGATGGCGTGACTGATGGCGGGGCGCAGCGCGTCAAGTTCTTCGCTCGTCAGGGACGCAGCAAACGCACGTAGCCGGATCTCTGATCTCTCGCGCCGGATGTGACACTCACGACACAAAGCACGCAGGGCACTGAGTGGGTATTCCCACGGCTCGAAGCCTTCTCGCATATTTGCGTAGTAGCAATGGTGGGCATCCAAAGGCTTCGTGGCTCCGCAGTCCTGACATTGATGTCCTGCCCGCTTCTTCACGGTTGCTGCCTTCTTACGCCACCTTTCATCTTGCAGCTTGGATGCATAGGTGCCTGAAAGCCGTGAGTAGTCATACCCCTCAATAGGGTAGAAGCCCATGTTCCAAGAGTGACCAAGCTCGTACCAGAATCCGAACGACTCAACCAGATCGTCGAACTCCATCGTGTCGCCACCGTAGTTCAACATGGTATGAAGCGTGCTGCTGTCGAACACCAAGACTAAGAGCGAGTCGTTCCCATAGGGCTCGTTTCGAGCTCTCCAAGCCTCGATATCGACGAAGAACGCATCCCCCAGGATTTCCTCTTTAATCATCCATTCGGTAAGAGCGGCACGCATGCGCTCCAAGTTTCTACTCATTGCAGTGAAATGCATCTCCTCCTCCAAAGGGCAAGGGGATCGCGGAGCTTACGAATCGGGGCGGCTAACGCCGCGACGCGTTCGATAGGCCGTTCCACCGATGCAGCACCAGTCGAAAGTGTCCTTGTGGATCGGCAGCAACCAGTGGCCGCCAAGTTCGTCGCCCTAAGGGAAACGCTATAGTTATAGTAATCTGCATAAAAATGCTGGCCTTTTGACCAGCCAGATGATCCGATAACCGGGGGAGGTTAGGATGCATTTGAAGAAGTTGGCCGTCCGGAATTTCAGGCGGCTGCGAAACGTTGTAATTGATCTTGCTTCCGACATCTCTATTTTTGTCGGTGCCAACAACAGCGGCAAGACATCAGTCGGGCACGCACTCCAGTTATTCACTGGCAGTGGCCGCTTCAACATTCACGACTTTAGTGCCGAACTTTGGGCCGACATCGTTGCGTTTGGTGAGGGCGATGGCGAGGCGAGCCTTCCCACGATGGAAATCGACGTTTGGTTCGAAATCGGTCCGGACGATGTTCACCGCGTCATCGATCTTCTTCCCAGCCTTGCTTGGGAAGGCAAGCTGGTGGGGATGCGTGTTGCCTACGCGCCCACCAATCCTGCGGCGACGCATGCACGCTATGTCGAAGTGCGCCAGCGCGTGCTCGATGCGGTCGCTAAGGGTGAAGACGGAGCACCCGCCTTCGATCCCTCGCCACGTAACCTGCGGGAGTTCCTTCGCGACAGGCTACATGACGAATATGAGCTGCGCTATTTCGTACTCGATCCCGCGCGGTTCGATGCGAAGATGGTCGCAGAGGCTGGCTATGACCCAGCCACTCTCACCGGACGCGACCGGAGCGGCCGTGAGATCTTGAACGGCCTTCTCCACATTGACTTCTTGAACGCACAGCGCCATCTCTCGGACGGCCCAGGTGGCTCTCGCGCCGAGGATCTCTCCCGTGTACTCAGTCGCTTCTACGGGCGCAACCTCGAACAGAAAGGCGAAGATATCGAAGCGTTGCGCGCCCTCGCAGCATCCGAAGTCTCGCTTAATGAGCATCTCGAACGAGTGTTCGAACCGACGCTCAAGAGCTTGTCGAAGCTCGGCTATCCGGGCCTCTCAAACCCGCGCATGATGATCCGCTCGGCCCTCGACCCTGCCCAGATCATGAGCGGTCGAGATGGCGCGATCGTTCACTATGCGTTGGGAGCCGATGACGGGAAGCCCGACCCGCCTACCTTGCCCGATCGGTATAACGGTCTTGGCTTCAAAAACCTCATCTTCATGGTCGTTGAGCTGCTCGACCTCCACGCTCAATGGCTGGCGATCGAGGAAAACCGTCCGCCGGTCCACCTGATCTTCATCGAGGAGCCCGAAGCGCACCTCCATGCCCAGCTTCAACAGGCCTTCATACGCAAGGTGATGGACATCCTAGCGCTCAAGGGCGAGGACCGCACGCACTATACGAGCCAGGTCGTCGTCACGACCCATTCGACTCATATCCTTTACGAACGAGGCTTCCGGCCGATCCGCTATTTTCGTCGAAGCCGTGCACAGAATGTGTCGACCTCCGATGTGCTCAACCTCTCGGTTTTCTACGACAGCACCGATCCGGACATCCGAAGCTTCCTCGAGCGCTATTTGAAACTCGCGCACTGCGATCTGTTCTTCGCCGATGGCGCCGTGCTGGTCGAAGGCAATGTCGAACGGCTGCTATTGCCGCAGATGATCGCCAATGCCGCGCCGCGGCTGCAATCGACCTATCTCACCGTCCTAGAGATCGGCGGAGCGTTCGGCTACCGATTCAAAACGCTGATCGAGTTTCTCGGACTGACAACGCTCATCATCACCGATCTCGACAGCGTGTTCGGTCCACTGGGGCAGGATGGCGAGGGTGCGGCACCCGCTGGTCAACCGGAAGCCGCGGAACCAGCCGCCGAGAACGCGCAGGCTGCCGGCGCTGACGCTGAGGACATTGACGATGACGAGGACGATTTGCCTGTGGCTGCGGAGAAGCCCGGGAAGGCGTGCATAGCCGGTCATCCGGGCGCGGCGACGTCCAATCAGACTTTGCTCCAATGGCTACCGAAATGCGACACGGTCGCCGCCCTGTGGGAGGCGACGGCTGAGCAGAAGATCCAGGCGAGGACGGACGACAATGACGCTTTGGTACGCGTTGCCTATCAGTGCCGGACCGATGTCACTTGGGGCGGAGAAACCCTGGCGCTAGCCGGGCGCACGCTGGAGGAAGCATTCGCACTCGAAAATCTTGAATGGTGTCAGGACAAGAACCGTAAGCCGCTTCAGCTCCGCATCGCCAAGGCCGACGAGAAGAACCTGACCACGCTTGCGGAACGCATCCACAAGCGCGTGCAGGCTAAGAGCTTCAGCAAGACCGACTTCGCGCTCGCCTTGTTAGCCGAAGATCCGAGCAGTTGGTCTGTCCCAACCTATATCGCCGAGGGCCTGAGCTGGCTTGAGACCGAGATTGCGCCGCCGGAACCGGACGAGGACCAGCCGCATGAGGGCCAGCCGCATGAGGACGCGCCCCAGGGGGCACCAGTCGCCGCCGGCGACGAGGTAGCGGCATGACAAGCCGGATCGGCAGTCCTGACACACAAGCCGATCTAGATGTTCGAGCGTGTCTCGATCGGATGCCGCCACGCTCGTTTGTCATGGTCGCCGGTGCGGGGTCGGGGAAAACGACCTCGCTGATCAAGGCTATGGCGCACCTAGCCGAGACCCGCGGTCCTGCCCTGCGCCGCGCCGGGCAACAAATCGCCTGCATCACATATACCGAAGTCGCCGTCGGTGAGATTTCGGCCGATGTCGGGGCCTCGCCGCTATTCCACATCTCGACCATCCACAGTTTCCTGTGGTCAGTCATCCGGCCGTTCCATTCGGATATCGCGGCTTGGGTAGCCATCCGCATCGACGAGAAGATCGCGGAGCGACGCGCACACTACGACAAGCCTCGGACTCAGGCGAAAACGAAGGCCCGCCTCGAACAGGAGATCGCAGATCTCGAAGCCGATCTGGCTGCGATCAGTGAAGTAGAGAAGTTCGTCTACGGCACCGGCAGCAGCTACGCTGAAGGCATCCTTGGCCATGACGATATCCTCAAGCTCACCCCAGCCTGCGTCGCAGCGCATCCGCTGCTGAGACAACTCGTCGCTAAGCGCTTTCCCTACATCTTCGTCGATGAGAGCCAAGACACCAATCCGGAGGTCGTCGAGGCGTTACGGCACATTGCGGGCGAACATCCTGGCCTGTGTGTCGGGTTCTTCGGAGACCCGATGCAGAAGATCTATATGAGCGGAGCAGGCACTGTCCCGCTGAACGACGGCTGGGCGGAGATCACAAAGCCCGAGAACTTCCGGTGCCCGACATCGGTGCTCGGGGTCATCAATGCAATCCGCGCCCCTGGCGACGGTCTTGAGCAGGTGCGTGGTCGGACGATAACCGTTGATGGCATCGAGCAGCCGGTTGCCGGTACCTCCAATCTGTTCATCCTGCCGGCGGACGCGGAGCGGAGTGCGCGCCTCGCGGCCATTAGGCAGTGGCTGGCCGCCGAAACCGGCGACGGTCTGTGGCTAAGCGACGTGCGGGAAGGCGATGTCCGCCTGCTTGTACTGGTGCACCGCATGGCGGCCAACCGGCTCGGGTTCCCTAATCTGTATGCTGCGCTCAATGACCGAGCCCCCATGAGTCTGAGTGAAGGGCTGAGCGATGGCACAGCCTGGCCGCTCCGTCCACTTGTCCAGCACATACTTCCGCTCGTTGTCGCGGCGCAAGCGGGTGATCGGTTCACAGTGATATCGACCTTGCGCAGCGAATGCCCGAGGCTTGAACCAGCGCGGCTTCGAGGGCAAGCGACGGCCCCCGTTCTTACAGCGCTACAGCAAGCGCTCGACGGGCTTGTCGGTCTGTTGGCAGCAGGATCGCAGGCGACTATCCGGGACGTCTTGACGCATGTGCGAGATAACGAGTTGCTGCGCCTCGATGATCGCTTCGCCATGCATCTGGTTGCAGAGCCTGTGGATGACGGCAGCAGCGGCTTCGAGAACGTTCAAGCCTATCTGGCATGCGGTGTCGACGAACTCTGGGCCTACCGGCGCTACTTTACAGAGGAGTCACCGTTCGCGACGCATCATGGGGTGAAGGGTGCCCAATTTGAGCGCGTATTGGTCGTCATCGACGATGAGGAAGCGGGCTTCCGGCAGTATTCTTACGGGAAGTATCTCGGGTACGTCCCCCTCTCGGACAAGGACGAAGCCAACCTGGCGGCAGGTGAAGAGTCCGTACTCGATCGAACCCGCCGCCTCTTCTATGTGTGCTGCTCGCGTGCAACGAAGGACTTGGCAGTCGTGGCCTTTGTGCCCGATGTCGCAGCGGCTCGCACCGCGATCGTGGCGCAGAATCTATTCCCCGAGGCCGTAATCCGAGGTGCGGAGCATCTGGGCTGAGGTTTCAACACATCGGGCAGTCAATCGGTGAAGGCCGCTGGACCTTGCTCCTGGGCTTGTCGCGATCTAGCTGTAGTTTCCCAAGAGGTTGTTCACCCGAGGTGAAGGAAGATGGAGGTTCTCAAGCCGGCCAACTTTCTTCAGGACTCCCCGTGTGAACATCCACAAGAATGCCTCAATGACGCCCAGAGGTCGAGAGCATCTGGTGCGCGAGATCGATCGCATCGGGCTCAAGCCTGCGGCTGCAGCCGCAGGCTTGAGCGCACACACCGCACGCAAGTGGCAGCGTCGCTGGGCCAGCCAGGGCGCGCCCGGCCTGCTTGATCGCAGTTCCCGACCCGAGCGCAGTCCGCGACGCAGCGATGCCCTCAAGCTCGAGCGGGCGGTGGCGCTGCGCCGCAATCAGCGCCTGACCTACGCGTGCATTGCCGAGCGGGTGGGCCTGTCCATAAGCGTCGTGGCACGTGCTTGCAAGGCCGCTGCGGTGGCGCGCTTGCCCGCGTTGCAAGACACGGTGCCCGTGCGCCGTTACGAACGCCAAAGCGCGGGCGAATTGCTGCACCTGGACACCAAGAAGCTTGGGCGCTTCGACAAGCCTGGCCACCGTGTCACGGGCGATCGCACACAGAACACCCCGCGTGCCGGCTGGCAAGCGCTGCATGTGGCTATCGACGATCATTCGCGCGTGGGCTTCAGCCAGATGCTCGCCGACGAGACGGCCAAGTGCGCCTGCGCCTTCCTGCTGGCCGCACTGCGCTACTACAAGAGCCTGGGCGTGAACGTTGAGCGAGTGATGACCGACAACGGCTCGGCCTACAAGTCACGCCGCTTCACCAAATTGCTGCGTCGCCTGGGCATCAAGCACATCCGCACGCGCCCCTACACGCCAAGGACCAATGGCAAAGCCGAACGCTTCATCCAGACCTTGCTGCGCGAGTGGGCCTATGCCTTCGTCTACCCGTCCTCGGAACATCGAGCGCGGGAACTGCAGCCGTGGATGTACCACTACAACTTCCATCGGCCACACTCGGCAACTTCACATCGTCCTCCTATCACTCGCCTTGGCTTCGAGGGGAACAACGTGTTGAGAAACTACATCTAGCGCAGCGGAGTTAACCTTGACTGAACGCGCTTGGATGAGCCGTGTCATTGCCCCCTATGAAAAGGCCGCTTCTGCGCCAACAGAAGCGGCCCCTGAATTGGTGCCCGAGGCCGGAATCGAACCGGCACGCCTTTCGGCGAGGGATTTTCTTACCACTTCGGCTTTCGCCGCCAGCGCGTGCGCTGTTCGTGGTCTGGAGCACGCCTTCACCATAGCCTTGCAGCCGTAGGTGCCCGCCGTCTGCTCTCTACACCTTCCCAGGCATTGGGCCTGGGCTTGGCTCGGCGTTGGCTCGGATGCCGGGGCATCCAGGGCGTTCGCCGACTTTGACGGGCTTCACCTCTGGGGTTTCCCCCGGAGGGCTCAAATTGTTCAAGTCCCTTGTGTCTACCGATTTCACCACTCGGGCATTACATGATGCACTGGAGCCTACACCTCTCCCTGCTGGCTCCTAGTTGGCTCCTGACCATCAAGCCGAGCCGCGAAGCTACGCCTTGGATGCTCCCAAGTCCTTGCCACTATTGACCTTCCGGCTTGGTGGCGAAAGCAGAAAGGACTTGACAAAACAGATTTTAAGTCCGCAGTGTCTACCAATTTCACCATCGGGGCGCCAGCCACCGAGTGCGTGTTGCCCGGCAGCGTAACCCGGACGTCGCCGCAGAGCAACGTCCCATCGAACAAGAGCAACGCAATCACTGAA
>Ga0114984_1000336_pt1 | contig 18401 bp, 21 predicted proteins | sample Shrwel1BS1Day1_FD_96987 | JGI IMG/M metagenome (GOLD analysis project Ga0114984, IMG submission 96987) | Subsurface microbial communities from deep shales in Ohio, USA - Utica-3 well 1 S-1-Day1 | ecosystem: Environmental > Aquatic > Deep subsurface > Shale gas/oil reservoir > Produced water/Flow...
ATATCACGGTGAGCGACATGAGCGCCCGCAACTGGGCGAAGGCCCACCGCCGCGGGCGCGGGATATCGAACGGGCGATGAACCGGGTCGTTGCCGGGGTTGGCTGGTGGCTGTTATGCCTGATCTTCTGGGAGGTGCTGGGTGCTTGAACATGGAGGTCGTCTGCGCGCGGCGGCGCAGCGCTATGGCATCCCGCTGGAGGATTGGCTGGATCTGTCCACCGGTATTGCGCCCTATGGTTGGGAGCTTCCCGCCGTACCGCGCTCTGCCTGGACACGACTACCTGAAACGGACGACGGCCTGGAACAGGCGGCGCGTGACTACTACGGCGCTGTCAGCCTGCTGCCGGTCGCCGGTTCGCAAGCAGCGATTCAGGCATTGCCACGCCTGCGTGGACACAGCCGCGTCGGCATTCTCGCGCCCACTTACGCCGAGCACGCCGCAGCCTGGCGTCGCGAGGGGCATTGCGTGACCAAGCTCAGCGAGGGGGCGGTGCATCGTGCGTTGCCGCAGCTGGATGTGCTGCTGCTGGTCAACCCGAACAATCCGACTGGTCGCCTGATCGAGCCGGCGCGCCTGCTCGACTGGCACGATGAGCTGGCCGAGCGCGGCGGCTGGCTGGTGGTCGACGAAGCCTTCATGGATTGCACACCGCAGCACAGCCTGGCCGCCTACAGCGATATGCCGGGGCTGATCGTGCTGCGCTCGTTCGGCAAGTTCTTCGGTCTGGCCGGTTTGCGTCTGGGCTTCGTCCTGGCCGCCCAGACGCTGCTGGATGAGCTGGAAACGCTGCTCGGACCCTGGGCCGTCAGCGGTCCGGCACGTAGCGTGGCGCGCAGCCTGCTGGTCGATGGCGAGGGGCAGCGCCGCCAGCGTGAACGCCTGCTGGCTGACGGCGAGCGCCTCAAGGCGCTGCTACGTGACTGTGGCTTGCCGTCGACCGGTGGCTCGTCGCTGTTCCAGTTCTGCTGTACCCGTCGCGCCGTGCCCTGCGTCGAGCTGCTGGCGCGGCGGGGCATCCTGGTGCGCCTGTTCGCCGAGTTGGACAGCCTGCGCTTTGGCCTGCCGGCGGACGAGGCGGGCTGGTTGCGGCTGGAGCAGGGGCTGCTGGAATGCGCGCCGATATTGGCGAGTCTCGAGGAAACGCCCTGATGGCCACCTTGATGGTGCAGGGCACCACCTCCGATGCCGGCAAGAGCACCCTGGTCACGGCCCTGTGCCGCTGGGCGCGGCGCCAGGGCATTTCCGTGGCGCCGTTCAAACCACAGAACATGGCACTCAATTCCGCCGTGACTGCTGATGGCGGCGAGATCGGCCGGGCGCAGGCAGTGCAGGCGCAGGCGGCCGGGCTGCAGCCACATACCGACATGAACCCGGTGCTGCTCAAGCCCAACAGCGACATGGGCGCCCAGGTGATCATCCACGGCCGGGCCATCGGCAATATGCAGGCACTGACCTATCACGGCTACAAGCCGGTGGCGATGGCGGCGGTGCTGGAGTCCCATGCCCGGTTGCTGCAGCGTCATCAGCTGGTGTTGGTCGAGGGCGCCGGCTCACCGGCCGAGATCAACCTGCGTGCCGGCGACATCGCCAACATGGGCTTTGCCGAGGCAGTCGATTGCCCGGTAATTCTGATCGCCGATATCGACAAGGGCGGTGTGTTCGCCCATCTGGTCGGCACCCTGGAGCTGCTCAGCCCGAGCGAGCAGGCGCGGGTCCAGGGCTTCGTGATCAATCGCTTTCGCGGAGATATCGCACTGCTCAAGCCGGGGTTGGACTGGCTCGAACAGCGCACTGGCAAGCCCGTGCTTGGCGTGCTGCCGTACCTGATGGATTTTCATCTGGAAGCCGAGGACGCCGTCGATACCCGTCAGCAGGCCAAGGATGAACAGGCCTTGCGCGTGGTGGTGCCAGTATTACCGCGCATCAGCAACCACACCGATTTCGATCCGTTGCGCCTGCATCCACAGGTGCAGTTGACCTTCGTCGGGCCGGGTCAAGCCATCCCGCCAGCGGACTTGATCATCCTGCCTGGCTCCAAGAGTGTGCGCGCCGATCTCGCGCGGCTGCGCGAGCAGGGCTGGGACGCCGCCATCACCCGCCACCTGCGTCATGGCGGCAAGCTCCTGGGTATCTGCGGTGGCCTGCAGATGCTCGGGCGGCAGATTCACGATCCGCACGGCCTGGAAGGTGTTGCCGGCAGTAGCGAAGGTCTCGGTCTGCTCGATTTCGAGACGGTGCTGGAGCCGGAGAAACAGTTGCGCAACGTGCGTGGCCGGCTGTGCCTGGAGCAGGCTGATGTCAGCGGTTACGAGATTCATGCCGGCGTCAGTAGCGGGCCAGGGCTCAATGGCGCCGTGCAGCTCGATGACGGGTGTAGCGACGGTGGCCTTAGCGCCGATGGCCAGGTGTTCGGTACCTACCTGCATGGCCTGTTCGAGCAACCCTCGGCGTTCGCTGCGCTGTTGCGTTGGGCCGGGCTGCATGAGGTGCAGGTGGTGGATTACCAGGCGCTGCGCGAGCGCGATATCGAACGCCTGGCCGATCAGGTGGAATTGCACCTGGATACCGAAAAACTCAGAGCACTTTGCGGCCTGTAGGAGCGAGCTCTGCTCGCGAAGCTTTTATGTCCCGTACGCGAGCAGAGCTCGCTCCTACGGGGAGAAATGAATGTGGATGGAAGCATGCTTGAATTGATCCTCGGCGGTGCTCGTTCCGGCAAGAGCCGTCTGGCAGAGAGGCTGGCCGACGAGTCCGGGCTGGACGTCGTTTACATCGCCACCAGTCAGCCGCTCGATGGCGAGATGAATGCGCGCGTCGTTCAGCATCGTGCGCGGCGTCCGGCGCACTGGGCGCTGATCGAGGAGCCGCTGGCGCTGGCCCATGTGCTGGGCGAACAGGCCGCGCCCGGTCGTTGCCTGCTGGTGGACTGCCTGACCCTGTGGCTGACCAATCTGCTGCTGTTGGACGACCCGGCTCGGCTGCCAGCCGAGCGCGAGGCGCTGCTTGACTGCGTGACCAAACTGCCCGGGCGCATCTTGCTGGTCAGCAATGAAACGGGGCTGGGCGTGGTGCCGCTGGGCGAGCTGACCCGCCGTTATGTCGATGAGGCCGGCTGGCTGCACCAGGCGCTGGCCGAGCGCAGCCAGCGCGTGCTGTTCACCGTCGCCGGGTTGCCCATGGTGCTCAAGGGGGAGGCGTTATGAGTCTGCAGTGGTGGCAGGGGCCGTGCCAGCCGCTCGATCATGTGGCTCGTATCAAGGCCGAAGCGCGTCAGCAGCAACTGACCAAGCCGGCGGGTGCGCTGGGGCGACTGGAAGCACTGGCCATTCATCTGGCGGCGCTGCAGGGGCGTGAGCGACCGACGCTTGAGCATCTGTGGATCGCCATCTTTGCCGGTGATCATGGCGTGGTGGCCGAGGGTATTTCCGCCTATCCGCAGGCGGTGACCGGACAGATGCTGGCCAATTTCGTCAGCGGTGGTGCGGCCATCAGTGTGCTCGCGCGTGAGCTTGACGCAGCGCTGGAGGTGATCGACCTGGGTACGGCCGAACCCTTGCCGCCGCTGCCTGGCGTGCGTCATCTGCAGGTCGGCGCCGGCACGCAGAACTTCGCTCGCGATCCGGCGATGACCCTGGCTCAGGCAATGATCTGCCTGGAGGCCGGCCGTGACAGCATCCAGCGCGCCCGTGCCGTTGGTTGTGATCTGTTCGTTGGCGGTGAGATGGGCATTGGCAACACCACGGCAGCGGCGGCGTTGGCCTGCTGGCTGCTGGATTGCCCGGCGAGCGAGCTGGCCGGCCCCGGCACCGGTCTCGATGACGCCGGTGTAGCGCACAAGGCGCGGGTGATCGATGCCGCGTTGAGCCTACACCGCGCGCAGATCGACGGCCCCTTGCAGGCATTGATCCACCTCGGTGGCTTCGAGATCGCCGCGCTCACCGGCGCCTACCTGGCCGCCGCGCAGCAGGGGGTGGCGGTATTGGTCGATGGCTTTATCTGCAGCGTTGCCGCCTTGCTCGCGGTGCGCCTCAATCCAGCCTGCCGCGACTGGCTGCTGTTCGCCCATCACGGCGCCGAGCCCGGTCATGTACGGGTGCTGCAGGCGCTGCAGGCCGAACCGTTGCTGGAGCTTGGCTTGCGTTTGGGCGAGGGCAGTGGCGCCGCCCTGGCCGTACCGTTGCTGCGCCTGGCTTGTGCCCTGCACGGGCAGATGGCGACGTTCGCCGAGGCTGCCGTGGTGCAGGGGGCAAACTGATGCTGTATCTGGACTTGCTGCGTCACGGTGAAACCGAGCTGGGTGGTGGGCTGCGGGGCAGCCTGGATGATGCACTGACCGAGCATGGCTGGGCACAGTTGCGCGGAGCGGTGCAGGATGCCGGCTCCTGGGATCGCCTGATCAGCTCGCCGCTGCAGCGTTGCGCTCGGTTTGCCGAGGAGCTGGCTGCCGCCCATTCATTGCCGCTGCACCTTGAGCCCGACGTGCGGGAGTTGCATTTCGGTGACTGGGAAGGGCGCAGCGCTGCCGCGCTGATGGAAACCGACGCGGAGGCGCTGGGCCGCTTCTGGGCCGATCCTTATGCCTTCACGCCGCCCAATGGCGAGCCTCTGCTGCACTTCGAAGCACGCATTCTGGCTGCCCTGCAGCGCTTGCAGCAGCGCCACGCGGGTGAACGCCTGCTGCTGATCACGCACGGCGGTGTGATGCGCCTGCTATTGGCGCGCGCGCGCGGTCTGCCACGCCAGGATCTGCTGCAGGTCAACGTCGGCTACGCCCAGCGTTTTCGCCTGCGCCTGGATGCTGATGGGCAACTGGCGGAGTTGCCATGATCGCGTTGCTGATCGCCCTGCAGTTCCTCACTCGTCTGCCGGTCAGCCTGCCAGGCATGCCCACGCCTGAGCAGGTGGGGCGCTCGCTGCTTTGGTACCCGCTGGTTGGGCTGCTGCTCGGCCTGCTGCTGTGGGGCGCCCATCTGCTGTTGGGGCAGACACCGGCAGTGTTGCAGGCGGCGATCATCCTGGCGCTGTGGGTGGGCTTGAGCGGTGGCCTGCATCTGGACGGGCTGGCCGATACGGCCGACGCCTGGGTCGGTGGCTTCGCAGATCGCGAGCGTACCCTGGCGATCATGAAGGACCCGCGCAGTGGCCCTATCGCGGTGGTGGTGCTGGTGCTGCTGTTGCTGCTCAAGTTCGCTGCGTTGTTCACGCTGCTACAGGCCGGACAGGGCATCTACCTGTTGCTGCTGCCCTGGCTGGGGCGCAGCCTGTTGCCGCTGTTGCTGGCGACCACGCCTTATGTGCGCGTGGGTGGGCTGGGCCAGGCGCTGGTCGATCATCTGCCGCGCGGGCAATTGCCCTGGGTGCTGGGCGTGCATCTGCTGGGCATGCTGCTGTTCGGCTGGATGGGGCTGCTGGCGTTGGCCACGGCATTGCTGCTGTTCATCTGGCTGCGCCGCGCGTTGCTACGGCGCCTGGGCGGCACCACCGGCGATACGGCCGGCGCGCTGGTCGAGCTGGGTGAGTGCGCCGTGCTGCTGGCGCTGGCCCTGAGTCTCTGATTGCAACTGTTATGGCGAGGCAGTGAGTAACTGTATGAGTGCCAATCGCTAAAGCGGGTATATACCTGTATTCATGTTGCCGACCTCCTGTCTTTGCACTCAATTACGCCGCGCCAGCCGTGGTGTCACCCGTCGTTATGACGATGCCCTCGCGGCCGTCGGGCTCGGTGCTGCGCAGTTTTCCCTGTTGCGTCATGTGCAGCGGCTCACGCAGCCGAGCATCTCTGTGCTCGCCGACGCCATGGGGCTCGATCGCAGTACGCTGGGGCGCAACCTGCGGGTGCTGGCGGAGCAGGGACTGGTGCAACTGGGTGAAGGGCGCGACTTGCGCGCTCGCGAGGTACGGCTCACGGAAGCCGGCCTGCAACGTATCGGGCAGGCGTTGCCGCTGTGGGAACAGGTGCAGCGTGAACTCAATGCCCGGTTAGGCGCAGAGCGCCGCGCCGAGCTGATGAGCCTGCTCGAAGAACTGGCCTGATGGCCCTACTGCTGACACGGTCGCAGGCGACCGTACGCTGGAGATAGCGATGACAACTGCATGGCGTTCCACCACCTGGCTGCTGCTCGGCGCCTCGCTGATCCTGGCGCTGTCGCTGGGTACGCGCCATGGCTTCGGCCTGTTCCTGCCGCCGATGAGTGCCGAGTTCGGCTGGGGGCGTGAGGTGTTCGCCTTCGCCATCGCCCTGCAGAATCTGATCTGGGGCCTGGCGCAGCCGATCACCGGCGCGCTGGCTGACCGCTTCGGTGCACGCAAGGCCATCGTCATCGGTGGTGTGCTCTACGTACTGGGGCTGCTGTGCATGGGCATGGCCGACTCGCCGCTGTCACTGTCGCTGAGCGCCGGCCTGCTGATCGGTATCGGTCTGTCCGGCACCTCGTTCTCGGTGATTCTCGGCGTTGTCGGCCGTGCCGTACCGGTGGAAAAACGCAGCATGGCCATGGGCATTGCGGCGGCGGCGGGCTCTTTCGGTCAGTTCGCCATGCTGCCCGGCACGCTCGGGCTGATCAGTTGGCTGGGGTGGTCGGCTGCGTTGCTCGCGCTGGGGCTGATGGTGGCGTTGATTCTGCCGCTGGCGGCGATGATCAGGGAGGCGCCGCAACCTGCCAGCAACGGTCCGCAGCAGACGCTGGTCGAAGCGCTGCGCGAGGCCGCCAGTCACTCGGGGTTCTGGCTGCTGGCGCTGGGCTTCTTCGTCTGTGGGTTTCAGGTAGTGTTCGTCGCCGTGCATCTGCCGGCTTATCTGGTCGACCACCATTTGCCCGCATTGACCGGCACCACGGTGCTGGCGCTGGTGGGGCTGTTCAATATCTTCGGCACCTATATTGCCGGCTGGCTCGGTGGGCGCATGGCCAAGCCGCGCTTGCTCAGCGTGCTGTACCTGCTGCGTGGCGTGGTGATCACGCTGTTTCTGCTGGCACCGCTGACGCAGTGGAGCGCCTACCTGTTCGGCATTGCCATGGGCCTGCTGTGGCTGTCGACGGTGCCTCTGACCAACGGCACCGTGGCGACGCTGTTCGGCGTGCGCAATCTGTCGATGCTTGGCGGTATCGTCTTTCTGTTCCACCAGCTCGGCTCCTTCCTTGGCGGCTGGCTGGGGGGCTACCTTTACGACACCACCGGCAGCTATGACCTGGTCTGGCAGATTGCCGTCGGCCTGAGCCTGATGGCCGCTGCGCTGAACTGGCCGGTACGGGAAGTGCCGGTGGCGCGGCTGCAGGGTGCGCCGGCGTGAGCCGCCAGGTAGTGACGTTGAGTGCCGTGGCCCTGGGCTTCGGCTTGTTGTTGACGCTGGCCTGGTGGGGCTGGCGTCAGGGTGGGCTGGCGCTGCTGCAGTTGGGTGTTGGTATCTGCTAGTTGCCTAAGGGTGGGTCTGCGAGTAGCGTGATGCGATTGCGTTAGTGCCAGAGGTCACTGCCATGTTTCTTCGTCGTCTTGCCTGTTCCCTGTTGCTGTCCAGTCTGGCATTGCCGGTGCTGGCCGCCGCATGTCCGGCCATGCTTCAGGGCGAACTGCCCAAGCTGCGCGCCAAAGGTGAGAACATCGAACTTTGTCAGTTCTCGGGCAAGCCTCTGATCGTGGTCAATACCGCCAGCTTCTGTGGTTTCACCCCACAGTTCAAAGGGCTCGAAGCGCTTTATCAGCGTTACAAGGGGCAGGGCCTGGAAGTACTGGGCGTGCCGTCCGACGACTTTCGCCAGGAGTCCGCTGATAGCACGGAGACCGCCACCGTGTGTTACGTCAATTACGGCGTAACCTTCACCATGACCGAGCCGCAGCCTGTTTCCGGTACTGATGCCATCCCCTTGTTCAAGGGGTTGGCCGAGCAGAGCAGGGCGCCACGCTGGAATTTCTTCAAGTACGTGGTCGACCGCCAGGGCAAGGTGGTGGCCAGTTTCTCCAGCCTGACCAAGCCGGACGATCCCGAGTTGATCGCCGCTGTTGAAAAGGCCATCGCCTCGCAGCCCTGAGCAGGCTCGTTTGCGCGGAGCAGAGGCTCACGTGGTCGTTCTTGGCCGTGTGAGCGGTATTGTCAGAAGCGATAGCTGAGTGAGGCACCGAGGCCGTGTGCGCTGTTCTTGTAGCGTGCACGGTAGTCGCCGCGGGTCGAGCTCTGCTGGTTCACGTCCACCGACTCTTCCTGCAGGTAGGAGTAGGCCACGTCGATGGTCATGTCCTGATTGGGGCTCCAGCCGGCGCCGACGCTGAAGATGGTGCGGTCACCCGAGGGCACGCGGGCCGAACGGTCGACATTATTGGTCGGTGACTGATCGACGGCGATGCCGGTGCGCAGCGTCCACTGTGGATTGAGCCTGTACGACAGGCCGACGGCATGTGCCCAGGTGTCGTGCCAATTCTGTTCCTCGACGATGACGGGCAGCGCCGCCGAGTCATTCTCCACGCGGATTTCCTTGAAGCGACTCCAGCGCGTCCAGGTGCTGCCGGCATACAGCGTCAGGGCATCGGTCAGTTGGTGGGTGATGGACATGTCCACCGACTCGGGCGTAGTCAGCCCCAGATTGGCGTCGTACTTGCCGGCGATAGCAGCCAGTGCACCGTGACCGGAAACACGGGTATCGCCCTCCAGTTCGTATTTGACGCGCGAGTGGTAGGTGATGCCGGCGCGTGTGCCAGGGGTGAATTCGTAGAGCACTCCCAGGTTGAAGCCCACGGCGGTGTCGTCGCCTTTGACCTTCACTTTGCCGTCGTTGCTGCCGAGGCTCGTGGGGTTGAGCACCGAGGAGGTCAGTTCACCTTCGATGTGGTTGAAGGTAGGACCGAAGCCGACCGACAGCTTGTCGTTGAAGCGATAGCTCAAGGTCGGCTGCACAGTGATTACCCGTACATAGCTCTTGTCGGCGTGATAGCGCCCCTGAAAGTTGCTCTCGTAATCGGTCATCAGGCCGAAGGGGACGTAGATACCCAGACCGAAGGCGACCTTGTCGTCCAGCGGTTTGACGTAATAGCCCATGGGTACGCCGGTGCTTGGCACCATATCGCCGTCGTTGCTGCCTGACAGTGTCGCAGGGCCGGCGTTGGCACTGGCACGGCTGATATCGCTTTGGGCATGAATGACGGCTGCGCCGACATAGACCTCTTCGCGCTTGAGGCGTGCCATGCCGGCCGGGTTGCCGAATACGGTGCTGGCATCCTCGGCGGAGGATGAGCGGCCGGCGAAGGAGGTGCCCATGCCGGAAATGCTCTGTTCGTTGAGGGCGAAGCCGCTGGCGAAACCATGGCCCGAGGTGGCGGTGATGGCAACTGCCAGGCCGGTCTTGAGAAGGCGTTTGCTCACGGGGGAGGCTCCTGTGGTGAGGCGAGCGGCGCACGCTACCGTTTTTCCTTCCCCCTGCCAAGGCAAGCAAGTTCAATGATATTGAGTGAATTGTCAGACAATTTCTGCAAATAGGTATGGAAAATACGAAGTTGATTTCCTGATTGAATGGTCAGGCTACCCGGCTCACCGGGGTGATGCAGCGCTGCCAGGTCTCGAGGAAATCCTGCTGACTTGCCTGCGGCTGAAAAACCTTGCACCAAATTCGGCCCATGGCCAGTACGTCATCGGCGGCCGGCAGCGTCAGCTTTTCCTGCTCGATCAGCAGCCAGGCAATGGCCGTTGCATAGCGTAGGTTGACCGTCAGTTCGAGGTGCGGCGCTTCGAGAAACGCGTGTTGGCTGGCAAGGCCTCGAACACGGCTGGCAAGCTCCGGATCGAAGGCCAGGTATTGATCCCAGAGCATCTGGTGGGCCGGTTCGCTGATGCGATACAAACCATGGCCTTGCGGCGTATCCAGCGCGCTGCCCAGCGCCGACTGGCAAGCGGCAGCTCCGAGTAGCAGGGCTTCGGCGCTGTTGCTGTGGCGCTGCAGGTAGACAAGGGTCGGGCGGATCACGTGCTGGCTGAGATCGCAGGCGGCTATTCCCATGGCATCCTCGCGGAAGGTGCCGGTGGAGGCCGGGCTTCTGATCGTTGTTCGATAAAGACTCCACCGGGAGCGGAGTTAGCCGCTCATTCTCAAGCCTAGTGCGATATTTAAGCGGTAACGGTCTGTTTTTAAATTGATTGCTGACTTGAGCTATCGGACATATTTCGATTCGTGCTTAAAACCGCTGCTCATTGGCCGGTAGCAACCGGACGTGCCGGGTTGGTGATCCATTCGCTCCAGGAGCCGGCATAGAGCGGTGCCAGGGGATAGCCGGCGAGACTCATGGCGAACAGGTTATGGCAAGCCGTGACGCCGGAGCCGCAGTAAGCCACCAGGTTTTCCAGCGGGCGTTCGCCGCGCAGGCCGTCGAAACGCTGGCGCAGTTCATCTGCCGGGAGGAAGCGGCCATCGGCGCCCAGGTTGTCGGTGAACGCGGCGCACTGCGCGCCGGGAATATGCCCGGCAACCGGGTCGATCGGTTCGACCTCGCCAAGAAAGCGCGGCAGTGCCCGCGCGTCCAGCAGGGTCAGATCCGCTGTGCCCAGGCGCAGGGCCAATTGCTCGGCGGTCAGTACGAGGCTGTTATCGGGTTCGGCGCAGAAGTCGCCAGGGGCGTTGTCCGGTGCTGCGCAGGTCAATTCCAGGCCGGCTTCGCGCCAGGCTTTCAGGCCGCCGTCGAGCAGATAGAGGCCGTCACGTTTGCCCAGCCACACCAGCAACCACCAGGCGCGGGCGGCGAAGGCGCCGGGGCCATCGTCGTACAGCACCACCTGGCTGTCCTGGCGCAAGCCGCAACTGCGCAGGCGTTCGACCAGTGCGCTGGGGTCGGGCAGTGGATGGCGCCCGGTCACGCCTTTGATCACTGGCGCGGACAAATCCTGCTCGAGGTCGAGAAAGTGTGCCCCTGGCAGATGCCCTTCGAGGTAACTGCGCCGCCCGTAGGCGGGATCTTCGAGGGCGAAGCGGCAGTCCAGTAGCAGCAGATCCTCCTGTTGCAGGCGCTGTTGAAGGTCTTGCGTGCTGATCAGTTGAGCCAATGGCATGGTACCTCCGGAGTCGTCGAGAGCTGGCTGCATCATAGCGTCCGCAGCTGACGCAACCTTATCAAGAGGATGCTTTGGCAGGGGGGGGCTCGCGATATTCGTGATGACTGAGGTGGAGTCCGGGAACAAGAGCGGGCAAAAATTATGCATTCAAGGCATTTATTTGGTGCGTCGAGAAATCGCTCATGCGGCCTGTTCACGGGGCTTCTGGGGTTACTTGTAGCTTCATGCTCTAAAAAGTTTCATGAAGGCGACATTTTGATCTGTTTTGGTGCTTTGCTGCCTGATAAAGTGCCGGCCACTTTGTCTTTGTGGTGTCGAGGTGCCGCATGTCGTTGTCCGTTGATGCTTTCCTGGCGCGCCTGAAACAGCGCGATCCCGACCAACCGGAGTTCCACCAGGCGGTGGAAGAGGTCGTGCGTACTCTATGGCCTTTCCTCGAAGCCAATCCGCGCTATCGCGATGCCGGTATTCTCGAGCGCATGGTCGAGCCCGAGCGCGCCATTCTGTTCCGTGTGCCGTGGGTCGACGACCGGGGGCAGGTGCAGGTCAACCGCGGCTACCGTATCCAGATGAGTAGCGCCATCGGTCCGTACAAGGGTGGCCTGCGTTTCCATCCCTCGGTGAACCTGGGCGTACTCAAGTTCCTGGCTTTCGAACAGGTGTTCAAGAATTCGCTGACCTCGTTGCCCATGGGCGGCGGCAAGGGCGGCTCGGACTTCGACCCCAAGGGCAAGAGCGAGGGCGAGGTGATGCGCTTCTGTCAGTCGTTCATGACTGAGCTGTATCGCCATATCGGTGCCGATCTCGACGTGCCGGCTGGTGATATTGGCGTAGGTGGCCGCGAGATCGGCTACCTGTTCGGCCAGTACAAGCGTCTGTCCAACCAGTTCACCTCGGTGCTGACCGGTAAGGGCCTGAGCTACGGCGGCAGCCTGATCCGCCCGGAAGCCACCGGCTATGGCTGCGTTTATTTCGCTCAGGAGATGCTCAAGCGCATCGATCAGGGTTTCGAAGACAAGCGCGTGGCCATTTCCGGTTCCGGCAACGTCGCCCAGTATGCGGCGCAGAAGGTCATGGAGCTGGGCGGTCGGGTGATTTCGCTGTCCGACTCCGAGGGCACTCTGTATGCCGAGGGTGGCCTGAGTGATGAGCAGTGGCTGTACCTGATGGACCTGAAGAACGTGCGTCGTGGTCGCCTGCGTGAGATGGCCGAGCACTATGGCCTGCAGTTCCTGGCGGGCCAGCGTCCCTGGGATCTGCCGTGCGATATCGCGCTGCCCTGCGCAACGCAGAACGAGCTGGACGGCGAGAATGCCCGCACCCTGCTGAAGAATGGCTGCATCAGCGTGGCTGAGGGTGCCAATATGCCCTCGACCCTGGAAGCGGTTGACCTGTTCCTCGAGGCCGGCATCTGCTACGCCCCGGGCAAGGCTTCCAATGCCGGTGGCGTGGCCACCAGCGGCCTGGAGATGAGCCAGAACGCCATGCGCCTGCACTGGAGCGCTGGCGAGGTGGACGAGCGTCTGCACGGCATCATGCAGAACATCCATCACGCCTGCGTGCACCATGGTGAAGAGAACGGTCGCATCAACTACGTCAAGGGCGCCAACATCGCCGGCTTCGTCAAGGTGGCCGATGCCATGCTGGCGCAAGGCGTGGTCTGAGTAGAATCCTTCGTTGCGATGACCAGGGGCCCCGCGTGTGAACGTGGGGCCTCGTCGTTTCCGGTGCGGGGCTGTGTTGCGCAGCCGATTCAGGCATGCTGCCGCCCTCACGCTCGTTACACAGGTTGTCGTTACGCATGAAACGTTTTGTCCTGCTCGATACCGCCCCCATCCCGGGTACGAAGCGTGCGCTGAACCTGTTCGAATACGGCGAGGATTTCGTCATCAAGATCGCTGGTGGTGATGGCGGGCAACTGATGAATACGCGCATGCACGGCTCGGAAGATGCCCTGGCCGCGATTCCCTGCAAGCAGATCGCCAGTCGCCCGCAGGTGCGGGTGCTGATTGGTGGTCTGGGCATGGGTTTTACCCTGGCCTCGGCGCTGCAGCATCTGGGCGCGGACGCCGAGGTGGCAGTGGCCGAGCTGGTGCCCGGGGTGGTCGAGTGGAACCGTGGCCCGCTCGGGGCGAAGTCCGGTTATCCGTTGCATGACCCGCGTGCAGTGATCATTCAGGAGGACGTCGCCAAGGTGCTGCAGGCCGCCGAGCAGCGCTACGACGCGATCATGCTGGATGTCGACAACGGCCCCGAAGGCCTGACCCAGAAGGGCAATGACTGGCTGTACAGCATGGACGGCCTGCGCCAGTGCGCCAAAGCGTTAAGGCCCAAGGGCATGCTGGCGGTGTGGTCGTCCAGCGCCGACCGCGCCTTTTCCGAGAAAATACGCAAGGCCGGCTTCAAGGGCGAGGCGGTGCAGGTGTATGCCCACGGCAATCGGGGCACGCGGCACACCATCTGGATTGCGCAGAAGGTCTGAGCCTGCAGTCTTCCGATTTGGTGGGCTGAAGCCCACCCTACACTAGGGTGGGCCGGGCGGCGATCCGCTTCAGCCCACCAGCTTGGCTCACCACCGCGAATGACCGCTCCGCCTTTTCGCTGTCATTCGCCGGTGACATCTCGTCTCAGTGAATCTGCAGTTTGCCGATACGGTCGTTGTCCAGGCTACCGAAGTACAGGTAGTCGCCTACCGGCTTCACCGAGGTGACCATGCGCAGGTGTGTGCCGCTGGTGTCATGCAGGCTGCGGACGATCTCGCCGTTCTCGTTGAGGGCGATGACGAAGCCATAAGGGATTGCTTTCGGCCACAGCGCGCGCGGCAGCTTGGCCAGTTGTGCCTTGAGCCAGGGGTGGCGATGGAGGAAGTCGGCGTCGGCCTTGCGCGGGGTGGGCAGAGCCACCCAGAAGGTGCCCTTGCGGTCACCCTGCAGGTTGTCCGGCAGGCCAGGCAGGTTGTCGATAAAGATGTCGTGCTGGCCGGCCTTGTCGCCCTTGAGCCAGTAGCGGGTGATGCGGTAGCGATAGGTCTCGTTGACCAGCACGAAGTCCTCGTTCGCCGACAGCGCCACGCCGTTGGCGAAGTACAGACCATCGAGCAGCACGCGGGTTTCGCCGCTGGCCGGGTCGTAGCTGAGCAGGCGTCCATGCGGGCGCGCTTCGAGCAGATCGAGCAGGTAGTCCGGCTGCTGGAAGCGCGAGGAGGCGTCGCTGAAGTAGATGGTCCCGTCGCTGGCGATATCCAGGTCATCGGTGAAGGCGAAGGGCAGGCCGTCGGCCTCGGTGGCAAGCACCTTGATCATACCCTGCGGGTCGATGCTCAACAGGCCCTTGTAGGCGTCAGCGACGATCAGATTGCCATCGGCATCGAAGTTCATGCCCAGTGGGCGGCCGCCGGTATCGGCGAAGGTTTCCAGGCTGTCGTCTGCCAGCACGCGGACGATGCGCCCGTCATGCAGGCCGGCGTAGACCCGGCCCTGGCCATCGACTGCAGTATCTTCCGGGCCGTGAACCTGGCCGCCTGCCAGCAGCTCGGCCTTCATCAGGGTGTCGTTGGGCTCCAGCACGCCAGTCATCGCCGGGGCGGGCGCAGCGTCCCAGGGCAGTGGGTCGATCGGGCTGGGCGTGAGGGCCAGATAACCAGCCGCTGCGGCCAGCAGCACGACGAGCAGGGCAAGCAGTTTTTTCAGCATTGCTGTTCTTCCGTGTCGGAGGTGGTGCGCGGCACAGATTACACAGTTCCTGTGGTCGACGGCAGGCCGCGCCCCGTGCGATGGCCTGGGCATATATACTGCGCGGCATTGTTCATGGGAGAGCCGCGTGGCTAACGACATTCACTGGATTCTCGACGACGCCAGCCTGGCCGAGCATTGCGCTGCCTGGCAGGCGCTGCCCTTCGTCGCGCTGGACACCGAGTTCATGCGCGTCGACACCTTCTATCCCATCGCCGGGTTGCTGCAGGTCAGCAGTGGCGACGGCGCCTATCTGATCGACCCCTTGCGCATCAGCGACTGGCGGCCTTTCGCTGCGTTGCTCGAAGCACCGAACGTGGTCAAGGTGCTGCATTCGTGCAGTGAAGACCTGGAGGTGTTCCTGCGCCTGAGCGGCAGCCTGCCGGCGCCGCTGTTCGATACGCAACTGGCGGCGGGTTATCTCAACCTCGGTTTCTCCATGGGCTACTCGCGCCTGGTGCAGGCCCTGCTCGATATCGAGCTGCCCAAGGGCGAAACCCGCTCCGACTGGTTGCAGCGGCCGCTGTCCGAGCTGCAGGTGCGTTACGCCGCCGAGGATGTGCTGCATCTGGTCGAGGTATATCGCGCATTGATGGCGCGTCTGGCGCCGCAGAAGGTCGAGTGGATAATTGAAGACGGCGCCGAGCTGGTGGCCAATCTGGGGCGCGAGGTGGCGCCCGAGGACGCCTGGCGTGAAGCCAAGCTGGCCTGGAAATTGTCGCGTCAGCAGCAGGCCGTGCTGCGCGCCCTGTGCGCCTGGCGCGAGCGCGAGGCGCGGGCGCGCAATCAGCCGCGCAACCGCGTGCTGCGCGAGCACTCGCTGTGGCCGCTGGCGCGCACCCAGCCGGACAATCTGGTGGCGTTGGCGCGTATCGAGGACATGCACCCGAAAACCGTGCGTCAGGATGGCGAAACCCTGCTACAGCTGATTCACGAGGCTGCGGCGCTGCCGCCTGCGCAATGGCCTGAAGCCCTGCCCGAGCCGTTGCCGGTCGAGGCCTCGGCGTTGCTCAAGAAGCTGCGCGCCGTCGGCCAGCGCGAGGGTGAGCGGCTGGATATCGTGCCGGAGCTGATGTTGCGCAAGAAAACCCTGGAAGCCTTGCTTAAAAGTGGTTATCCGCATGGCCCTTACCAATTGCCCGACTCCCTGCGCGGCTGGCGCCGGGAGCTGATGGGCCAGGCTTTGCTTGACTGCCTGGCCGCCGAAGGAGAATCCGCGTGAAACGCATCTGTTCCATCTACAAAAGCCCGCGCAAGAACGAGATGTACCTCTACGTACTCAAGGCCGAGGCCCTGACCCGCGTGCCCGAGGGTCTGCTCGCGGTATTCGGCCCGCCTGCCCACGCCTTCGACCTGGTACTCAGCCCGGAGCGCCAGCTGGCGCGGGAAGACATCGCCACGGTGCTGGAGAATCTCGACAAGCAGGGCTATCACCTGCAGATGCCGCCGCCAGAAGAGGACTACATTCAGCACCTGCCTGACGAACTGCTGTGTCGTAATGATCCGGTGTGAAGCATGCGTTTGCTGATTGCCGAAAACGGCCACGCCCTCTATGCCGAGCGTATTCGTAGCGCCTGTCCCGAGCTGCAGCTGGTAGCCAGCACGCAGCCCGAACAGCTGCGTACGCTCGCCGGCGAATGTGAGCTGTGGCTGGGCCAGCCTGACCTGCTCGCGCCCTTGCTGCGCGAAGGGCTGCGTCCGCAGTGGCTGCAGTCGACCTGGGCAGGGATCACACCGCTGCTGACGGCCGGCCTGCCACGTGACTATCGCCTGAGCCGTGCCGTTGGGATCTTCGGTCAGGTGATGGCCGAATACGTGCTGGGGCATCTGCTGGCTCATGAACGGCGCCTGTTCGCCCGCCTGGCGGCGCAGGTCGAGCAGCGTTGGGATCATCGTCTGCCGTGCAGCCTGCGCGGGCGCCGCGTGCTGGTGGTCGGTTGCGGCGATATCGGTCAGGCCGTGGCCAATTTTCTTCAGCCCTTTGGGGTGGAGCTGCGCGGCGTCGCCAGTCAGACGCGTGAGCAGGCGCCTTTTGTCGAGGTGGCAGATCTGGTTGACCTGCCACGGCTGATTGCCTGGGCCGATTACGTGATCAACCTGCTACCGGATACGCCGGCTACACGTGATCTGTACGATGCCCGGCTGCTGGCCTATTTCCGTGCGGATGCGGTGCTGATCAATGCCGGTCGTGGCGTTGCCGTGGTCGATGCCGACCTGGTGGCAGCGCTTGAGCAGAACAAACTGGCTGCTGCGGTGATCGACGTCTGCCGTGAAGAGCCGCTGCCGCCCGGTCATGCGTTCTGGACGGCGCCGCGTTTGCTGCTCACCGGTCACAGCTCGGCACCCACCGACCCGCTGCTGATGAGCGAGCTGTTCATCGACAACCTGAGGCGCTGGCAAGCTGGAGAGGCGTTGCGTGGTGAGGTGGATTTTGCCCGTGGTTACTGAGGCCATCGGGCCCGCGCCGCTTGGCCCTGCATTGCCCCCACGCTAGACTGCCGCGCCTTTTCCGTCTGAGTCCATACTGTAGCCATGGCCGCCGACCTCGAACCCTTCTGGAAACGCAAGACCCTCGCCCAGCTCGATCAGGGCGAATGGGAGTCGCTGTGCGACGGCTGTGGCCTGTGCTGCCTGCAGAAGCTCGAAGACGAGGACGATGGCGCCGTCTACTACACGCGCATCGCCTGCAAGCTGCTGGACCTGCAGACCTGTCGCTGCAGCGATTATCCCAACCGGGTCAAGCATGTGCCCGATTGCATCCAGCTCACCCCGGCGCAGGCCGATCAGTTCCAGTGGCTGCCGCCGACCTGCGCCTATCGTCTGGTCAGCGAAGGCAAGGATCTGCCGCACTGGCATCACCTGGTCAGCGGTGACCCGGATGCGGTGCATGCCGAGCGGATTTCCCAGTCGGGACGTATGCTCAGCGAGACCAGCGTGGCCGAAGAGGACTGGGAAGATCATCTGATTTTTCGCGCGGGTTGATTGCCGCGCGGCTTCGTGGCAAATCTGTCATCCGTCCATGGAATTTGCCCTGCGGCGCAGCGGTCATATGCCGCCATGTCCCGCATCAGGAGTGTTGCTCGATGTCCCTTCGCTTGCCGTTGTACTCGTCTCTGCTGCTTCTGAGCCTGCCGGCCTTCGCCGCCACGCAGAAGGTCGATCTGGATTATCACGTGCGCTTTCTGCCCGAGAGCAATCAGGCCGAGGTCAGCATCACCCTGGAGAAGGGCGAGCGCGTGCGCAGTCTTGACTTCAACCTCGGCGAAGACGGCCGTTTCAGCGACTTCAAGGCCGACGGCCAGTGGTCGCAGGAAACCCCGGGGCGAGGCAAGTGGCAGCCAGGCGAAGGTAAGAGCGTGCTGAGCTACCGGGTGCTGATCGACAGTGATCGCAAGCCGGGGCGCTATGACGCCAGGATGACCGAGGACTGGGCATTGTTCAGGGGCGACGACCTGATTCCGGCGGCCAAACTCGACCAGCAGAACAAGACCGAGCTGGTCGCGCGTCTGCAGTTCGAGCTGCCCAAGGGCTGGAAGAGCGTGGAAACCGGCTGGCCGCGCATCGGCAAGAACCGTTTCCGCATCGACAACCCGCAGCGCAAGTTCGACCGCCCCACCGGCTGGATGCTCGCCGGCAAGCTTG
>Ga0114984_1000338_pt1 | contig 18350 bp, 15 predicted proteins | sample Shrwel1BS1Day1_FD_96987 | JGI IMG/M metagenome (GOLD analysis project Ga0114984, IMG submission 96987) | Subsurface microbial communities from deep shales in Ohio, USA - Utica-3 well 1 S-1-Day1 | ecosystem: Environmental > Aquatic > Deep subsurface > Shale gas/oil reservoir > Produced water/Flow...
TCCCTGACCGTTATGGAACTGAATGACCTGGTCAAGGCATTCGAAGAGAAGTTTGGCGTTTCCGCCGCTGCCGTCGCCGTTGCCGGCCCGGCAGGTGGTGCAGCTGCCGCTGTCGAAGAGCAGACCGAATTCACCGTTATGCTGAACGCAGCTGGCGACAAGAAGGTCGAAGTCATCAAGGTCGTCCGTGCTGTTACCGGCCTGGGCCTCAAGGAAGCCAAGGATCTGGTTGATGGAGCTCCGAAGGCAGTCAAGGAAGGTGTTTCCAAGGCTGATGCAGAAGCCCTCAAGAAGCAACTGGAAGACGCGGGCGCCAAGGTCGAAGTCAAGTAATCGACGCTTCGCAAGCGGGCTGGCGGCTTTGTCGCCAGCCCTTTTGTGCTTTGTATGACAGGTTTCATAGACCCCAAAACCGAACTTGAATAACGCCAACTGGCAAACGCAAACGATGCTTTCTTCTTCCCCGGAGGGGAGGAGAGTTCGTTTGCGTTTGCCTGTTTTCTCAGGTTCAACGTTTGATTCCATCCTCACGGAGTTACCATGACTTACTCCTTCACCGAGAAGAAACGCATCCGCAAGAGCTTCGCCAAGCGCGCTAGTGTGCTTGACGTCCCTTACTTGTTGGCGACCCAACTGCAGTCTTTCAAGGATTTCCTGCAAGACGGAGTCGCTCCCGAGCGGCGGAAGAATGAGGGGTTGCAGGCTGCATTTACCTCGATATTTCCGATCGTTTCACATTCGGGCAACGCTCGCTTGGAGTTCGTTAGCTACATGCTCGGCGAGCCGGCCTTCGATGTGACCGAATGTCAGCAACGTGGTCTGACCTTTGCGTCTTCGCTACGTGCAAAGGTTCGCCTGGTCATTATGGACCGCGAGGCTCCGGACACCGTGAAGGAGGTCAAGGAGCAGGAAGTTTACATGGGCGAGATGCCCTTGATGACGACCAACGGTTCTTTCGTCATCAACGGAACCGAGCGTGTCATCGTTTCCCAGTTGCATCGCTCGCCAGGTGTCTTTTTCGAGCACGACCGGGGCAAGACCCACAGTTCCGGCAAGTTGCTCTTCTCGGCGCGTGTGATTCCCTACCGCGGTTCGTGGCTGGATTTCGAATTCGATCCCAAAGATACGCTCTTTTTCCGGGTTGACCGTCGGCGCAAGATGCCCGTCACGACGTTGCTCAAGGCTATCGGAATGTCGTCCGAGGAAATCCTTGCGCAGTTCTTTGAATTTGATACCTTCCTTCTGTCAAAGGAAAAGATCGAATTCACTCTGGTTCCCGAGCGGTTGCGTGGCGAAGTTGCCCGATTTGACTTTGTTGGTCCTGATGGCAAGGTGATCGTCGCTAAAGACAAGCGTATTACCGCCAAACATATCCGTGACATTGCAGCAGTTGCCATCAAGCAAATCGCAGTGCCGGAAGATTTCTTGGTCGGGCGTGTTGTCGCCAAGAACATCATCGACAAGGCAACGGGCGAAGTCATTGCCAATGCCAACGACGAAATCACCGAAACATTGCTCGCCAAACTGCGCGAGGCTGAGATTTCTGCGATCGAAACGTTGTATACCAACGAACTTGACCGTGGCTCGTTTATTTCAAACACGCTACGTGCGGACGAAACAGCAACCCGCCAGGCTGCACGTGTCGCGATTTATCGCATGATGCGTCCGGGGGAGCCGCCGACGGAAGAGGCCGTGGAAATTCTGTTCAACGGACTCTTCTATTCCGACGAGCGTTACGATCTTTCTGGTGTTGGCCGGATGAAGTTCAATCGGCGTTTGGTTCGTCCTGACGTCATTGAGTACAAGTTGATGCTCAAGGGCTTGGCATCCAAGGCCGAAGCGGCATTGAAAAATCTGGCTGAAGCCTCCGGCTTTGCGCTGTCCGCCATTCAGGATTTAGTTGGGTTGATGCCCTATGGCGCCCGCGCCATGGTGGAGAATGTCACTCTGGCTGAAGCCGAAGCACTGGCCGCGAAGATCAAGCCGCTCGGCGCCAATATCGAAGTGCGCGAGCAGTTGACCCTGTCACCGCGTGACATCGTTGAAGTCATCAAAATTCTCGTCGAGCTACGCAATGGCCGTGGCGAGATTGACGACATCGACCACTTGGGCAATCGCCGCGTTCGTTCCGTCGGTGAGTTGGCAGAAAACCAGTTCCGCGCCGGTCTGGTCCGCGTCGAACGCGCAGTCAAGGAGCGCTTGTCGCAAGCAGAGTCCGACAACCTGATGCCGCACGACCTGATCAACGCTAAGCCGATCAGCGCTGCAATCAAGGAGTTCTTCGGCTCAAGCCAATTGTCGCAGTTTATGGATCAAACCAATCCGCTGTCGGAAATCACGCACAAACGCCGTGTTTCCGCACTCGGCCCCGGTGGCTTGACCCGTGAGCGTGCCGGCTTCGAAGTTCGTGACGTGCATCCGACGCACTACGGCCGAGTTTGTCCGATTGAAACGCCGGAAGGTCCGAACATCGGTCTGATCAATTCGCTCGCGTTGTTCGCCCGTGTTAATAGCTACGGCTTTATTGAAACCGCCTACCGAAAGGTAGCGGACGGCAACGTTACCAACGAAATTGAATACCTTTCGGCTATTGAGGAGGGCAACTACGTCGTTGCTCAGGCCAATGCCTCGTTAATTGATGGCCGTCTCTCTGACGATTTGGTGACTTGCCGTGAAAAGGGCGAAACCATCCTGGCCGAGCCGTCACGTGTCCAGTACATGGACGTTGCCCCAGGGCAGATCGTCTCTGTTGCTGCCTCGCTGATTCCCTTCCTTGAGCACGATGACGCCAACCGTGCCTTGATGGGCGCCAACATGCAGCGCCAGGCCGTTCCTTGTCTGCGTCCGGAAAAGCCGTTGGTCGGCACTGGTATCGAGCGCACGGTTGCGGTCGACTCCGGTACTGCTGTAGTTGCCCTGCGCGGAGGCAAGGTTGACTATGTTGATGCAGCGCGCGTCGTGGTTCGTGTCAATGACGATGAAACGATCGCCGGCGAAGTGGGCGTAGATATTTACAATCTGGTCAAGTACACCCGTTCTAACCAGAACACAAACATCAATCAGCGTCCGATGGTGCGCGTGGGCGACCATATAGCCAAGGGTGACGTGGTGGCTGATGGTGCTTCGACGGACAAGGGCGAATTGGCGCTTGGCCAGAACATGCTGATTGCCTTTATGCCGTGGAATGGCTACAACTTCGAAGACTCGATTTTGATCTCCGAACGTGTGGTTGCCGAGGATCGCTACACCTCGATCCACATCGAGGAACTGACGGTTGTCGCGCGCGATACCAAGCTCGGCCCTGAAGAAATTACCCGTGACATCGCTTCGCTGGGTGAGTCCCAGTTGTCTCGCCTGGATGATTCCGGCATTGTTTACATCGGCGCTGAGGTTGAAGCAGCCGACGTGCTCGTCGGCAAGGTCACGCCCAAGGGTGAAACCCAGTTGACGCCGGAAGAAAAGCTTTTGCGCGCCATCTTCGGTGAAAAGGCTTCTGACGTTAAGGACACCTCGCTGCGCGTGCCGTCGGGTATTGCCGGTACCGTCATCGATGTTCAGGTGTTTACCCGCGAAGGCATTGAGCGTGACAAGCGCGCCCAGTCAATCATCGATGAGCACCTGCGCCACTACAAGCTGGATCTTGCTGACCAGATGCGCATCGTCGAGCGCGATGCCTTCGCTCGTGTCGAGCGTCTGATTCTCGGCAAGAAAGCCAACGGCGGTCCGAAGAAGCTGGCCAAGGGGGCGGTCGTTGAGAAATCCTATCTCGACGGGATGGATCCGCATCACTGGTTTGATATTCGCCTTGCCGACGATGATGTAGCTCAGCAGTTGGAGCAGGTCAAGGATGGCCTGGAGCAGGCTCGGAAGGATTTTGACATTGCTTTTGAAGGTAAGCGCAAGAAGCTGACACAAGGCGATGAACTGCCGCCAGGTGTTCAGAAGATGGTCAAGGTCTATGTCGCCGTCAAGCGTCGTCTGCAACCTGGCGACAAGATGGCAGGGCGTCACGGTAACAAGGGTGTTGTGTCGCGTATCCTGCCGGTTGAAGACATGCCGCACATGGAAGATGGCAGCCCGGTAGATATCGTCCTGAATCCGTTGGGTGTGCCGTCACGGATGAACGTTGGTCAGATTCTTGAAGTTCACCTCGGTCTTGCAGCCAAAGGACTTGGACACAAGATTGGCGCCATGTTGCGCGCCCAGTCCAGTGCCAAGGAAGTGCGTGGATTCTTGGATCAAATCTACAACTCGAGCGGCAAGTCCGAGAATCTCGAGGAACTGAATGATGCTGAAGTTCTCGAAATGGCAGGTAACCTGACCAATGGTGTGCCGTTCGCCACTCCTGTGTTCGATGGTGCCAAGGAAGAGGAAATCAAGGCCATGCTGGCCATGGCCGGTATGCCCTCTTCGGGTCAGATGACCCTGTTCGATGGTCGCACTGGCGAGGCCTTTGAGCGTCAAGTGACCGTTGGCTACATGCATTATCTGAAGCTGCATCACTTGGTTGACGACAAGATGCACGCCCGCTCGACCGGTCCGTACTCTCTGGTTACCCAGCAGCCGCTGGGCGGCAAGGCGCAGTTCGGCGGTCAGCGCTTCGGTGAAATGGAAGTATGGGCGCTCGAAGCCTATGGCGCTTCCTACGTGCTGCAGGAAATGTTGACCGTGAAGTCCGACGATGTAAACGGCCGTACCAAGGTTTACGAAAACATCGTCAAGGGCGAGCACAGGATTGATGCCGGCATGCCGGAATCCTTCAATGTGCTGGTCAAGGAAATCCGTTCGCTGGCGATCGATATCGATCTGGAACGTTACTGATTTAGGGCTGGGAGTTAAACGATGAAAGCATTGCTCGATCTATTCAAGCAGGTAACGGCGGAAGAGGAATTTGACGCGATTACCATTGGTCTCGCCTCGCCCGAAAAGATCCGTTCCTGGTCCTACGGTGAAGTCAAGAAGCCGGAGACCATCAACTACCGTACCTTCAAGCCGGAACGCGATGGCCTCTTCTGCGCCAAGATTTTTGGCCCGATCAAGGACTACGAGTGTCTGTGCGGCAAGTACAAGCGTCTTAAGCATCGTGGCGTGATCTGCGAGAAGTGTGGCGTTGAAGTGACACTGGCGAAGGTTCGTCGTGACCGCATGGGGCACATCGAATTGGCCTCGCCGACTGCCCACATCTGGTTCCTCAAATCCCTGCCGTCCCGTCTCGGCATGGTGCTCGACATGACACTGCGCGACATCGAACGTGTCCTGTACTTCGAAGCCTATGTTGTGACCGATCCGGGCATGGTCAGTAATCTTCAGCGCGCTCAGTTGCTCACTGAAGAGCAATACCTGGAGATGATGGAAGAGCATGGCGACGAATTCGTCGCGTTCATGGGCGCCGAAGGCATCCGTGAACTGCTGCGCAACCTTGACCTGAATAGCGAAGTTGAGTCCCTGCGCGCTGAGCTCGAAGTCACCGGTTCGGAAGCCAAGAACAAGAAGCTGGCCAAGCGTCTGAAGATCCTTGAGGGCTTCCAGAAATCGGGTATCAAGCCTGACTGGATGATCCTCGAAGTGCTGCCGGTGTTGCCGCCGGATCTGCGCCCGCTGGTCCCGCTCGATGGCGGCCGCTTTGCGACCTCCGATCTGAATGACCTCTATCGTCGCGTCATTAACCGGAATAACCGTCTGAAGCGCTTGCTCGAGCTGAAGGCACCGGAAATCATCGTCCGCAATGAAAAGCGCATGCTGCAAGAGTCTGTCGACTCCCTGCTCGACAACGGTCGTCGCGGCAAGGCGATGACCGGTGCCAACAAGCGTCCGCTCAAGTCGCTGGCTGACATGATCAAGGGCAAGGGCGGTCGTTTTCGTCAGAATTTGTTGGGTAAGCGCGTCGACTACTCTGGCCGTTCGGTCATCGTGGTCGGTCCCCAGCTCAAGCTGCATCAGTGCGGCTTGCCGAAATTGATGGCTCTGGAATTGTTCAAGCCATTCATCTTTCACAAGCTGGAAGTGCTCGGCTACGCCACCACCATCAAGCAGGCCAAGAAGATGGTTGAAGGTCAGGAGCCGGTCGTTTGGGACATCCTGGAAGACGTCATCCGCGAGCATCCGGTCATGCTCAACCGCGCTCCAACGCTGCACCGTCTGGGTATCCAGGCATTCGAGCCGACCCTGATCGAAGGCAAGGCCATCCAGTTGCACCCGCTCGTTTGCGCGGCATTCAACGCCGACTTCGACGGTGACCAGATGGCTGTTCACGTACCGCTGTCGCTTGAAGCCCAGATGGAAGCCCGCACCCTGATGCTGGCCTCCAACAACGTGCTATCGCCGGCCAACGGCCAGCCGATCATCGTTCCTTCGCAGGATATCGTGCTCGGTCTGTACTACGCCACTCGTGAGAAGATCAATGGCAAGGGCGAGGGAATGTACTTCGCTGATACCAATGAAATTGAACGTGCCATGGCCGCAGGCCAACTGGATGTTCACTCCCGTATCTCGGTGCGCCTCAAGCAGTACGAGGCTTCTGCGGTCGACGGCGAATTTGTTGAAAAAATGGTACGTGTCGAAACGACTGCCGGCCGTGCGTTGCTTTCCAAAATTCTGCCGAAGGGAATGCCTTTCAAGACGATTGATCGGGCGCTGAAGAAAAAGGAAATTTCCAAGCTGATCGATGAATCCTTCCGTCGCTGTGGCCTCAAGGAAACGGTCGTCTTCGCTGACAAGCTGATGCAGAACGGCTATGCCCTCGCAACTCGCGCTGGTATTTCTTTCTGCTCTGATGATATGCGCGTGCCGGCCAAGAAATACGAGATCATTGCTTCTGCAGAAGCGGAAGTGAAAGAGATCGAAATCCAGTACACCAATGGTCTGGTGACGAACGGCGAACGCTATAACAAGGTCGTCGACATCTGGGGCCGTACAGGTGACCAGGTAGCCAAGGTCATGATGGACGAACTCGGTCACGAGGAAACGGTTGACCGTCACGGTAAGAAGGTCAAGCAGGATTCCTTCAACTCCATTTACATGATGGCAGACTCCGGCGCGCGCGGTTCCGCGGCCCAGATTCGCCAGTTGGCCGGTATGCGCGGCTTGATGGCAAAGCCGGATGGTTCGATTATCGAAACACCGATTACCACCAACTTCCGCGAAGGCTTGAACGTTCTCCAGTACTTCATCTCGACACACGGTGCTCGTAAAGGTCTGGCCGACACGGCACTGAAAACGGCTAACTCCGGTTACCTGACGCGCCGTCTGGTCGATGTGACGCAGGATCTGGTCATCACCGAGGATGATTGCGGTACTCGCAATGGTTTCGTCGTCAAGGCACTGGTTGAAGGCGGCGAAGTCATCGAGGCGCTACGTGAGCGTATTCTCGGCCGTGTTGTTGTCGATGATCTGGTCGATCCGGAAACCCAGGAGTCGGTGATTTTTGCGGGTACCATGTTGGATGAAGATCTGGTCGACCTGATCGACAAGTTGGGCATTGACGAGGTCAAGGTTCGCACTCCGCTGACTTGCGACACGCGTTACGGTCTATGTGCTCAATGTTACGGCCGCGATCTTGGTCGCGGCACGATGGTCAATGCTGGTGAGGCAGTGGGCGTTATCGCCGCACAGTCGATCGGCGAGCCGGGCACGCAGCTGACCATGCGTACCTTCCACGTTGGTGGCGCGGCTTCCCGTGCTGCTGTGGCCGATAAGGTCGAGGGGAAGTCGGCGGGTACCGTCCGCTACACGTCCAACATGCGTTATGTCACCAGCGCCAAGGGCGAAAAGGTCGTCATTTCCCGTTCAGGCGAAGTGCTGATTGTCGATGACCACGGTCGTGAGCGTGAACGTCACAAGGTGCCGTACGGTGCCATGCTGTCGGTTGATGAAGGGAAGGCCGTCAAGGCTGGCGCTAAGCTCGCAACTTGGGATCCGCATACCCGCCCGATTATTACCGAATATGCCGGTACTGCCCGCTTTGAGAACGTCGAAGAAGGCGTTACCGTCGCCAAGCAGGTCGACGATGTGACCGGTCTTTCCACGCTCGTGGTTATCGACCACAAGCGTGGTGGTAAGGCAGCCGTCAAGGGTGTTCGTCCTGTCGTCAAACTGCTTGACGAAAATGGGCAGGAAGTCCGGGTGGCCGGTAGCGATCACACGGTATCCATAGCTTTCCAAGTTGGCTCGATTATCTCTGTACTTGATGGCCAGCAGGTTGGGGTCGGCGATGTTCTGGCGCGTATGCCGCAAGAGTCTGCCAAGACGCGCGACATTACGGGTGGTCTGCCACGGGTTGCCGAATTGTTCGAAGCCCGTACCCCGAAGGATGCTTCAGTCCTGGCGGAATACACGGGAACCATCGGCTTCGGGAAGGATACGAAGGGCAAGCAGCGTTTGATCATTACTGATCTCGACGGCGCAACCCACGAATACCTGATTCCCAAGGACAAGCACGTGCTGGTTCATGATGGCCAAGTCGTTAACAAGGGCGAAAAAATCGTTGAGGGCGAGCCGGATCCGCACGATATCCTGCGTCTGCAGGGTGTCGAGGCGTTGGCTCGCTATATCACCGACGAAGTCCAGGACGTCTACCGTCTGCAAGGCGTGAAAATTAACGATAAGCATATTGAAGTGATTGTTCGCCAGATGCTGCGCCGTGTTGCTATTACCGAGCCGGGTGATACCAAGTTCATCAAGTCTGAGCAGGTTGAGCGCGCTGAGTTGCTGGCAGAAAACGACCGGGCCATTGCCGAAGGCAAGATACCAGCGAATTTTGACCACATGCTGCTTGGTATCACGAAAGCTTCGCTGTCGACCGATTCGTTTATATCTGCCGCATCCTTCCAGGAAACGACCCGCGTGTTGACCGAGGCTGCCATCATGGGCAAGCGCGATGAGCTACGCGGACTTAAGGAAAACGTTATCGTTGGTCGCCTTATTCCGGCGGGTACTGGCTTAGCCTATCACCGTAGCCGTAAGGCTCAACTGGCAAGCGAAGAGCTCGCTGCAACGCTTCCGGTTGAGGAGGTTGTTGCAGAAAACGCAACGCAAGGAAGTGATCAGGATCAGTAAGTCTGTTTGCACCCCTCATGTCTCGTTGACATGGGGGGTGATCGGCCATAGAATTTATGGTCTTTGTCGGCGGGGGCTAATCATTGTCTCCGCTTTGGATAACAAAATAGCCGTCGTGTACCAGTAATTCTGTGCCCGGCCGTTGAAGGAAGTTTGATATGCCGACCATTAACCAGCTCGTGCGCAAGCCGCGCGTAGCCGAAAAGGCCAAGAGCAAGGTTCCTGCTCTGGAAAAGTGCCCGCAGAAGCGTGGTGTCTGTACCCGTGTTTATACTACCACCCCAAAAAAGCCGAACTCTGCTCTCCGTAAGGTTTGTAAGGTTCGTCTGACAAATGGCTTCGAAGTCATTTCCTACATCGGTGGTGAGGGTCACAATCTGCAGGAGCACTCCGTGGTCCTGATCCGTGGTGGTCGTGTCAAGGACTTGCCAGGTGTGCGTTACCACACCGTGCGTGGCTCCCTAGATACGCAGGGTGTCAAGGATCGTAAGCAGTCCCGTTCCAAGTACGGGGCGAAGCGTCCGAAGGCTGCTTAATTTAATTAGTGGCTTAAGTAAGTGGCCGTCCCCTTGGGCGGTCGGGAGAGGCCGGGAGGGTAAAACCCTAGCCCGGCTTTTCAACTGAATCGTGTTTAATAGAGGTTAATATGCCCCGTCGTCGTGAAGTACCTAAGCGTGACATTCTCCCGGATCCGAAGTTCGGCAATGTCGATGTCTCCAAGTTTGTAAATGCCATCATGCAAAGCGGCAAAAAATCTGTTGCCGAGCGCATCGTCTATGGCGCTTTCGATATCATCACCAGCAAGTCCGGCAAGGATCCGCTCGAAGTCTTCGCTTCTGCGATGGCAAATGTTCGTCCGATGGTTGAAGTGAAATCGCGCCGCGTCGGCGGTGCCAACTACCAGGTTCCGGTTGAGGTTCGCCCGGCTCGTCGCGCCGCGCTTGCCATGCGCTGGTTGCGAGAGTCTGCCCGCAAGCGCTCTGAGAAGTCCATGGGGCAGCGCCTGGCTGCTGAAATGCTGGAAGCGGCCGAAAACCGCGGTGGTGCAGTCAAGAAGCGTGACGAAGTGCATCGCATGGCTGATGCCAACAAGGCCTTCGCTCACTTCCGCTTCTAATTTTCTAAGGGCTCTAACGTGGCACGTAAAACACCCATCGAGCGCTACCGCAATATCGGTATCAGCGCGCACATCGACGCCGGCAAGACGACAACGACCGAGCGCATCCTGTACTACACCGGTGTCAATCACAAGATCGGTGAGGTGCATGATGGCGCCGCCACTATGGACTGGATGGAGCAGGAGCAGGAGCGCGGTATTACCATTACCTCTGCTGCCACCACCTGTTTCTGGAGTGGCATGGACAAGCAGTTTCAGCCCCATCACATCAATATCATCGATACCCCCGGGCACGTTGACTTCACCATTGAAGTCGAGCGCTCGATGCGTGTTCTTGACGCTGCCTGCATGGTCTACTGTGCGGTCGGTGGGGTTCAGCCGCAGTCCGAGACTGTCTGGCGTCAGGCTAACAAATACGGCGTGCCGCGTTTGGCGTTCGTGAACAAGATGGACCGGTCCGGTGCCAATTTCTTCCGTGTAGTGGACCAGCTCAAGCTGCGGCTCAAAGCCAATCCTGTGCCGATCGTTATCCCTATCGGAGCTGAAGAGAAGTTTGAGGGCGTGGTTGACCTGATTAAGATGAAGGCGATCTACTGGGATGAGGCTTCCCAGGGCATGAAGTACGACGCCCGTGACATTCCGGCTGATCTGGCCGACGATGCTGCCAGCTGGCGCGAGCAGATGGTCGAGGCGGCTGCCGAAGCCACTGAAGAGCTAATGAACAAGTACCTGGAAGAGGGGGAGTTGTCGGAGGCCGACATTATCTTCGGTCTGCGTACCCGTACCCTCGCTTGCGAAATCCAGCCGATGCTGTGCGGCACCGCGTTCAAGAACAAGGGCGTACAGAAGATGCTTGACGCCGTTATTGAACTGTTGCCGTCGCCGGTCGATATTCCGCCGGTCAAGGGCATCCTTGAGAATGAGTCAGAAGGCGAGCGTCGTGCTGCCGATGATGAGGCTTTCTCGGCTCTGGCTTTCAAGATCATGACCGACCCGTTCGTTGGCCAGTTGATCTTCTTCCGCGTCTATTCCGGCGTAATTAATTCTGGCGACACTGTTTACAACCCGGTCAAGGGGCGTAAGGAGCGTCTGGGTCGTATTCTGCAAATGCACGCCAACCAGCGTGAAGAAATCAAGGAAGTGCGCGCTGGCGACATCGCTGCTGCCGTTGGTCTCAAGGAGGCGACGACCGGTGACACCCTGTGTGATCCGCAAAAGGTCATTACCCTCGAACGCATGGTTTTTCCGGAGCCGGTGATTCACGTTGCCGTCGAACCGAAGACCAAGGCCGACCAGGAAAAAATGGGGCTCGCTCTCGGGCGTTTGGCTCAGGAAGATCCATCCTTCCGCGTGCGTACTGACGAAGAGTCGGGTCAAACCATCATTTCCGGTATGGGCGAACTGCACCTGGAAATTCTGGTCGATCGCATGCGTCGTGAATTCAACGTCGAAGCAACCGTTGGTGCCCCGCAAGTGGCTTACCGCGAGTGCATCAAAAAGGCGGTCGAGCAGGAAGGCAAGTTCGTCAAGCAGTCTGGCGGTCGCGGTCAGTTCGGTCACGTCTGGCTCAAGATCGAGCCGAACGAAGCCGGCAAGGGCTACGAATTCGTTGATGCCATCAAGGGTGGCGTGGTTCCGCGCGAATTCATCCCCGCGGTCGACAAGGGGCTGCGCGATGCGGTGACCAGCGGCGTTCTGGCTGGCTTCCCGGTGGTTGACGTCAAGTTCACGTTGTTTGACGGTTCCTACCACGATGTGGACTCCAACGAAAATGCGTTCCGCATGGCTGCTTCGATGGCCTTTAAGGAGGGCATGAAGAAGGCCAGCCCAACGCTCCTCGAGCCGATGATGGCGGTTGAAGTCGAAACGCCGGAAGAGTATATGGGTAACGTGATGGGCGACCTATCTTCTCGTCGCGGCATCGTTCAGGGCATGGAAGACCAGGTTGGCGGCATCAAGGTAATCAAGGCCGAAGTCCCCCTGTCGGAAATGTTCGGCTACTCGACCTCTGTGCGCTCCCTGTCGCAAGGTCGGGCTACCTACTCTATGGAATTCAAGCACTACACCGAAGCGCCGAAGAATGTCGCTGAGGCTGTCATTAACAAGAAGTAATTGTTGGAGAACCGATAATGGCTAAAGAGAAATTCGAGCGTACCAAACCGCACGTAAACGTTGGCACGATTGGTCACGTTGACCACGGCAAGACGACGCTGACGGCGGCGATCACGACGGTGCTGTCCGCCAAGTTTGGTGGTTCGGCCAAGAAGTATGACGAAATCGACGCGGCGCCGGAAGAAAAGGCCCGTGGTATAACCATCAATACCGCCCACGTCGAATACGAAACCGCCAATCGTCACTACGCCCACGTTGACTGCCCGGGACACGCTGACTACGTCAAGAACATGATTACCGGTGCTGCCCAGATGGACGGCGCCATTCTCGTCTGTTCCGCCGCTGACGGCCCGATGCCGCAGACCCGTGAGCACATCCTGCTGGCCCGTCAAGTTGGCGTGCCGTACGTTCTGGTGTTCATGAACAAGTGCGACATGGTGGACGACGCCGAGCTGCTCGAGCTCGTCGAAATGGAACTCCGTGAGCTCCTCTCCAAGTACGATTTCCCGGGCGATGATACCCCGATCATTCACGGCTCCGCACTGAAAGCCCTCGAAGGCGACCAGTCCGAAATCGGCGAACCCTCCATCTTCCGTCTGGCTGATGCCCTGGACTCCTACATTCCGACCCCGGAACGTGCGATTGACCAGCCCTTCCTGATGCCGGTTGAAGACGTCTTCTCCATCTCCGGTCGCGGCACCGTTGTTACCGGTCGTATCGAGCGTGGTGTGGTCAAGGTTGGCGAAGAAATCGAAATCGTCGGTATCCGCCCGACCGTCAAGACCACCTGTACCGGTGTTGAAATGTTCCGCAAGCTGCTCGACCAAGGTCAGGCTGGCGACAACGTTGGCGCCCTGCTCCGTGGTACCAAGCGTGAAGACGTCGAGCGTGGCCAAGTGCTGTGCAAGCCGGGCTCTGTCAAGCCGCACACCCACTTCACCTCTGAGGTGTACATCCTGTCCAAGGATGAAGGTGGTCGTCACACCCCGTTCTTCAATGGTTACCGTCCCCAGTTCTATTTCCGCACGACCGACGTGACCGGCTCCATCGATCTGCCGGAAGGCGTTGAGATGGTGATGCCTGGCGACAACATCGCCATGACCATCAAGCTGATCGCTCCGATCGCCATGGAAGAAGGTCTGCGCTTCGCCATTCGTGAAGGCGGTCGTACCGTCGGCGCCGGCGTCGTCGCCAAGATCATCGAGTAATTCGTTCTTTTAAAAATCCCGGGTGAGGCTCGCTTCACCCCATCGCTCTTTGGAAGTCAAAAATGCAAAACCAGAAAATTCGTATCCGTCTCAAGGCCTTCGACTATCGTCTGATCGATCAATCCGCTCAGGAAATCGTCGAAACCGCCAAGCGTACCGGTGCAGTTGTTCGTGGTCCCGTGCCGTTGCCGACCCGCAAACAGCGTTTCGACATCCTGCGTTCACCCCACGTGAACAAGGCTTCCCGCGATCAGTTGGAAATTCGTACCCATCTGCGTTTGATGGATATTGTTGATCCGACTGACAAGACCGTTGATGCACTGATGAAGCTGGACCTCCCGGCTGGCGTCGACGTCGAAATCAAGTTGCAGTAATAGGGTAATTGCGGATATAATCCGCGCCTTTCGGGGGTGGCCGGCGACGGCTGCCCATTTGTTGTTTTACATCGACCGGCCAATCGCAGCCGGCGATGAGGAGAATAACCATGAGTCTAGGCCTTGTTGGTCGCAAGGTTGGCATGACTCGCATTTTTGCCGAGGATGGTGCGTCCATTCCGGTAACTGTGCTTGACGTGTCTAACAACCGAGTGACCCAAGTAAAAACGCCGGAGATCGATGGCTACTCAGCCATTCAGGTCGCATTCGGCAAGCGCCGTGCCTCTCGTGTTTCGAAGCCCCTTGCTGGCCATCTGGCCAAAGCGGGTGTCGAAGCCGGGCATGTGCTCAAGGAATTCCTGATTGGTGCTGATCAGCTCGCCACTTTTAAGGCGGGCGACCAGGTTGCCGTCACCATTTTTGCCGAAGGGCAAAAGGTTGATGTGACCGGTAGCTCCATTGGTAAGGGTTTCCAAGGTGGTATCAAGCGCCACAATTTCAGTTCAAACCGTGCAACCCATGGTAACTCGCTGTCGCATAACGCGCCGGGTTCCATTGGTATGGCGCAGGATCCGGGTCGTGTTTTTCCGGGTAAGCGCATGGCCGGCCACATGGGCGATGTGCAATCGACCATGCAGGGACTGACGATTGTTCGCGTTGATGCCGACCGCCAGCTGTTGTTGGTCAAGGGCGCCGTTCCTGGTGCCAAGGGTTCTGACGTCGTCGTACGTCCGGCAGTCAAGGGCTAAGGGGGCGACATGGAACTCAAGGTAATTAACGAACAAGGCCAGGAATCTGCCAAGCTGCAGGCTTCCGATGTGCTGTTCGGTCGCGATTTCAATGAGGCGCTGGTTCACCAGATCGTCGTTGCTTATCAGGCCAATGCACGTTCCGGCGACCGTCAGCAAAAGGATCGCTCCGAAGTCCGTCACACCACCACCAAGCCTTGGCGCCAAAAGGGTACGGGTCGTGCCCGTGCCGGTAGCAATGGCAGCCCGCTGTGGCGTGGGGGTGGTCGTATTTTCCCGAATTCTCCGGAAGAGAATTTCAGCCAGAAGGTTAACAAGAAGATGTTTCGCGCCGGCATGGCTGCGATCCTCTCTGAGTTGGCCCGCCAGGACCGTCTTGTCGTCATCGACGATCTGTCCGTCGATGCGCCCAAGACCAAGCTTTTCATGCAGAAGCTCAAGGATCTGGGTCTCGAAGGCAAGCTTCTGGTCATCACCGACGCGCTGAGCGAGAACCTCTATCTCTCGTCGCGCAACCTGCCCAACGTTCTGGTGCTGGAAGCCCAGGAAGCCGATCCGGTTTCCCTTGTCCGCTTCCCTAAGGTCCTTGTGACCAAGAACGCCGTGGCCAAGTTCGAGGAGATGTGGGGATGAATCAAGAGCGTCTGATGCAGGTGCTGCTAGCACCGCAAATCTCCGAGAAGGCCACCTACGTTGCTGACAAGCACAACCAGGTGATCTTCCGCGTCGCTTCCGATGCCACCAAGCCGGAAATCAAGGCTGCCGTTGAACTGTTGTTCAAGGTAGAGGTTGGTGCCGTCCAGGTCGCCAACGTCAAGGGCAAGGTCAAGCGTTTCAAAGGTGCGGTCGGTCGTCGCAAGGGCTGGAAGAAAGCCTATGTGAGCCTCAAGCCGGGCCAGGAACTGAATTTTATTGAAGGGGGGAATGCGTAATGGCACTCGTTAAAGTCAAACCGACTTCCCCTGGGCGTCGCGCTGTTGTCCAGGTGGTTAATCCCAATCTGCACAAGGGCAAGCCGTTCGCTCCGCTGGTCGAAGCCAAGTCTGGCAACGCCGGTCGCAACAACAATGGCCGTATCACCGTTCGCCATCAGGGGGGCGGTCACAAGCAGGCTTATCGCGTCATCGATTTCAAGCGCAACAAGGACGGCATTCCGGCCAAGGTTGAGCGCCTGGAGTACGATCCGAACCGTACGGCCAATATTGCACTGCTGTGCTACGCCGACGGTGAGCGTCGCTACATCATTGCCAACAAGGGCATGGTGGTTGGTCAGCCGATCATGAGTGGCTCCGAAGCACCAATCAAGTCTGGTAATGCACTGCCGATCCGCAATATCCCGGTTGGTACGACCATTTGCTGCGTTGAGATGCTGCCTGGCAAGGGCGCGCAAATTGCCCGTTCGGCTGGCACCTCAGTACAGCTGCTGGCCCGTGAAGGTTCGTATGCCCAGATCCGCCTCCGCTCCGGCGAAGTGCGTCGCGTGCATGTCGAATGTCGCGCCACCATCGGTGAAGTTGGCAACGAAGAGCACAACCTGCGCAAGTTCGGTAAAGCCGGTGCTATGCGTTGGCGTGGTATTCGCCCGACCGTTCGCGGTACGGCCATGAACCCGGTTGATCACCCCCACGGTGGTGGTGAAGGCAAGACCGGCGAAGGTCGCGTGCCAGTCAATCCGTGGGGTCAGCCCACCAAGGGTTACCGCACCCGCAGCAACAAGCGCACGAACAGCATGATCGTTCAGCGCCGTCACAAGCGTTAAGGGGTAGGAAATGGGACGTTCTCTCAAAAAGGGCCCGTTTGTTGATGCGCATCTGATCGACAAAGTCGAAGCGGTCCGCGCCACCAGCGACAAGCGCCCGATCAAGACATGGTCGCGTCGTTCGACGATCCTCCCCGAGTTCATCGGCCTGACGATTGCGGTGCATAACGGCAAGCAGCATATTCCGGTGTTCGTTACCGAAAATATGGTCGGTCACAAGCTCGGCGAGTTCTCGCTGACCCGCACGTTCAAGGGTCACACCGCCGGCAAGAAGGCCAAGAAGTAAGGAGCTGACATGGAAACTCGTGCAAATTTGCGAGGCGTACGCCTCTCTGCGCAAAAGGGCCGCTTGGTTGCGGACCTGGTGCGCGGCAAGCCGGTTGGCCAGGCTCTGAACATCCTGGCTTTTTGCCCCAAAAAGGGCGCCGGAATCGTCAAGAAAGTGCTGGAGTCGGCAATTGCCAACGCCGAGCACAATGATGGTGCTGATATCGACGAACTGACGGTGAAAACCATCTACGTTGAAAAAGGCATGGTGCTCAAGCGCTTTACGGCGCGCGCCAAGGGTCGTGGCAATCGGATCGTCAAGCCGACCTGCCATATCTATCTGACCGTTGGTAACTAAGGAAGAGCCATGGGACAGAAAATACATCCGACTGGCTTCCGCCTGGCAGTCACCAAGAACTGGGGTTCGCGCTGGTATGCCAACAGCAAGGATTTCCCGGGCATGCTCAACGAAGACATCAAGGTTCGTGAGTATCTCAAGCGCAAGCTGGCGCACGCCTCTGTTGGTCGTGTGCTGATCGAGCGTCCCGCCAAGAATGCCCGTGTCACCATCTACTCGGCTCGCCCGGGTGTGGTCATCGGCAAGAAGGGCGAAGACATCGAGCAACTGCGTACAGATCTTCAGCGCATCATGGGTGTTCCCGTGCATGTTTCGATCGAGGAAATCCGCAAGCCGGAAATCGATGCACAACTGATCGCTGATTCAATTGCGCAGCAACTCGAAAAGCGCATCATGTTCCGCCGCGCCATGAAGCGCGCCATGCAGAACGCCATGCGTCTGGGTGCCCAGGGCATCAAGGTAATGAGCGCTGGCCGTCTGAATGGTGCTGAAATCGCTCGTAGCGAATGGTATCGCGAAGGCCGTGTGCCGCTCCATACCTTGCGCGCCGACATCGACTACGCCACCTCGGAAGCTCTGACCACCTATGGCATCATCGGGATCAAGGTCTGGGTTTATAAGGGCGACATGCTGGATCGCAACGAGCAGCCGGAAGTTGTCGAGCCGGTAGCCGATGATCGTCGTCCGCGTCGTGCACCGGGCAAGCCGGAAGGCGACAAGCCGCGTACCCGTACCGTCAAGAAGGCTGATGGCGCTGGCGCTCCGGGCGCAAGAAAGGCAGGTGCTTAACATGCTGCAACCAAATCGCCGCAAGTTCCGCAAGGAACATAAGGGGCGCAACGAAGGCCTGGCCACCCGCGGCACGAAAGTGTCGTTCGGTGAGTGGGGTCTCAAGGCAACCGGTCGTGGCCGCCTGACGGCGCGTCAGATCGAAGCTGCCCGTCGTGCCATGACCCGTCACATCAAGCGTGGCGGCCGCATCTGGATCCGTATCTTCCCGGACAAGCCGATTTCCAAGAAGCCGGCTGAAGTTCGTATGGGTAACGGTAAGGGTAACCCGGAGTATTGGGTCGCCGAGATCCAGCCGGGCAAAGTGCTGTATGAGATGGATGGTGTTAATGAAGCTTTGGCGCGCGAAGCATTTGCTCTCGCTGCCGCCAAGTTGCCGATTGCCACCACCTTCGTGACTCGTCATCTGGGGTAATCATGAAAGCTAGTGAATTGAGAACCAAGAGCGTGGACGAGCTCAACAAGGAATTGCTGGACCTGTTGAGGGCCCAGTTCGGTATGCGTATGCAGCTCGCTACCCAGCAGCTGTCCAATACCAGCCAAATGTCCAAGGTGCGTCGCGA
>Ga0114984_1000340_pt1 | contig 18271 bp, 14 predicted proteins | sample Shrwel1BS1Day1_FD_96987 | JGI IMG/M metagenome (GOLD analysis project Ga0114984, IMG submission 96987) | Subsurface microbial communities from deep shales in Ohio, USA - Utica-3 well 1 S-1-Day1 | ecosystem: Environmental > Aquatic > Deep subsurface > Shale gas/oil reservoir > Produced water/Flow...
CGGCACGATGCTGTTCGGGTGCAATGAAGTATTGGAAATATTTCCCCAGCGATCAATCGCCCTGAATAGCGCACCGCTGGGCTGGTTCAAAAAGTCCAGCCAATCCTGACAGGCCTCCACGGGACAGCACTGCCTCAGAGCTGGCACCTTGTACAGGCGACCTTCGGCCTGACGATCCCCCTTGCTCCTCCGCAAGTACAAGGACATACCGGCAGCGGGGGCCAGCGTGACATCGTCAATGGTTAATCGACAGAGTTCGTCACTGCGAAAGGCTCGCCAGAATCCGAGCAAGACCATGGCCCGGTTGCGTAACCAGACCCCGAGGCGCCTTGAATCCTGCTGACGCGCCTGCGCGATCTTTCCGGCCAGCCACTGATCCAGTTGCTGTAGCTGGGTGATGGCCAGTGGCTTGGCTTGTTTTTGCCGGTACGGATGCTCTTCGCGTATGCCCTTGAGAACCGTGCGTACTAAAGGAGCTTTTGTTGGGTCTGGAAACCCCTGGTCCCGGTGCCAGCGTGCCAGTGCCGCCAGGCGCTGCTTCAGGGTGGCGGCAGAAAGCCTCTCGGCATGATCGGCGAGATAGCGAGCAACGCTGTCGGCGGTTGCGGGCAGAAACCCGCCCCAGGTCACCTCAAAATGCTCGACTGCGGATCGGTAGCTCCGTCGGGTATTGTCGCGGGTAGCAGCCTGAACGTACCGATCAACCGTCATTGGGCGCACCGACGTCGTCCGATTTCGGCAATGCTCTTGTCGCTGCCCTTATCCAACGTTCGGCTGCTTCGCACACGTGTTGATCGAGTGGTTCGGCTTGTTTGTGCATTTTTGATCTCCTGGTGCGGCCTTGGTCCGGGGCGGCAAATCGAGTCATATCGTACCGAGCATCGGTCAGTATAGCCGTCGAAATGAGCATCACAATGGATAACTCTGGATTATCACATGTCTGTAAAGCTGTACTTTCCAACGACCTTTCTGGTGTATATAGTACGTAATTACATAATACGTAAAGCAGTACGACATAAACATGAGGACACGATCATGGCCCGAGGCGGCATCACCCAACCCCTGGTCGAGGACGCCCGTAAACGTCTTCTTGCTCGCAATGTTCACCCCTCCATCGATGCCATACGAGCCGAGCTGGGCAACACCGGCTCAAAGACCACCATCAGCAACCACCTGAGAGCAATTGAGGCGCGTGAAAGCACTCGTCTGGACGACGAAGCGCTTCTGAGCAACCACGTTACCGACTTGGTAGGCCAACTGGCTCGGCAATTACGCCAGGACGCGCAGGAGACCATTGATCTGGCCGAACAGCGCCACCAGGCCGAGGTGGCCAGCCTGCAGGATGCCTTGACGGCACAGATCGCTGAGACCAGGCAAAACCAGGCGCAAAATGCAGTGTTGGCTCAGGCGCGGGATGATTTACAGGCGGAGATCCTTGGGCTGCGTGAGGCGCTCTCGAAACTCGAAGGCGATAACCGCGCACAGGCCCAGCGCATTGAAAGTTTGACTGAGCAGGTTCAGGACAAGCAACGCCAGGTGAATTCACTCGAAGAAAAACACAAGCATGCTCGGCAGGCGCTGGAGCATTATCGCGGTTCCGTGAAAGAGCAGCGCGAGCAGGATCAGCGGCGGCATGAGCAACAGGTCCAGCAAGTCCAGGAAGAGCAACGCCACCTGCAACAAGCCCTGGCCGTGAAACGTGACGAGCAGACCCAGGCCACCCGGGAGATCACCCGACTGTTCACGGAGATGACTGAAGCTCGAAAGCAGTCGGATCGGTTGACCCAGCAACTGGGCGAGCGGGAGCGCGAAAATCGTCGGCTGGCCGACAAAACGGTGCGGCTAGAGCAGCAAGCTGTAGCGTTACGCCAACAAAAGGCTGCCTTTGAAAAGCAGCAGCGCCTGAACGACCAACTGAAAGCGAAGGTGCAGCAGCTTGAAACCGAGCTGAGCGTGAAGAATGAGCTGTTGGATCGCTTGAGCGCTGTCAACGATTCCGACGAGGTGAACAGAGTTTCTTGAAATTCCTCCAGACTATGTCCTGAATCAATGGTGTCCACATCAAAGAGCACGGCCTCGTCATCGACGGCCAGATAATGAACCAGATGAAGGTTTCTTTCGATGATATTTTTCGCGCCTGTGTCGCCCTGAATTCCCGACAGGTCATCAAACAGCCCGGCGCTGAAAATCACCGGGTGCCCCGGCGTACCTTTAAAGGCCGGCCGCCAGATGCAGGGTCCCGGAGTTTCCGAAAAATGCCGGATAAGGTCCGAGACATGGCCTGGCTTGATCAGCGGCATGTCGCCGAGACAAATCATCACGCCCCCGGGAGGCTCACCTTCAGTGGTTTTCCGAAGGCCGGCAATAAGAGAGCCGGCCATGCCGGCGGCAGGCGCGTCGTTCCTGACGAATTCCACCTTGCTGCCCTCCAGCGCCTTGATCACATCGTTGCCCTGATGGCCGATGACGACGATCACTCTCGAGGCCGCTGATGCGATGATGTTCTCCACCGCGTGAAGAATGATGGGACGGCCCTGCCAGAGGCAGAGCAGCTTGCTATTATCGGAGCCCATGCGGCTGGACAAACCGGCAGCGAGCACGATGGCGGTTATCGAATGCCCGGAAGCGCTGCTGGCCTTTGCCTGGAATGTATCGGCATCGCGCATTTGCATCGACCTTTACATCAACCCCGGCTGTGCTGGAATATCGGCTGCGCGCTGGAACGATAGGCTGAGGTCATCTCGGCCAGGATCGAAATCGCGATTTCAGCGGGCGTTTTTGCGTTTATATCCAGCCCTACCGGACCATGGATATTCGAAACCGCCTCCTTAAAACCCATGTCCAGAAGCTGTTCGATTCTCTGGTCGTGGGTCTTCCGGCTGCCAAGGGCTCCCAGGTAAAAACACTCGCTCTTCAACAATGTTGCGAGAATGCGGGACTCCCATTCGTGCTCATGAAATAACAGCACAGCGGCGGTCCAGGGATCCGTTGGCGGACAGTCAAATACACGGGGGTGCTCAAGCCTGCGGATCTCAATGCCCTCCCCTGAACAGGCATCGAGTGTCGATGAGTCGGGCGACATCACCACCACCTCGTAATCGCTGGCCGCCGCGATCCTGGCGAGTGCCGGTGTGTTAGGCCCCTTCCCGGCAATCAGGAGCCGACGGGGCGGCAGGTACCAGCGGCGAAAGGCGTTCCCGGCCAATGGCTGGTTCGGGCTTGTCACCCAGTGGTGGCGCCTGCCATCCAGCTCCGTGTCCAGTGCCAGGGGCACCCGGGCTGCGAGCGACTCCGCCACGCCAAGAGCCATGGAGTCGGTGATGCCCACATCGATATGGAGCTCTATCGCCGCGCCGCAGGGCAGCCGGATATCCATATAGGGTGACCCGGCCCCGAGCAGGAGAGTGCGATTGGCCCCCTCCTTCATGGCGGCGATCGCCTCCGAAACAATCACCGACTCCGCGCAGCCCCCGGTCAGGTACCCCGCATAACGGCCATCCTCTGCCACCGCCATCTGACTGCCCAGCGGCCTCGGCGCAGAGCCCCTGTTATTGATCAGCGTTACCAGCGCAGTGGATTGGTTTTCCTGACGCAGCCTGAGCAGATCACCCACAATATTTTCAGAGCATTTCATCATGTGCGTTCAATCTGTTTGGACATCGGGAGCAGTTGCCGTTCATCGAACGGCTGATCGTAGCCTGCTGAACAAAAAATGTGTGGAATCAAATGAACCTGCGGCCTCAGACTAAAAGCCGTTACGCCGAAGTGGCAACCGGGGTCCGAGAGGTCTAGGCTGTAGGGTCATCGAACGCCCCGGCCCCGCGATGAGCGCAGTAACAGGCTGGCGCGGCACAAACAGGCAAGTAAGGGAGGCATGGCCATGGCCGTCAAATTTCAGCTCAACGGCAAACAGGTATCCGCTGACGTTGAGCCGGACACTCCCCTTCTCTGGGTAATCCGGGACACTTTCGGTCTCACCGGCACCAAGTTCGGCTGCGGAATCGCCCAGTGCGGTGCCTGTACGGTTCACTTGAACGGCTTGACCAGGCGCTCATGCGTGACTCCGATCTCCCAGGTGGACGGCGGCATGGTCACCACCATTGAGGGGCTGAACGGCAAGGAAGCCAGGGCCATCCAGGACGCATGGGTGGGCATCGACGTGCCCCAGTGCGGCTTCTGCCAGTCCGGCCAGGTGATGTCCGCGACCGCCCTGTTGAAAGAAATCCCCAACCCCAGCGACGACAACATCGATCAGGCCATGGCAGGCAATATCTGCCGCTGCGCGACCTATGTCCGGATCCGCAAAGCCATCCACAACGCAGCCGATGCGCTGGAGGGCTAAGCCATGACTGATCGAATTTTCAGAGCCAATATTGCCCTGACGACCACAGACAGCCGTCTTTCCGACAACAACCCTACTGACAGGGCCAGCGCCAGTCCGGGCCTCTCCCGACGCGGCTTTCTTCAAGGCACCGCGGCTGCGGCTGCCAGCCTTGTCATCGGCGTGCATTTGCCGGGAAAAGCGCGGGCCCAGGCCGCCGCATCGGCCGAAGGCGGACCGGCGGCTTTCGCGCCCAACGCATTTGTCCGGGTCGCGCCTGACAATACCGTGACGGTCATGATCAAGCACATCGAGTTCGGCCAGGGTCCGGCCACCGGTCTTTCCACTCTGGTGGCCGAAGAGCTGGACGCCGACTGGGGGCAGATGCGGGCAGAGCTTGCTCCGGCGGATACCGAGAAATACGTCAATAGTCTGTTTGGTATCCAGGGCACCGGCGGCTCCACCGCCATGGCCAATTCCTACGAACAGATGCGCAAAGCCGGTGCTGCGGCTCGCGCCATGCTGGTTCAGGCCGCAGCCAATCGCTGGAATGTGAATGCCGATGAAATTACGGTCAGCAAGGGTACCGTCAGCCACGGTGCCAGCGGAAAGAGTGCCAGCTTCGGCGAGCTGGCCAGCGAGGCCGCCAGGCTGGAAGTTCCGGCCGACCCCGCGCTGAAAAGCCCGGACCAGTTCAACCTGATCGGCACCAGGGTCCGCAAGCTCGACACCCTGGACAAAACCAACGGCACGCAGATTTTTACCCAGGATCTGTACCCGGAGAACCTGGTCATCGCCACCATTCTGCACCCGCCGCAGTTCGGCGCCACCGTCGCCTCGGTAGACGACAGTAAGGCACGCAGGATCAAAGGTGTCATTGATATCAAAACCGTGCCGGCCGGTGTGGCCGTCTACGCCGACAATACCCACGCCGCCCTGAAAGGCCGCAAGGCCCTGGAAGTGACCTGGGACGCCAGCAAGGCCGAAACCCGCTCCACCCGGCAGATGGAACAGGATTACAGCAAGGCCGCACAAAAACCCGGTCTCAACGCCAGGAACGACGGCGATGTGGAGAAAGCCCTGGCGGAAGCGGATACGGTACTCGAGGCTGAATATTTCTTTCCGTTTCTCGCCCATGCCCCCATGGAAACCCTGGACGCCGTCATGCAGTTCAAGGATGGCAAAGTGACGGCCTGGCTCGGTTCCCAGATCCAGACTCTGGACGTTGGTGCCCTGTCGAACGTGTTCGGTGTGGACAAGAGCAACATCACGCTCTATACCCAATACGCCGGCGGCAGCTTCGGTCGGCGGGCACAGCCCGGCGGCGAGTTTGCCGCCGAGGCGGCCGAGGTCACCAAAGCGTTCGGCTCGGACCGGCCGGTCAAGTTCATGTGGACCCGGGAGAATGATATCCAGGGCGGTCGATACCGCCCGCTCGCGGTCCATAAAATGCGCGGCGGTCTGGACAAGGACGGCAATATCACCGGCTGGGATCAGCAAATCGCCGTACAGTCCTTCATGAAAGGGACGGCCTTCGAGAGCGGCATGTTCGAAGACGGCATCGATGCCAGCGCGGTCGAAGGCTCGCAGGCCATGCCCTATGGCATCGCCAACCTGCGCGTCGGCCAGCACCTCATGGAAAACGGCGTCAGTACGCTCTGGTGGCGCTCGGTGGAACACACCCACAACGCCTACGCCAACGAAACCTTTCTCGATGAGCTCCTGGAAAAAGCCGGCAAGGACCCTGTCGAGGGGCGCCTTGCCCTGCTTGGCGACAAGTATCCGCGTCACCGCGGCGTCCTGGAAAAAGTCGCGAAAATGGCGGATGCAGCGGGGCCGGTGCCTTCCGGGCGCCAGCGTGGCGTTGCCCTGCACAAGAGCTTCGGCTCCTTTGTCGCCCAGATCGCCGAAGTCTCCGATAACGGTAACGGCGAACCCAGGGTTCACAAGGTGTGGTGTGCCGTGGACTGTGGCGTTGCGGTCAACCCGGATGTGGTCGCCGCGCAGATGGAAGGCGGCATTGGCTTCGGTATAGGAGCGGTGCTCTACGACGCCATCACCCTGAGCGAAGGCGGCTACGTGGAGCAGTCCAACTTCGACCGCTACCGGTCCTTGCGCATCAACGAAATGCCGGACGTCGAAGTGGCGGTCATCCAGTCCACGGAAGCCCCCACCGGCGTTGGCGAGCCGGGCACACCGCCCTCCGGGCCGGCAATCGCAAACGCCTGGCGACGCCTGACCGGCAAGAGCGTCTATCGCCTGCCTCTTGTCAACTGATCATAGACAGGCACTGGCCTGACCCGATCCCCAAAGGCCCGGTGGTTTCGACCCCGGGCCTTTGTCGTTTCTGACTCTCTCTAAACCTCCACCTCCTCGAACAACTCCGGCACCTCGGCATCCCACCCGAACTTCTCGGTAATGCGCTTGCGCATCACATCACTGGCCACCATCTCCCCGTGGGTCACATAAACCTTTTCCGGCTTCAGTGATCCCTGCTCCAGCCATTCCAGGATCTCGTTGTAATCCCCATGGGCAGACATCGAATCCAGGTTGAAAATGTCGGCCTTCACCGGCCAGTACTCCCCGTGAATCTTCACTGATTCTGCGCCATTCACCAAAGAATCCCCGCGCGTACCGGGAGCCTGGAATCCTGCAAAAACGACGCTGTTCCTGGGGTTGGGCAGAAGGGTTTTGAGATGGTGCAGTACCCGGCCACCACTGGCCATGCCACTGGCAGAAATAATAATGCACGGATACCGCGCGGAATCCAGCTCAATGGATTGCTCCACCGTCCGCACAAACTCGGTCTTGTCATCAATCAGCTCACACTGGCTGTTACTGAGTTTGTGTTCCTTATGGTGCCTGCAGAAGATCTCCGTGGCCTTGATCGCCATCGGGCTATTGAGGTACACCGGCAGGCTTGGAATCCGCTTCTCGTTCATCAGCTTGTGCACCACGTAAAGCAGCATCTGCGCACGCCCGACGGCAAACGATGGAACCAATACAATGCCACCGCGGCCTGCCGTGCGTGTAATGATTTCCTCGAGTTCCGTCTCCGGATCCACTTCGCCGTGGGCACGATCCCCATAGGTGGATTCGCACACCAGCACGTCGGCCTTATCAATCGGTTCCGGCGGGCGCATGATCAGATCCTTCTGCCGGCCCACGTCACCACTGAACACGACGGTACGGTCATGGCTCTTGTGATGCACATGCACACAGGAGGAGCCCAGGATGTGCCCGGCCGGAGTAAAGGTCACCTCAAAGCCTGGTACCGGCTCGAAGGGCTCGTGGTAGTGCAGGGATTCAAAGTGCTTCAACGCCTCCCAGGCATCCTTCTCGGTAAACAGCGGCTCCGGGTGTGCGTGTTTGGAGAATTTCTTGCGGTAGGCGTATTTGGCGTCCTCTTCCTGCAGGTAGCCCGCATCCGGCAGCAGCACCTTGCACAGTTCATGGGTCGCCCTGGTGCAGTAGATCTTGCCCTTGAAGCCGTTCTTCACCAGCGCCGGGAGATAACCGGAGTGGTCGATGTGGCCGTGGGTCAGAACCACAGCCTCAATCGTGGACGGATCCACCGGAAACTTCGCCCAGTTCCGCCGGCGCAGGGTTTTCACGCCCTGGTACATCCCGCAATCCACCAGCATGCGGTGTTTCTGGTCCGAGAGCAGGTAGCGAGAGCCGGTGACGGTGCCTGTGCCGCCGAGGAAGCGAAGTTTCATGTTGGCATCCTTGTTTCTGGTGAAATAGGTTTCTGGTGAATCTGGTGAAACAGGGAGGGGGCTTGCTTCTGGCCCCCGCCCGATCGGTGATACTATGGCCCAAAAAGGGGGGCAGATGAAGGTTTTCATTACACCCCGAGTTCACATTCAGTCCCAGGGACGCGCCCATGCACTACAGCTCCATCCTCCCGGATGTCCTCAAAATCGCCGACGAAGCCGGCGAGAAAGTCCTCCACATCTACGAATCCGACTTCAAGGTCCGTTACAAAGAAGACAACTCGCCGATCACCGTTGCTGATGAAGCCGCCCACGAGATCATCTGCAACGGCCTGCGCAACATCAGCCAGGACATCCCGATCCTGTCGGAAGAGGGCAAGAGCATTCCCTGGGAAGAGCGCAAGCACTGGCGCCGTTTCTGGCTCATCGATCCCATCGACGGCACCCGGGAGTTTACCCAGCGTAACGGCGAGTTCACCGTCAACATCGCCATGATCGAAGATGGCCAGCCGGTGATGGGCGTGGTCACCGCCCCGGCACTCAGAACTGCATACTGGGGCATCGTGGGCGAGGGTGCCCACATGCGGGATCGCACCGGCAGGATCCACCGCATTCGAGTGGCCGAGCCCAAAGCAACCAGGCGCGTGGTGGCCAGCAAAAACCACCTGAACGACGAAACCCGCGCCTTCATCGAAAAGCTCGGCGACCACGAACTGGTCCAGGCCGGCAGCTCGCTCAAGTTCTGCCGAATTGCTGAAGGCCATGCCGATATCTACCCGCGCATGGGGCCGACGAGTGAGTGGGATACCGCGGCGGCGCATGCGATTCTGGTGGCAGCCGGGGGGCAGGTGAAAACACTGGAGGGTGAGCCCTTGCGGTATGGAAAAGAGGATATTCTGAACCCCTGGTTTGTGGCTGCGGGAAACTGGTATTTTTGATGCGACTAACTCAGGGGTCTGATGAGCTCGTTCATCTGACCCCGGGTTACATTCCGGAATGGGGTCCGGTGACTACGTTCATCAGAGCCCTGAATCACACCCGAACAAACGGATTTGCCATGACCTGGTACGCCATCCAACACAAACCCGCCCAGGGCGACCGGGCCCTGCAACACCTCCAGAACCAGGACGTCCCCTGTTTCTTCCCCAAGATCGAGGTGGAAAAAATCAGGGCCGGTAAACGCACGAAAAGGCTTGAACCCCTGTTTCCCGGTTACCTCTTCATCAACCTTGAGCAAACCAACCCCGTCTGGGCCAGGCTCCGCTCCACCCGGGGCGTTATCCGTGTGGTCAGCTTTGCCAACAAACCGGCGCCGATCGGGGATGAGGTCATCCGGCACATCAAGGACAGCCTGGACAAGGTGGCCGAGACCGGAGGGATCAAAGAAGGCGAGCCCGTGCAGCTGGATGACGGGCCGTTCAAGGGCATCAACGCCATATTCCAGGCCTATGACGGTGAGGAGAGGGCGATTGTGCTGATCAGCTTCATGCAGAAGCAGCAAAGGGTGAAGGTCCCGGTTTCGGCCATTCGGCGGTAGGGAGGTGGACGGAACACAGGGCCAGATGAACGCTTTCACCTGACCCCGTGTTCCGGATCAGAACATCATGTCGGGGAATTGCTGATGATCACCTTCAGTGCCTTTTCCTCGCCGGCATTGGCGAACACGTCGTAGGCTTTCATGAAATCCTCGAAGCCGAAACGGTGGGTGATCAGCTGGTCGGGGCTGACCGTGCCGGACTGGACCGTCTTCAGCAGCATGGGCGTGGTATTGGTGTTGACCAGCCCGGTGGTGATGGTGACGTTCCTGCTCCAGAGATCCTGTATCTCCAGGTCGACCTTGGTTCCATGCACGCCGACATTGGCGATATGCCCGCCGGGGCGCACGATCTTCTGGCAGATGTCGAAGGTCGGAGGTACCCCCACCGCCTCAATGGCGACGTCCACGCCGTCCTCGGTCATGTCGAGGACGGCCTGCACAGGGTCCCCCTGACCGCTGTTGAGGGTGTCGGTGGCACCGAACGTTTTGGCCATGCTCAGGCGATTGTCGTCCAGATCGATCATGATGATGCGTGCCGGCGAATAGAACCGGGCCGTCAGCAGGGCGGCCATGCCAACCGGCCCGGCCCCGACGATTGCGACCACGTCGCCGGGCTTCACCTGGCCATACAGCACGCCGATTTCAAAGCCGGTGGGAAGAATGTCGCTGAGCATCACCAGCGCTTCCTCGTCCGCACCCTCGGGGATGGGATACATACTGTTGTCCGCATGGGGGATGCGGACGTACTCGGCCTGGGTGCCGTCGATGAGGTGGCCCAGAATCCAGCCGCCGTCCGCGCAATGGGAATACATCTGCTGCTTGCAGTAACCGCACTTGCCGCAGGAGGTGATGCAGGAAAGCAGCACCCGGTCCCCCGGTTTGAAGTTGCTGACGGCATCACCCACCGACTCCACGACACCCACGCCCTCGTGGCCGAGAATGCGTCCGGGTGTCACCTCCGGAACATCACCCTTGAGAATGTGAAGGTCAGTGCCGCAAATGGTGGTTCTGGTGACCCGGATAATGGCGTCCGTGGGATTCCGGATGGTCGGAACCGGAGCCGAGGTCCATTCCTTTTTGCCGGGGCCATGATAGACCAGGGCCTGCATATTGCTGGGTAGAGACATGGGGACTTCCTCCTTGAGTGGCTGTGGCCTCATCAGCGTAGTTCCCGGTGGCTGCTTTGGCAATTTCCGGTGGCAACCCCGGCCCTGACTGCCTGAATCTCAATAAACCGGCTCAACTGTCACTTGCCTGTAATCTCACATAACGTAGAATAAGTCACAAATTTGCAATGCATACAAAAAACAACCAGAAACACCTGACAGGGAAAAGTCGGGGCATTTTCGCTCCCGCCCTCGCTTTCCCCCTGCAAAACTGGCCAATATCATGACCTCAAAACACTGGACCCTGGTCGGTGGGGCGGTAGCGTGCCTGATTACTTCGGCCTTCACCGCAACCACCCAGGCCTCTCCCTGGATCGAACCCGGCGACGCCCGCGCCCGCTTTGCCCTGCAAAAGCTGGCGGACCGTGGCCATTTCGACCGTACCGTTTCCACCTGGCCGGTGATGTGGACGACGGTCGCGAAGGACATCAACGCCAGCGTCACTACCGATCCCACAGCCACGGCCGGGGCCATGGCCTATCTGCGGTCGGAACAAAACGCCCGGTTCAGTGATGGTACCCGGGCGGAACTCACCCTGGCCGGCAGCTCCGAACAACCCCTTGTGCAGGGCTTCAATGGCACCCCGAAAGACGAAGGCCTGGCCCGGCTCGATTACCAGTGGCAGGGCCAGTACTGGGCGCTTGGCCTCTCACCCTCTGTCGTCGCCAACCCCACCGATGATGAAGAATACCGATACGATGGCAGCTACCTGGCCGCCACATTCGCCAACTGGGTCTTCGGCGCCGGTGCGATTGACCGCTGGTGGGGCCCGGGGTGGCAATCCAGCCTGATCCTCTCCGATAACGCCCGCCCGATTCCCGCTGTATGGCTGAACCGCAAGCGCGACCTGCCACCGGGCTCGAAATGGCTCAGCTGGATCGGCCCCTGGAACCTCACCCTGTTCACCGGCCAGTTCCAGGACGAGCGGACCATCGACGATCCCTACCTGATCGGCATGCGCTTTACCTTCCGCCCGGTACAGGGCCTGGATATCGGGCTATCCCGCGCCATCATGTTCGGCGGGGAAGGGCGGCCGGAGAGCAGCTCCGCCCTGTGGGACGCATTGATCGGTCGCGACAACAGCCAGGAAGGCGGCGAGAACGATCCCGGCAACCAATTGGCCAGCATCGATGTCCGCTACGGCTTCGCACTCGGCAACCAGTCCATGGGCCTCTATGCCCAGATGATGGGTGAAGACGAAGCCGGGGCCTTCCCCACCAGTAAATCCTGGCTGATCGGAACCGACTGGACCTCGGGCCTGTTCAACACCGACCAGCAATGGTTCCTCGAGTACACCAATACCACCGCAGGTGATTTGCTGGATGACCCCGAGCCCAACCTCACCTACGAGCACTTCAACTACAACACCGGTTACCGCCACTACGGCCGCAACCTGGCCAGCAGCTTCGAAGGCGATGCCGAGGCCATGACACTCGGGGCCTTCCAGTTCTTCGATAATGGCACCAACCTCTCCGTTTCGGTAAGCTACGCTGAGCTGAACTCGGACGGACAGGTGCGCGCGGTCATGCCCGACCCCGATGTCACCTACTTCATCCCGGCGAGCGATGAGAAAGTCGGCATCCTGCAGCTCGGCTATGGCACCCCGTTACCGTTCGGTCGGCTGGAACTCAATGTGCGTGGTACCGACAAGAAAATCGAACTGGTCGGCGGTGAGCTTGATCAGTGGTCCGCAAGCGCCAGCTGGCGTTACAGATTCTAGTTGTATGAAACAAGGAACCCATTCCCGGATGAAAGCCCTGTTGACACTGGTAACCGTACTGGGCCTGGCCGGCTGCGCGTTCGCCCCCGGCTCCCACATCGACACCGGTGGCTGGAACCCCAGCTATGAAAGTCCGCCGGAAGAGGACTTCAGCCACCTGGTCAAAGTCCGGCGCATCGGCCCGGATACCCTCCGCAACGCCATCGTCGCCGATGTGCCGCCCCCGGCCAGGGAGCTGATTCGCGAAGACAGCGACTACGAATACCGCATCGGCATCGGCGACATACTGCAGGTCACCGTCTGGGATCATCCGGAACTGACCATCCCCGCCGGCTCCCAGCGAAGCTCGTCCGAATCCGGCAACGTGGTGAATGAGAACGGCACCATCTATTACCCCTACATCGGCTACGTGCACGTGGCCGGCCTCACGCCTATTGAGGTGCGGGAGAAAATTGCCAACCGCCTGGCCCGTTACATCGAATCTCCCCAGGTGGACGTGTCCGTAGCCGACTTCCGCAGCCAGCGGATCTATGTCAGCGGGGCCGTGAGCCAGCCCGGTGTGTACCCGCTCACCAACGTGCCCACCCGACTGGTGGATGCCATCAGCCAGGCCGGCGGTCTCGATACAGGCGCAGACTGGCGCAACGTTACCCTGACCCGCAATGGCCGGGATTACCGCCTCTCCCTGAAAGCCGTCTACGAGAACGGCAACAAACTCCACAATGTCCTGCTGCAACAGGGCGATGTGATCAATGTTCCGCTCGGTGACGACCAGAAAGTCTTCGTGCTCGGTGAAGTGGGCTCAACCCAGACCCTACCCATGGGGCGCAACGGGCTCACCCTGGCCGAAGCCATCTCTGACGCGGGCGGGCTGAATGAGCGCCAGTCCGATGCCACCGGCGTATTTGTAGTAAGGCGGGCCGAGAGTGCCTCGCCGGACAGCGACTACCTCATCGACATGTACCAGCTAAACCTGAAGGACGCGACCGCGTTGGTGCTGGCAGACGGCTTCCCCCTGCAAAACCGGGACATGGTCTACGTTACCGCAGCCCCGCTGGCGCGCTGGAACCGCGTTGTCTCCCTGCTGGTGCCCTCGTTCACCGCGCTGTTCCTGGGAGACCGGGCAGCCAACCTGGGCGATTAATCCGACACGATGTTTAACCATATACTCATTCTCTGCACCGGCAACATCTGCCGTAGCCCGGTCGCCGAAGCCATGCTCAAGGCCGGCCTGCCGGACAAAAGCGTGGCATCCGCCGGCCTCGGTGCCCTGGCGGACCGCCCGGCCGACCCCACTGCGGCAGAACTGGCATCCCAGGCCGGCCTGGACCTGAGCCAACACAAGGCCCGCCAGGCCACCATCGCCATGTTTCGTCAGGCAGATCTGATTCTGGTCATGACCGAAGGCCAGAAAGCGCGGGTTACCGAACTGGATCCATCCTCCACCGGCAAAACCCTGCTCATGGGCCACTGGCTGGAAGGCCGGCCGGATATCCCGGACCCCTACAAGAAAAGCCGTGAAGCCTTTGTGCACGTACACCAACGCCTGGAAGAAGCCGTCAATGCCTGGCTTCCCCGCCTGAAATAACACCAAGAGCCACGAATGACCGAAATCCCTGCCAACCATGCACCACGCCAACCCCGGGACAACGACGAAATCGACATCGGTTTTCTGCTGGGTAGCCTGTGGGACCACAAAATTTTCATCGTTGTACTGGCGGTGGTCTTTGCCGCCATTGGCCTGGTCTACGCGATGCTGTCCACCCCCATCTACAAGGCCGATGCCCTGGTCCAGGTGGAACAGAAATCCGGCACCATTGCCGGTGCCGATATGCAGCAGATGTTGGGTCAGCAGGAACCGAGCACCAGTACCGAAGTGGAGATCCTCCGTTCCCGGATGATTCTGGGGCAGGTGGTCGACCAGACGGATCTGGATGTACAGGTCATCCCCCACACGTTGCCGGTGATCGGCAAGTGGCTCCGTCGCAAGGGCGTCGAACGCCCGGACTTCATGGCCGGGGAGGCGTCGGTCTGGGCCGGTGAAACCCTGCGCATTGGCGAACTGGTCACCAATCACGACAGCGAGACTCTGCAGCTGACCCTGCGCTCGGAAGGCCAGGGCCGCTACAGCCTGTACGATGCCGAAGGCAACTTGCTGGGCAAAGGCGTTCAGGGTGAAAAGCTCACCATCGATCAACCCTGGGTGGAGCTTCTGGTCACCGAGCTTTCCGCTCCCGCCGGAGCCACCTTCACCGTCATCAAGAAAAGCCGGTTGGCGGCCATCAGAGGCCTGGGAGCACGCCTGGAAATCGAAGCCCTGGGCAAGGAAACCGGCATTCTGCGGCTCAACCTCACGGGCCCGGACCGGCAGGAAATCGTCCGGAGCCTGAATGCCACCACCGATGTTTTCCTGACCCAGAACATTGCCCGCCAGGCTGCCGAGGCCGAGAAAAGCCTGGCCTTCCTGGAAGAGCAGGTGCCCAGGGTGCGTGAGCAGCTTACCGAAGCGGAAAACCGCCTCAATGAATTCCGCCTCAAAAACGACAGCATCGACCTGAGTTTCGAGACCCAGAACGCCCTGAACAGCCTGGTCAGCATCGAAGCCAGCCTGAATGAACTGGAACTGCAGGAATCGGAACTGGCCCGCCGGTTCACACCCAACCACCCGGTCTACCGTGCCCTGCTCGAGAAAAAGCAACAACTGCTCCGGGAAAAAGCCCGTCTTGAAGAGCGCACCGGCAATCTCCCGAAAACCCAGCAGCAGATTCTCCGGTTGAGCCGGGATGTGGAAGTCACCCAGCAAATCTACGTGCAACTGCTCAACCGCATGCAGGAGCTGCGCCTGGCCAAGGCCGGCACCGTGGGTAACGTCCGGATACTGGACAAGGCCGTGGTACAGGGTCAGGTGGCGCCCCGCCGCAATCTGATCGTGGCGGTAGCCGGCATGAGCGGCCTGTTGCTTGCGATGGTGATCGTCCTCCTCCGGGCCGCCTTCAGCCGGGGCATCGTCTCCCCGGAGCAGCTTGAAGAACTGGATCTGCCGGTGTACGCCACCGTACCCCTCTCCGAAGAGGAAAAACGCCGCACTGACAAGCGCCGCCGGATCAGACAGGACCGTCGCCGGAAAGACGGCTCTACCAAAGGCCTGCTGGCGGTACGCAACCCGGCCGACCTCTCGGTGGAGGCCATCCGCGGCCTGCGCACCTCCCTGCATTTCGCCATGATGGAAGGTAGCGATAACCGTCTCGTTATAACTGGCCCCAGCCCCAGCATCGGCAAAAGCTTGATTGCTACCAACCTCGCCGCCGTATGCGCCCAGGCTGGCCAGAGAGTGGTGGTGGTCGACGGCGACATGCGCAAAGGCCACGTCCACGAAACCTTCAAACAAGGCTCCCATGGCGGCCTCTCAGAGGTACTCTCCGGCAAACTGGAATTCCAGCAGGCCATCCGCAGCTCCGAACTGGAAGGCCTGAATTGGGTCAGCCGGGGCATCGCCCCACCCAATCCCTCTGAACTGCTCATGCAGCCCGGATTCACCGAATTCCTCGACTACCTGAGCAAAACCTTCGACCTGGTAATCATAGACACACCGCCTATCCTGGCCGTCACCGATTCCACCGTCATCGGCAAACAGTGCGGGACTACGCTCATGGTGGTCCGATTCGGGGTAAACACCCCGAAAGAAATCCAGATAGCCGAAAACCGCCTGGCCACCGGTGGCGTCACCTTAAAGGGCGCCATCCTCAACGCCATGGAAAAGAAAGCCGCCACCAGCTACGGCTATTACGGCTACTACAACTACGCCTACAAGTCCGATTAAAGGGGAGGGTGGTTGACATCCGGGCTGGTGCCAACAAGTACAAAACGGCAGCTGCAAACGGGGTAAGCGTTTAAAGGCTTTTTGCCACGAAATCCACGAAAAAGAAAAGATCTTATGTGACTTTAGTTCTTTGGGCGCTGTTGCTTTCAGGGGGTAGGCGTTTAAAGCGCTTTTTGGCCACGAAATCCACGAAATCCACTAAAAATAAAAAATACTAAAAGCAGTAAAAGCCATAAAAGAACCAAAGAACATAAAACACATAATATTTATTATTTATTATTTATTATTTATTATTTATTATTTGTTGTTTATTGTTTTTTCTTTTTTCGTGGTTTTCGTGGATTTCGTGGCCAAAAAATCTTTAATCTTTAAGAACATAGGCAAAGACTCCATGAAACTCCTGATCACCGGCGGCGCTGGCTTCATAGGCTCCGCAGTCATCCGCCACATCATCACCAACACCATCGATGAAGTGGTCAACCTCGACAAACTAACCTACGCCGGCAACCTGGAAAGCCTCGCGGAGGTCAGTCATAGCGAACGCTACACCTTCGAGCAGGCAGACATCTGCAACCGCCCGGAAGTAGACCGCATACTGGCCCAACACCAACCAGACGCCATCATGCACCTGGCCGCCGAAAGCCACGTGGACCGCTCCATCGACGGCCCCGCAGACTTCATCGAAACCAACATCGTCGGCACCTACACCCTGCTGGAAGCTGCACGACAATACTGGCAAACCCTGGAAGCTGAAAAGAAAGCCAACTTCCGCTTCCACCACATCAGCACGGACGAAGTCTACGGCGACCTGCCGCACCCGAACGAAACGGCCAACGCGGAACAGCACCTGTTCACCGAACAGACTGCCTACGCCCCCAGCAGTCCCTACAGCGCCAGCAAGGCCAGCTCAGACCATCTGGTACGTGCCTGGCAGCGCACCTACGGACTGCCGGTACTGGTTACTAATTGCAGCAACAACTACGGTCCCTACCACTTCCCGGAAAAGCTCATCCCGCTGATGATCCTCAACGCCCTGGAAGGCAAGCCCCTCCCGGTTTACGGCAAGGGCGACCAGATCCGCGACTGGCTGTTTGTGGAAGATCACGCACGAGCCCTGTACAAGGTCGTGACCGAAGGCGAGGTCGGCGAGACCTACAACATCGGCGGCCACAACGAAAAACAGAACATCGAAGTGGTACACACCATCTGCGACATCCTCCAGGACCTCCGCCCGCAGGAACGCAGCTATCGGGACCTGATCACAAACGTAAAAGACCGCCCCGGCCACGACATGCGCTATGCCATAGACGCCACCAAAATCCAGAAAGAACTCGGCTGGGCACCCCGGGAAACCTTCGAAACCGGCATCCGCAAAACCGTCCAGTGGTACCTGGACAACCTCGACTGGTGCCAACGGGTGCAGGATGGCAGTTACAAACGCCAACGGCTGGGGGTAGGTGTTTAAAGCGCTTTTGGGCCACGAAAACCACGAAAACCACGAAAAAAAGAAAAGATCTTATATTTTTAGTTCTTTTGGTGCTTTTATTACTTTTAGGGGGTAGGCGCTTAAAATGCTTTTTGCCACGAAATCCACGAAAACCACGAAAAAAGAAAAGATCTTATGTTTTTTAGTTCTTTTGGATCCTTTGTTGCTTTTAGTATTTTTATTTTTAGTGGATTTCGTGGATTTCGTGGCCAAAAAAAGTCCATACCCTCAAAGAGGTGTCAAGTGAAAGGGAAAGTCAAACACTATAGAGTCAGAGTGGCGACCAGGCACCAAACTGGCTATAATCCCTACAGAGAAAACGAAATCAGGAGCGCTCCATGAAATTGCTCGAACTGTTTGGCCTGTCGCCCAGTGAGCAGGATCAAAAGCTGAAGCAGCTTGTAGATAACTCGTATGACTCGGTGCGGGTTGTTGGCCGGGGTACGGTCAAGATTGACCCGGAAGAAGTTGGCAACACCAGGGAATTCCAGGCGGCTCGCAGAAA